>Ga0181612_113619_pt1 | contig 12577 bp, 7 predicted proteins | sample HoacroProtozoa21_FD_119630 | JGI IMG/M metagenome (GOLD analysis project Ga0181612, IMG submission 119630) | Hoatzin crop microbial communities from Cojedes, Venezuel. Combined Assembly of Gp0051906, Gp0051904, Gp0051908 | reverse complement strand
TTCACACCTCTGCTTTCTGTTCCCTTTTCAACTTCTGTATAGCAAACTGCCAGGATTGGTTTGTAACAGTAATTGTTGTAGCTGGATTCTTGGCTGGGGAACCATTCATCTATACTATATCATTTGGAAAAACTATTTTATTCTATGTAACTAGGTATTGCTCACTGCAGCAAATAGTCATGGAAACAAGTGTTGCAGCAGGTGAGGGTACCTGCTGGTTTTGATACCACACGCTGCATTGTCCTGCCTATCATGCTGTCCAGAGAGGAGGGGACAGCCTCCAGGGTGGTTTCAGCACAAGCCTAGGAGTCAAGAATCTGGTTCACTCTGCAGCAGATGGCCCTGACCATGAGCGAGGCTTTTACGTTGTCTGTACCTCCTCTCTGTATTTAAAATAAGGGCAATAGTGCTCTGTATATGTAGTTCTGAGGACGTTTCAGATGTCAGTTAATTGGTACAGGGTAGATGCAACATTTTTGCTGGAAAAGACTTTCTGTGAAATTTCCATATTCTGTTGGAAAGGACAAGAAAATTTTCTGGATTGTTTATTTCCTTCTCAGACTGCAAGTGAAGACCAAATTATTTGGTTGGTTTCATCAGGCTGAACTGTGGAATAGTCTTCAGGAGTGCAGTGAGTTACTGCAGAGTCAAACCACCTTTCAGATAGAGTGTGGCGATGAGGGAGGCAGAGTATTGCATTACGTTTCTAATTATGTTATCAGCATCCTCCATTAGATAACATTCAATTAAGACTATACTTTGTTATCTCCTGATAATAGAATCATTCATTCTTACCGTGAAAAGCGCAGTATAATATTAGAATCAGATCACTTGAGCAAAGTCCCGATGTCCCTCTCCCTCTGTCTCAGCCATGTTTAACGTACGCAACATTTCTCCCTCTGTGTTTTTACTGATAGCCAAACGCTTAGCAATGTACCAGGAACCTGATTCTGAGGAAGACGAGGCAGCCCCAAGAGGAGGAACTCTATCCCAGCGTGATAGCATCTGCAGCCATCAGAGCATCAAAGTAATCCACAGAAGTCAGAGCACCAAAACCCACCGGCGCACAGGTAGCAGAGCTGACGCAAAAAGAGCAAGCATACTCTCGAAGCACACTGCGTTCAGTAGCCCAATGGTAAGTCATGAGAACTAAATGCCCAGTGTCCTGTATGTTTCAATAGAGCAATGTCCTGGAAAGGGAGAGGTAAAAAATCTGTAGCACATTGTGCACCTCTTACAGACTTACAGACATCTTGGCATTTTTTGTGCTGTAGTCACAGCTGCTTGTACAAAAACAATCAAGTGTTGGCATAGATCTTATCTACAGACCTTCTCTGTGGGAGCAAGCTAAAGGTAAAGACAATCAGAAACCTTTGTTTTAGTTATACCTTGATTTTGAAAAAAAAACATATGCCTTCCCTTTATCTACAGAAGCTGAGAGTAGCATAAGGTTTGAGGTCAAGGATTCTAACTGCTCTGCATCTGTCTCTTCTCTTTTGTCAGAGGATTTTAAAACTAAAAGGTACTGGGCTGGATAGCATGTATTCCAATTCTTAGTCACTCTTGACATACACCATATTTTTAATGTGATTTAGTCTTATCAGTGGATTGCATGTGTTGTATTTTAAAAAAATATAAACCTTTACATTTCAAAATGTTGGTGAATTTATGTCCTTACAACTTTGCTTTGTTTAATTTATTTTATGCTATTGTAATTCCATGGAAGTTTTACATGAGCTGAGTGGTAAGAAGAGAGCAGAGAAGCCAGGTCTTGTCTATCTAGGGATTTTGCATTGTTGCGCTGTTGACACAAATTCATCGTTAAAACAAATTACAAATATAGACACAGAAGGATGCTGTTTGCGCTGGTGGAACTTCTTGATTTCAGTCAAGAGTAAGCTCTTTTGGTACAGTTCCAAGCTGCAGGTTTTACACACACGGGGCTTCTGTGTTTGCTCAGATTCATCAGCTGCTGAGCATCAGCAGATAAAATTTTACTGAAGAAAGAGCCTTAGATCAGTTTATCTTTTAATCTTTTGTATCTTTGCATCCTCTGTCTTAAGAAATATCGGAGTTTGCTTTCACGAGACATAGATTAGTAAGTGGAAAGTACTGAAGAAATAGAGTGGAAAGTGCTCTGTGTTTCAGTGTAAAAAAACACATGAATTACCTTCAAATGTGTGGATGGTTGTTCTCTAACAAACAATTCAAGATGGTTTCACTTATTTGTGCTGGTGTAGGGCCGAGCTTTGAATGTCATTGCTGTCTAATTTTTCCACTCTTTTGGTCTCTGTAGTGTACCACCTTTTAGTAATAGATAAAAAATGTCTTGAATTAGACAGGAGAGAGGAAGGAATATTAGCATGTAATTTCTCCTGTCCACTACCCTGAAAATAGATGAATATTGCCACTATAATTATCTGTAGTGAAAACAGTTACTCACATTTCCATGTCTATCAGTAGGCTCATTGTTAACTGTTTATTGTCTAGAATGGGTGTTTTACAGTCCTATCTAACTCCACTCTGTGGTGTAAGGCCACCATAAAACTTGATATTGACACTGCTTTGGATGCTTTGATTGCTTGTTGCTGCTTTGGAAGTTTGCGGAATCACAGATACTAATCATTGGTATTTATTACTAGGAGAAGGATATCACACCTGACCCAAGCTTGTTAGAAAAGGTGAATGAATGCGCAAAGCATCTGGATGCCACGAGGAGCCACGAACAGCCATTATCCAATCTGAGTCCAGAACTATGTGATATTTTTGACTTCTTCATCGCTTTGACTATATGTAATACAGTCGTGGTTACTGCACCAAATCAGCCCCGACAGAAGGTGGGTTAAAGAAACAGCAAAAGAGGGTTTAAGCCTCTTTTGCATTGATACTAATTTGTCTTGTACATTGGGGAAATGAAAACCTCCTATTCTAGTGAGAAAGAACTAGAACTAGTTGTGAGACAACTCTTAGAACTGCTGTGTGATTGAGACGGTTTAGTTAAGCATTAGTTAAACGGAGTATGTCAGCTATTTCACTTGCTTTCAAGATAAGATATGCTTTCATCGACAATTTCAAGATACTTCTGAAAGTTTCCCAATTTCTTGTAGTGTAACTTATTCATTTAATAAATGTAAGTATGTGCATAAGTATGTGTAGAAGGTAATTTGTAAATGTGCAAGGCTTCCCAGAAAAGGATATAAGATGTCTCTGAATATTTTGTATGTATGGATTAAATTAAGAAAAGTCTGAGGCAATTTTAAAAAGTGAATACACTTGAAAAACATTGCTTAAAACTTTCAAATTATGTAAAAGATGCATCTTAAGCTCATTATGTGAAGTAATGATCATTACTGCTTAAATTGGCCTAAATCAATGTCAGTGATGAATGAGAATTTCAAAAACACAATCACAAGATGATCTGTAAGACAAAAATGTAATGGAATGTAGTATTAAAGCTAGCCAGCAGCTGGAATTTCCATTCTGGAGAAAATTCTGGGAATTGTTTCTGTTCCAAATTGGAATAAAAAGTGAACTAGTCTGCAAAATGACGTGGGTTTGTGCCAGGGAAACATTTGGAGAATGCTTAATTCTGCTGTTTCAGGAATGCTACACTCTTATACAATAATTTAATATATATTACTATGAATGTGCTATTACTATTAATAACCTTGTATCTGTAAAAAAGATTGAAGTAAACTGAGATAAGTGATAAAACTGAAGCAAAATGCTTTGATGCTGAAAGAGAAGACAGTGGAAGTTATTTATTTCAACACATTCCTATTGAGAATGTTGTTGACATTGGCATATTCTCATAAGACTTTTCTGTTACCACACTTCTCAACAAAAAAATCTTGCATTAACTTTTTTTTTTACTACCTTCACTGAATATGCACAAAGAATGCCAGTGTTTCCTACTGACAATAGCTTTTAGTGTGCACTACTGGTCATGGTCCAACATTGATAGTATATCCATTAGTCACGTCTGAGGAGGTGGAAGAAGAATAAACATTTTTAATACAAACTTATTTATGTGCCTTCACACAGAGATACAATTCTGAAGTTCTAGTAAGTGTTTTTGCTGTTGAGTCAGTTTTATCCATTTACTTTCCTTTCTCAAAATACAAATGCCATTACTTTTTGCTCTCAAAGAAATTCTCCCCTTTAGTTGCAACTGCTTAGTCTGAATATCAGTGTTGGGATTCTTGTACAGCTTTTCTTTGTGCTTTGTTCATTGGTTTGTTTTTCACTTTTCAAGGTCAGAGATCGATTTGAACTAAAATCTCCAGTAAAAACCATAGAAGACTTCATACGAAGATTCACTCCAAGTCGCTTGACCTCTGGATCTAACAGCAGCAGTTCATCTAGTCTAGCTACAAGCAAATCAATGCACAGATTTGGTTTAAGTGTGCTTTCATCTACATCTACGGATAGCACTTTATTAAAACTGGAAGAGAAGCTGGCATACTCTGCGCAGATGAATAACAATGGCTACAGCTCCCAGCAAGGCAGGGCAGCTGTGGGGAGTGGACCTGAGGAAGGAGAACTCCGATACGAAGCAGAGAGTCCAGATGAAGCTGCTCTCGTCTATGCAGCAAGGGCATATAACTGTTCTCTGGTTGGAAGGCTGTCTGACCAGGTATCAGTGGAGCTACCTCACCTGGGAACGTTAAGCTTTGAAGTATTACATACATTGGGCTTTGATTCCGTCAGGAAGAGGATGTCTGTAGTGGTCAGACATCCTCTGACAGATGAAATAAATGTTTACACTAAAGGAGCAGATTCAGTTATTATGGATCTTCTTCTACCCTGCTCTTCAGGTACACCTCTTACTTACCTTTGCGGGAGTGGGGGGCTGGGAGCAGGCAGTTCTGCTTAACTGCTGAAAAAAACATCATATCTTATTGCCTTCTCCAGCAAGTAGACCTGCCTGCTTTCATTGTGAATATAGGCAATGGTGTAATGGCAGCCGTCTCTCTTCTTTTATAATACTTTGCTATTATAGCAAATTTTCTGTAACAAATTACTGGTTCCTTACCTTACAAGAATGAGTTAAATTCATTTCTGTACAGGATCTTCTACTAGCAAATTTTATTTTGAAGAGATATCTTGAAACTCTGCCAAAGCAATTTACATTTCTTCAGGAGAACCTGCCGGCAGTACTTGGCTATTTGAGTATTTTGTATGAAACCCAAGCTCTTCTTATTGTAGCTCCCCGCTCTGTTTCATTTGTGAGTCTTTACGTCCTTTTGTTGCAATAAGCTTGCATAAATCAACACATTTATGCTGGTTTGACTGTTACACTAAAGGGCACTGTGAATCAATCAGCTATCAAAACAGAAAGGTTGTAGCAAAAGAAGGAGAGATGCTGTTCAGACAAGAAATCTTAGCTTCAAATATGTAGTTGACTTGTAGGCAATAGACATGTAGCTGTGAACATGGAGTACTTCCCTAAAGCAAGGAGAACTGCTCCAGCACCCAAATGTTGCATGGAGTAGGGACAACTTTAAATAGCTGCTAATTGTAATCAGTTGGATTCAAGAAGAACGATGTAAGCTTTCAGAAGTGAGAGGAGACACACGGGTTTCAGTTTGCATCTAATTTACTGTATTTTCAGCACTGAATTTAATCCAGTGTTTAAAGGTTACCCCAGTATGAATGGACAGAGCCCAAAAGTGCTGGAGGTACTTCCCATGTTTCACTAATGCATTGACTTTGTGGTTACTTTGACATTAGTTGGAGTAAACAATAGTGAAAGGCTTATACTGTGTAATTTTAGTTTAATGAAATACAGAAAAATGTTGGCATTAGTTTTCTGTTTGCAGCCATATAAATCAAAGCTGAGCCAAAAAAAATTAGGAACAACTTGTCCTTAACTAACAACAAAGTATTCATTAATAATATTCTAGTAAAGATCTGATATCACAGAAGGTACATAGAGCATCCGTGGAAACTTGTTTCCCTCTGAAGTACTAACAGAGGATTTGTAGTACTGAGAATTCCTAATAACATACCTAGAAAATAATGTTTGGAAATGAGTTCTCAGAATGAGAACTGAGCATTAAAAAGAAAAGAAATTGCTATTTCATGCCAAGTCTCAAATATTTTGTCACCATATAACAGACTCTGTTTGCAGCGGCTCTGTCTGTTCGCAGTAGACTCAATGGATCAAGGAATTTTCAGGCAAATTTCAGGCAGATCTAGGATTCACCTGGGTAATACCAAGAAGGCCAGTTAGAAACCAAATGGTGACATTAGCAAAGGTGGTGTGTTTCAGAGGCAGGTGAGTGAAGTTCCTGAAGATCACTGCTGGCAGCGGGCAGATTCTGTAGCTGGGCAAATACAGCTGTTCCATCATCTTTACAGGCAAGCAAATTGAAAGTGGCTTTGAATTTGTGCCCTTTTTGTTAGGTTTTTAGTCCAAATTGAACTATTGAGTTTTGGTGTATTTTGCAAGCAATGTAAAGTGCAGCCAGTAGAACCTCATAAGCAGTTTCCATTGTTTTTTAGCCCTCTAAGCCACTGCTGACTTCAGTAATTTTGTATGTTTCAGCAGATCTGTCTGAAAAACATTTGGCATTTCTCTTGAGCAGCTTTACTCCTGAAACTGAATTCGCCATCTCTGCCTGCACTACCCTAATGTCAGTGGATATGTTGTCAGTTCCTGAGGGAACAGCATCTCTTTGCCATTACAGGGAAGTATCCCCCAGGTAGAGGGACCCTCAGAAGATTTATGCTGTGGCTATTGTCTGTATTGTGGGCTCTGTCAGTGGTTTCATCCTGTTCCCTGGTAATGGGGGAACATTAGTGTGAGAGGAGCTGTAATGCGATGAGAATTCAGGCATTGATCATTTCAAGGCATTGACCAGTAAACGAATTGACATTACAGCTAATCCCAGTGCTCGCTTTTTGCTACCTTAGGCACATGTCAGGGGCATGCAAATTATACACCAGTCAAGAGGGCATCTTGAGACAAGCCTGTGCCCCTGGTCTCCCAACTTTAACATCATGTTGCGTGACTGGGTGCTATCAGACACAAAGGTCCTGTTTGTTTGGAGGAAGAGTGTTTTAAAGCATGACATGAGGAACAGCCAGAAGCAAATGTATTATGTTGTAACTTCAGTTCTGTCTTACGGAAAATCAGAAATCACCATAAGCTTCAAAACTTAAAAAGTTTCTGAAATGGCTCTATTTGTTCTGCCTTTATGTCTAGTTGAGACTGAAACATGACATTTTCTGTTAGCATACAGATATTTCCAAAAGCCTTGAAATGATTCCCAAGAGTGTTTTGGGTTTACTTTATCTCAACAGTCACGATGTTCACAAATGAGAAAGTTACTGTTTGAGTCAATAACCAACTCACGCAGGAACTGTGAGCAGAAGTCATTGAGAAGGCAATAACTGGGCTGGCTTTCTGCAGCTTGTGATTGTGGAAGAAAATGAAGCAAGCAGAACACCACTAGCTCTCTATCATTCTTCTGCAGAAGACTTATTTGCGGGTTTTTACTGCCGTGGTGTATGTGGTCACACTGCTCAGCACAGACACTACTTTGCAGCCAGAAAGAATCTCCACAACTGTTTTTTGTCTGCAAGGGATTCCTTCCCTCCTATAACTCCTGAGCACAAGATGAATCTTGGGATAAGACTGGTGAGGCACATGAAGAGCTACAAGGGGGTTTAGCTCTCATTGGTATGCTGGTGGAGGAGGGAGATGCAGTCTTCCACGTTGGAATTGACAATTCACACAGAAAATGTTGTGCACATCTCTACTTGTAGAGAATTACTGTCTTTGTTCATAGAAGGTAGTATAAGCATTTGACATTATGATCACTGCTTTAGTGCCCTGGTATACAGACAGATCTGGAGTTACTAACACCTCTTAACCTTAAAGGGATAGAAACAACTTTCTTTATGTTTAAGCTTCTGTTCAAGTTTGAACCATTTGAAATCAATGAGTGACTGAAACAGCCGTTCCGCTCCTATAAGACAATTTTGTGTGGGATGCGCAAGAAATATGGCATTTCTCTCTGGAATTGTAACATATCACAATAAATTAGGAAGAGTGCTTGCCTACTTTGTTATTCTAAAGTTAAAAGAGCTGACTCACTAATACAAGAAGCCTCTAAGCAGGTTTGCTGCAGTACTTCTCCCAGAAAAGATTTTTTTATATTACACAGCCAAGTCACATACGGCAGAAAGCTTATCACACACAAATAGAAAACAAGCTAAATGAAACTGCGTTAGGTTGCCACTTCAGTATAGGTGCATTTCCACTTTATGTTGCAGCTGAATCTAGTTGTCAACTGGTCTAATAGCTTCTGCAGGAAACTTGTGGGATGTGTGTGTCAGAGCCGCAAGCTATAGTGTAAGAAGGGGCTTTCCAGTTGCAAATAGAATTTGTAGGGATGTTCTTCTGGAATAATATATTTGTACTGATGCTTTGACAAAATCTATAGTGACAGCATAGGTAGCATGAATAGATAGTTGGACAGGCCCACCAGAATATCCCTACCAGTATTCACCACATGACCATAGTCAGAGGTAGAACTAAAATGAAGGAATGCTTGAAATACCAGAGTCTTGATGAAGTCCCTTAGGAACAGCTGAGTACATACAAACACAGCTTTACAGACCTAGAGAGGTTGGGACAGTCTTCAAATGTGAGAAAATAGCTATACAGTGAGTAAAATGTGCTGATGCATGGTTGAGATAACAGGAACAAAACACAGAATACTGGAATCCCAAGCTCCTAACTCCTGCCTTCCTACAACAGTGGTACTTGTACATGTGTGTGCTGGAGCCTCTGAATGCCCAGTTAGACACTGTGCAGCTGTATAACTATGAAAGTGCTGAATGTGAGTTTGTAGGTAGACAGATGTGTATGTACGTGGTGACACACAGCAAGATCAAATTGCATATGAATGTACACTGGGAAAATGAGCACCGAAAAGTATAAACAATAAAATATCCAGTGGTCAGCTGAGATCATCTATATGAAGTCTCGTCAGGTGTTCAGACTTCTGGTGATGACTTCACCTGCCTCTGTGACTGGTTACTGTGCAAGTAACATGAATATCGCAGTAATAACAGCTCCAATTACAAAATCATAATCCTGAAATCGTAGAATCATAGAATGCTTAGCGTTGGAAGGGATCTTTAGAGGTTATCTTGCCCAACCCCTGTGCAGTAAGCAGGGATATCTTTAATTTGATCAGGCTGCTCAGAGCCGCGTCCAACCTGGCCTTGAATATTTGCAGGGATGGGGCATTGACCACCTCTCTGAGCAACCTGTTCCAGTGTTTCACTGCCCTCATTGTAAAAACTGTCTTCCTTATATCCAGGCTGAATCTGCCCTCCCTTAGTTTAAAATGATTCTACATCCCCCAAAAAACATGCAGACTTTAGAAAAAAAAATTATATGACATCAGAGAATAGGAAAACCTGCCATAAAGTACCGGTCATTCTCACTCAATTGTTCCAATCTAAAAACTTACCAGCTTGTACATTTGCTTTAGTACTAACCTTGCAATTCATATTATTAAAGATTGTTACTACAGTACATTATACATGAACCTAGGTAAAAAAGTTGCATATCACCTGTTTTTAACATTTGAAGACATCATTTGAGGTAATGAGATGGAACCATCACATTCATTACTCTGTTTTGATCACAGTATGAGCACGTTAAAACAAGCCCAGCTAAAGAGAGTAAAGAAACAGATGCTCAGTCCTGATTTTGAGTTCTTACACATGGTTTTACGTGAAGAGTAAAGCCGAGTGGAGGCTGTGCTGCTGCATTGGAGGTAGAAGCTAACTGTGAGGTCCGCACAAGTGCAAATTCTTTTCTGAATGAAATCACAGTCATAACCAGAACTTCTTACATTGACTCAGTCCGATAGGTAGAATCAGTACAGAGCTAACAGAAGTACCTTCAAAAGAGAACATTGTTTCTGATTCTTTTGAGATACTAACTTTGGTGAAAAACTAAGTGCTATTTTTAAATAAGTGTCATTTTTCTGCACATGATGAGATGTGGAGAAGCATTTGCTAGCAGTGTATTTGAACTCATACCTCTCTTTCTGACATTATTGTTTGCTGTGAAGATTATCATGATTTCTTAAAGTATTCAGGCTAAACAAATACTTAAAGAGTAAGAAAAAGGTCTTTCTAACATTCATTCACAATGATTTTTGAAGAGAGAAGACAGAAAAATAGAACAAAAAGACAATATTTTTTTTCAAAATTGAATGTTTTACTTGAGTTTCCCAGGAGACATCAGCAGGTCTTTAAAAGTATCAGTTATCAAGTGCCGGAACAGTGAGTACTGTAGACAAGTTTTTATTCTCTGAGGCCATTCAGCTGCTGTTATTTTTCAATCACTAATTTCTGTTTTTATTCTTATCTAGATGACCCTCGGGGCAAACATCAAAAAAAAATCCAAAGCAAAACACAGAATTACCTTAATCTGTATGCTGTAGATGGGCTGCGGACCCTCTGTATTGCAAAAAGAGTAAGTAAATGCAGACTCTTAGTTTGCTTTTGAGGGGAGTCTTCACAAAGATTACTGAAGGCATTTATTAATTTATCGTTCTTGATTCGTAACATTTTCATTTTTATTCAGTAAAGTATGAATGCCTCTGCACCACATGGACTCTGCCCTCACATACTCTTTTTAATAGGTTCTCAGCAAGGAAGAGTATGCCTGTTGGTTAAAAAGTCATTTGGAAGCAGAATCCTCTATTGAAAATCGTGAAGAACTTCTGTTTCAGTCAGCGCTGCGGATTGAGAAGAATCTGCATCTGCTAGGTAATGAAATAAGAGCTGGACATTAAATTAAAATGTGTTAAAAATTCTGAAAGCTTGGCTGTGAAATCTGTTCTTTTCCTTAAATGGTTTCTGACAGTACAGAAATTGGCTTCCTTTGGAATTTGTCATGGCTGTCATGTGCAGCACCACAAAGGAATGGGCTATAATTAACATAACAGACATACTCTGTTTTCTTTGCTCCTGCCATCATTTTGTCACTAGTGAAACAAGTAGAGTAATACCAGGGATGAATTTGACACAATAACATAAATGGGAACTGCTGCTTTAAACAGGAGGAAGACTTGGCCCAAACTGTTTGCAGGATTTGTTATCCTACTGCCACTTCAGGAGACTTCCGTGACTCCATGGGCATCAGAGACACTCATAAAGCAAAGCTCATAAACTGCATTTGTGAAAGGCGTCGACTCTCCTATCAATGAGGTTCAGCACATGCACTCAGGGCTTGTGTATTCTGTGGAAGGGGATTGCAGTGCTTCGTAGTGATGTCATTAAAATCAGTGTATGTAAAATGTGTTCCAAGAGCTAGGTCATACTCTTCCTCTGCTGAGTTGAGATGTTAAAAGCACTGAGATTCTACAATGTATATGTATTACTGTTACTCCAAGCACCCAACTGCTGTCTCTGGCAAAGGAACTGGGACAGCCAGAACACTGTTGGAGATAACACCCTTCGCTAATTGCCAACATGCCTGTCTCTGGGAGACGAGATCCACTTCACCCAACTTCTCATGTATCTTGAAGGCTCCCCATATAACCAATGCAGAGACAAAAAAATAAAGTGGAGTTCATTTGGTCTGTCTTAGATTCTTAGATATGCGCTTTAGGTGGGCATCCCACTCTTGTAGTGCCTGTTTCGCTCATCTGACTTAAAGGGCAGCATAAGTTGGCTAATTCAGACCACATTAATCAGGCAGATCCCACTGTGGGTGTGCCTGTTGGCTCTGGCTGCACTCTGGGGGGAAAAAAAGCGAAATTGAACTGGCAGACAAATAAGTGAGCTCCAGCCAAAAGTAAACTACCTGTGCAGTCATTCCCCAAGAGCCTCCTGCAGTGGTTTGTATCTTTCAATGGTCAGTTATGACTAGGTTGTGAGAATAAAAAAAGTGAGTCTTGAAAAGGAATATCTTTGCCTTTGTACATGGTTTGGATAATAATAGCTTTCCCAACATTGCCCTAAGAATGTGTTTCCACCTACATGACTGGTGCTCAGACCTCAGGTGGAGTTCTGTTGATAGAATGTTTTTTTCAAGGAACAACCATAGGAATAATAAATAGCTGAGAAAAGTTTACTTTGCTATTCCTTTTGTTCCAGATAACTAGCATATCTGTCACCTCCTCATTCCTTAGTAGTGAGGGCTTACACTTCCTCACATTAAAGCCTCTCTGAAACTCATTGGATCACTGATATATCAGTGGTGACACTGAACTTGGTCCTGAGCGGCTTTTGCTACAGCGTTTGGAAATCTTGTCTCTATCAACTGATTTATGAAAGCATAGGAAAGATGCTCAGTCTCTTATAAACAGGTAGAAAGACACATTGAAAGCGTGAAAAGGCCACATTTACTTTTACGTCATGGCCAACAGATTTATGATTTATTCTCTGCTGTATCTCATTTGGCAACCAGTTTCTTTCTGCAAGAGCAAAGAGCAGCAACAGGGCAGGAAAAGGTTTATGTCTGCAGCCTAATGTGTTGTTGCCAAGCTGCAGTCCTGCTGTCATTCCCCTTCGAAAGGGAGAAATCTCTAGTGACCCA
>Ga0181612_111868_pt1 | contig 12578 bp, 4 predicted proteins | sample HoacroProtozoa21_FD_119630 | JGI IMG/M metagenome (GOLD analysis project Ga0181612, IMG submission 119630) | Hoatzin crop microbial communities from Cojedes, Venezuel. Combined Assembly of Gp0051906, Gp0051904, Gp0051908 | reverse complement strand
TATGAGTCATTGTTACAAAAAAATGTATAAAAAGTGGTGCATCTGCTTACATCGGTTCTGAATTTGATTTTAAAGTTGTTATGCCATGAATCGTATTTTAAGATTTTGCCTTGAAAAATTTTGTTTTAATCAGCCTATTTGTTACAGATACAATGAAAGCTGCACAATACCTTTCTGAAACAAAGGATATATGCAGAGCTTAAGCTTTTAAAAGCTGTTGAAGCTTTTCATATGGGCAGCATGTACTGAATCAAAAATTTTGGAATATGGAGTTATTTTTGGAATAAAGAATTCTTTTAAAACAAGTCCAAGAATGTATGTTTAGGACTGGTTCCAGAACAGCATCATAAATTTTTTATTCTTTGGATTTGTATGAGAACCAAGAAGCTATAGCTGACTTCATTTTTCTGTTCTTCACAGCAATTTGTGACCACGATACAAGGAAGTTCCAGCAAATGAAAAGATAACAGATTTCTCTTTTTTGTGTATATATATAGATATGTTATAAAAAATAGTAAAAATAACAGTGCCTAGTTAATTCCTTAGGAACATCATACTGATAAGAGTTCTGCCCATTGTTGTGTTCTGTAAGAAATTCTCAGGATGCTTTTGTGCAAGGGTAAGGATGCAAATATTCCCAAGTGGCTCGCGGAACAGGAACACCAGCAGTATCAGCTGTGACTGCAGCTGTAGCAGCACAGGGAGGTGGAAGTCCAGCAATGACTGAAAGTTCGTTGCGATCCACCAGCCTTATATGACATGTGGGAGGAAAAGCAAACCAAGCTTCAAACCCAGCACAACAAGTGGCAGTGCTTAAAGCCCGAAATTCCTCAAGCTGGTTGCACAGCTAGATGCCAAATGAATCGCTAATATCTCTGTCTAGTTTGGAATGAGAAGATACCTGCGTGCTTACACAGGCTGTATTGCCAATGGCTGTATCAATTGTCAGTCCAGGGAAGCTTTGGCGAAGGACTACGTATGGAGACCTAGAATCAGGGAAGGGATTGCTATCTTGTGCTTGTATTTGTGTAGAGAAAGACTTGAAGATGCGTTTATGAAGAAAAGCGTGTTCATATCTTGCTTTTAAAGACACAGGAACAAGAAAGGGCACTCATGATTTTAGAGCCAGTGTTACAAGTTTATGCTGAAATTCTCAAGGCAGCCCGAAGAGCCTCTGCAGAGCAGGGGCAATAGAGACAAGATGCCTCTCAGATCTGCAATGAAGTTTGCTTCATGCATCTGTAAGTAAAGAGGGAGGTACTATTATTTAAAGACTGGAGATGTCTCTTTTCCTCAGACTAACTAGCTTGAAGAAAGATTGGAAACCTTTGCTTGGTCTTCCAAACTGTAGAAGGTCTTTTGGTTCTTACAGAAGATTATGTTGCGTGAAACACCAAGAGAGCTTTCTCTGGAGGATGGGTGGTAAAAGGGACGCAAAAATCTTACCTGAGCAAGAATTAGTTCTGAAATGCAGGCTTTAGCCTAACACTTTACACTGACATGCTTCAGCACTGTTAGGCTACAGGAGACAAAAGGGATGGGGAAGATAGTAATGGAGACTCAGAAAGGGGACCTGAAGTGGTAAGTTACATTAGCAGGCTGATAACCCTAAGGTTTATGCTTTGTTCGGGTTTGGTTGTTTGCATTTTTTAATACAGCATAAATCCACACCTGATAGAGTACTACACTGCAATGTGTGCAGTACCGTTGTGAGGGAGATGCAGTCACGGGATGTAGTCTGTTGATGGACGGGTAGAGGCTTTGCTTACTGTGTGTAATGGCTTCCCTGAACACCCCTTTTTGGGGCTTCAGCATGCAAGAAAGCAAGCATTGTTATTACATGGTTCATACACTCATTCAGTAATTATTCTGTTTAATGAGATACTCTGTATTTCAGCCACAATTTAAAACACTAATTCGAGATAGAAGTAATTTCCCTGCTTACCTCCATTAATGATTTATTAGGTATTAACAAATTTTATGTTTTTGCATGTATTATAATTAATCTCACCACAGGACCTTGCCTCAAAAATAGTTTTGTTCTGCTACACTGCAGTCCTTTATCTTGTGTTTGTTTGCACAGAATGGGTTCTAATCTGGGCTATTTGCCCTATAACCTGCAGCTCCCCAGGCTCCTGCTGGCTGTGGGCACTGTGTGTAATGTTGCATCTTGTTGACATTCAACCACAGAACTGGATTTTGGAGCAGGAGGCTGACATTGTCTAATGTTGCTGTGTCACAATTATGTGTTCTACTTCTATAGTGCTGGGTATTTGGCAGTCTGAAGGTGTTTAACGAAAGTAAATGAGATATATTCCATAACACAGCAATACTGTAATATTACAATCGTGTTACGTTAATAACTAGTGTCACAAATGGGAAAAACATACCCAGAGTGCTTTCTTATTTTAACAATTTTACCAGAGCTGGTGGAGTCCCAGCTTTGGCTATGGGAATAGGGAAGCTGGGAGGGGTTGGTGTCCCTTCAAGAAAAGAGTAAGGGGCAAAACCTTAGGCAGACTTCTATATTTTCATGAAACAATTATCTATTTTAATGTTGCCTGTTATATTAGTGCTGCCACAAATTGTATTTACAGTGCTTTGTGCGAGGAGGTTTGGAGTTGCACATACTGAATCTGCTTGCCAAAACAGTTTAATTTAAAGGAATTGCTTGCTGAGCTTAAGCAAGCAAGGAATTTATCAAGCTTTATACACTCTGAAGCATGGTTCTTGGTCATAATAGCTGCTTAGCATTAGCTGTAACTGATATTACCGATACTTTTGGTATTTCCTAGCTTTCCATGAGCAAAATACATGCATATTTCTAACCTTACCTATCTTCAACACTGTGCTCCAATTCCATCACTTATAACTGAAAGTTTCATGCAGTAGTGTGCAAAAGAGAATGACAATTCTGCAGACCTTAAATGAAAGAGGTACATTTAATGTCATGAATGCATCATCTATAACACAAATGTCTTTTTGTGACTGCCTGTGAGAATATATCAGCCTAATTCTCCAGGCTACTGAGAGCTTCTAGCTCCCACCTAACTCAATAAGGTTATGGGCAGTTAGGACCTCTGAATCAGGCCCACAGTTGGTGTCCATATTACTACATATAATGCATGTGGGAGAAACGTGCACAGGTAAGGCTGAGAAACAGGTCATTTTCACATGTAAAATTCCTTTAACTGATTGCATGTAATGGCCATACCTGAGGGAGCCTGGTATTGACAGTGAGCAGTCTGGTGGATTGGCGATTTATCCAAAAGCAGAAGTTTCACTTTACAAAAAATTCTTCTTTCTTTTATAGTTGCACTAACATTTCCTGTTTTTTATCTTTTGAGACTCCTACTCAGACAATCTAAAAATGAGATTGAGCCTTTGCCAGGTAATTCATTGGGTACCAATTGTAGATCTCTTATTCACTGAGCTTGGTCATGGAAGTGGTCTGATTGGGTTCAGTGAAACTTCTGAAGAAGTATGGTAAAATATTTAGTAATGGTTTTTCAGTTAGGTTGCCCCTGTTCCAGTACATTACCAGGTGGAAAGCTCAATAGAAGTGCAAATGCTTATTTCTGTAGTTTGTACATTAAGACTTTTCACTTCTGTGCTTGAAAAGAAATATTGAACAGAGGATAGATTAAAAAAGAAAGAAAGAAGAGCTAGTTAGCTGTTTGGTAACATGAATTGACTCATTCCTCAAGCTGGAGAAAAGACCAATAAGTCCTACATGTATTATTTTAGCAACTGTCTTATTCTTTGTGCTGCATGGGAGACAGCTACATTTCAGAGAAGTGCAAATGGTGGAATTTTCCTTTCTAGCCCAGCCATGCCAAATGTTTACAGGGTTTACATGCCTACACTTGAATTTTTGCTGATGAAGTGTAGTCACTGTGCTTCATCGAAAGGAGCTCAGTACAAGTACATGGTTTATGGTCGGCAGTGTTTGGGTAAGACATTTGCATAATTTTCTCAAGTGGCAATGACTCCACACTGTCTGCTCAAGTAGCTTTAAGAAAACACTAGATAGTTTTCCAAATGGTAGTACCTCTGTATGAATATGAACCCTGGTGGCCGTGTTTAAAACAGGGAGTTTTTGTATGTGAAAAATTATTTTTCCTTTAGTCTCTGGAGTATGACTGATTCTGTGTAGGGAAGGAGGATGAGGAGGTATGATTTCTGAAAAACTCTTCTCCAGAGCTATAACAGAGGCAGTGCAACAGAGGATGATCAATGAACAGTCTCTGCCTCATAATTCAGCTAACACTATCATCTGATAGCCTTTGACACAACTAACAAATACTAGAGCCATTTTATTCTGTGAAATGGACCTATATCCTTAAGCTACTAATTAATGCTGGTAGTAATTTGGCCTCATTCAGCTGCTTGCTTGTGTTCTGAGGATACTAGAGAGCTTTTAATTTGCCTAGAGAGATCTTGATACATTTTCTTTCTTCTTCCTCATTGCAATAGTTAATATCCTCAGCATAGACTGTTTAAGAAATTGTCACCTCTTTTGAATACGTCATTTTCCTACGTTAATTTCCAGGGAAAATATAAGATACACTATAAAGATACTGAAATGTGCTTCCTTGAATTCCCATCTTTGTGTTTTCCTTTCCTCTTTTCCTAAGAAATATGAACCTTCATTGTTACTCATTAATCTTACTGAAATTGCTAATTCATGCATCTCATTTAATGGTTGGTTATGATCAAGTGTAGGAAAGCATCCTATTAGTTGCTTACTTCACTTTCTGGAGTGAAAAATACATCCTAAGAACTTGTCCTACTTGGGGAGCAGCCTCCTCTCATCTTTGTGCCACAGCTGGTTTGCAAAAGCCTTGTCTTTTTGATCTTCTGGATTTGGAGATCTATAAAGTGACCCTCAGTTTCAGAGCAATGTTTGCTCTGCTTATCATTACTACAAGAATTTCATCAAGTCTGTTTCCCTTCCTCACCTAAGACAAAGTGCAAAGTGGACACAATTAACAGCGGGTTTATCACTAACAAGACACCATTTTATGAAGTACTTTTTGCTGCTTTTCCAGTTTTTTTAACTCAGATTTCATGTCTGTCCTGAAACATCTCTATTTCCCCCTCATTTTCACAGGTCTTTGAACCAGTGCTTTTAAAATGTCCATTTCAAGGTCATCCCCAAGTCCTCATTTGGGTGTGGACATCAAAGATCAAGAGGCTTGAAGACAGAGTCTCATAGTTCATACTCAGAAAAGTCCTGGCCCTTTTCACAACATGTTGTGCTTTAAATTGTAAACTACTACCATGGAAAACCCCCATTTCATTCATCACGTAAAATCACGCTGCCTCCTCCTCCAAGACATTTCTTCTGTTTGTAGAACTTTTTTATCAGTTTGTGGCTTAAAATAAGTTGGCTTTTTTTGTCCTGCCATCTATTGCAAAGCTAGAGCAGAACCTCAGTTCTCCAATGGTTAAATTTCTGACCTAAGCTTATTTCCAGCTTTCATAGCTCAGTCATACCCAATTGTCTTTGCACCAGTAATGTCGTTACAGCTTAAACAGGTTTTCTTTCTTCCTGGCTTACATCCCCATAATGTATCTATGTGCAACAAGCAGCCTATAAAAATAGCAGAACAAAATGATAAACTATTAAGCTGTTGCATTTTACAGAAGGAGAAAAGAAAATGTCCACAAGATGCCCTACCTCACAAATATTTCCCCAAAATGTAAGATTGTAAGCAAATATCAGTACTTGGAACCCTTACTTTCAAAGCATATTTGCTGACCAAAAGACTTTTACGCAGAAGGACACAACAAGTAAAAGCAGTATTCAGTGTAAAGCCAGCATTTTCAGGAACCCAATAATAAAGTTAAAAAGCTTGCAACCCCCCCCCCCGCCCCCCCCCGAAAACAAAATCAACCCACAAACCCCTTAAAAACCCTTTTGGAAAATCAGTTCAGTCCAAATGAATTCTGTTAATACTGACAAATAAATAGTGATTTCATGTCACTGTTTATTTTCTGTAATTGAGATTTTGTCTTGGAGCAAAATATGTAAACATATGCACAACTCCAACAGTTTCGGACTTAAATACAGGACTGGTATTCAAATTATAATTCCCGTTGATACAGAGTACAATCCAGCCAGAAACTCAGGTCGAATCACAAGCCATCTGTACTGCTGTAAACACCCTTGCTGCATGCAGAAACGTAGTCACAAAAGAATACTCCTCTTCAATGCCTATTTTTGTTAGAAAAACAGTTATTCATCCCATTTATTTTACATTGTTTTAATTATGCCAACAATGTGATCATTCAAAAAAGGCATTCTTGACCATGAAGAAGACTGTGATGAATTATTAAAATTATCATTTCAGAGTCTACTTTGAAACGCTTCCCTCTCGCCAAGAAGTTGATATCATATGTGACACTGGCAGCTCCGGAGTGTTGTACATCAGGCACAACAAAATAGTTTCCATCCTAGTTTAAGAATAAATACTATGTAATTAATTTCAAGGTTTCCAGATTATCAGAAAACATTAACTAGTCCTCATTAGCAACCTCTCCTGAGGCTGTGGGGCGTCAGCTGGAACCACTGAATAATCCTGAGCTGCTCAGGGGACTTCGAGCATGGGCTGTAGAGGGTCCTTCTGAAAACACAGCGGGAGCTGGGTGACTGTGGGAGAACCTGAGTCCGCCCTGACTAGCATCCCTTTGCTTGATCCCTCCCTTGAGAAAAGTGTAATTTTCCTTTTGCTCTTCAATTTGGCCATTTGACAGGGGTTGTGCTGGCCACAGCCCGTTCCCAGCAGCTCTGGCTCCAGCATGAGCACCACAGAGTGCACCAGAACTTTGGGCAGTTGAAGGAGCCCATCGCGCCCCTCAGCAGATGTGTTCAGGAAACAGGTTTGGGGCTGCTGAGGGGGACACCTGTACACTTCTGCGGGACGGTGGCTATGGATGACCCGCACCGGGGCAGGGAAACCCCTGAGGGACTGTGGCCACGGGTGACCCATGCTGCGGGTGGCCCATGCCCTGGGAGATGCCTGTCACCACGGCAAGCTCTGCAGGAGGTGGCCACAGCTGCTTTTCTACCTGACGGGGCCATTTGATTTTCCACAGCCCTGCGGACGCTGTGCCCGGTGACTCTGGTGTCCTGAGGATCACTCGATGTCCGGTGAGACCACAGCTCTGATGACACATGCTAGCTGAAGATCACGCTGTCCCATCTCCACTGGCCTGGTGTTGGGCTTGCTGACAGGGGAGCTAGCCGTGACGCAGAAGGTTGAGTTGCTCTCTTCCATGGAGAGCACTGTTTAGGCCAACGGATCAGAAACGCTGCCTTTTGAGCACACAACGTGCCGATGCACTTGCCTATGAGCTTTGCCCAGGACTGAATTTATTGCAGTGGGTTAAAAAATATAGGTCAGGTGCACAAGAAGAGAGATGGCTGGAAAGCAGCTTGTGGTCAGAAAACTGTTACGCTGCTAAGTGTATGGATGAATAGCAAATTAGACAGTGCTGTTCCACTTCTTTTGCTGTGCCAAGCTGTTCCCCTCTTGGCTGTACAGGGGAAAAATGCTTTTCCCTATAACATATTTTCAGGGTGACATATCTACACAGGACAGCTTCATCTCTGAAGTAAATGAATGTTTTCACTGATCTTTCCCATGCTTCTGTCTCTAATTTTACTTCGTTATTGTGCTAACTCTTCTTTAAATTTCCATTCTCATTCCCTCCTTTTGCAGCTCTGACTTTCTCTGGGCTTTCCTCCAGGCCTCCACCCATTTTTATATATTTCTTTTTTATATATTTCTTTTTTTGTTTTTCCTCACCAGCACTTTGGTTCACACTGTTTTTCTGACCTGTTTTTGTGTAGCCTGTCTCCCTATATTCCCAATTTCTCACTTTTCATCACAAAACTATATATGTTTATGTACATATATGCACATTCCCTCCCCCCCCCCTTGGTGTTTTCTGGATATCATTTGTCTAGCTATAATTTTCTTTCTCTCTCTTCAACCTGTTGTATCTTTCTCCCTTCTTTCCCACTATATTTTATTTACTTCTTCATTATTTAATCTCTTTGACCCAGCCTCTCCAGATTTATCTCTAATTGCTCTTTCAATTTCTTTGACATTTATAATATTCTTGAAAATGCTAAATATTCCTGAAGGATGCTAAACAGAATCCAAATTCAGCTGAGTTCAGTGGATGCTGGATAGCATTCCCCATCTCACAGAGCGTGACTCTCTGTGTGTTGCTCTCCTGCCTGTCTGTCCTCATGCTTCCCACCACTTTTTCTGGGGTTTTTTTTGAGTTATTTGGTTCTCAACTCTTCTTCATTCTCCCTAGGTGATTTTCTCCCTTCTTTTCCTCAGCCTTCATTTTTTTCTCCACCTTTACTCCCTTATTGCTCATCCTTCATGAGTCTTTGTGGTGATTCAATTTGCCTGATGCTAACTCAGGCCAATTTAATTTGATACTCAGCTTGCACAACCCGTCAGGCAATGCAGTCCATGTTGCGTCCACTGCCTCCAGTGTAGCGCTGCTGGCTTATCCCAGCTGAGCATCTGCCTTTCTCTCCGTCAGATCTGCGTTCCTTTGACCACCCACATTATACACTGCACTTGACAGAAGTTTTCATGTGATTTCTTTCCAGATGTGTTGTGGCAATTTGTTCTGTTGTATGTTTTATCCTTCATAGCTTTACCATTATTTTTGTTTCATAAATAATATGAATTTAATTATACTGATAATAAGAAATTTAGTAAAACATATAACTATATAATATGTAATATATACAATAAAAACAATGTTATGAATGGTTTTTTATGTATTTTATTAAATAAAATATATAAGATTAAATAAAATACATAAATTCAATGTAGGCTGGATTTGAAACACACATGGAGAGGAAAAGGTAAGCAAAGAGAGAAAAGACACAGTGCTTCCTGGTAGAATCTAGAGATGAAAGGTATTTTATCCTCTGTGATTTTTAACTCTTACTCTTCAAATTTTTCTGCTAGCTGGCACGTGACTTGTCTCTTCCCCCGAGTCCTGGGTGCCTGGATGACACCAGCCCTGGGATATGGAGCTGTGTCCCTAAGCCCTCCCCAGTCTGCAGTGTTAGTTCTAGTTCTGCTGTACCTGGAGCACTACCTTTGCCTAGGGAGGATGATCTGTGTCCTCTTGCAAAAATTTAAGACCAAATATTGCAGAGTGTTGCAGCTGCAAAATCACTTACAGTAAAATAAGGAAATGTGGCTTTTCATCATAAGTGTTTCAAAACTGTGTTCGACAACAGCAGTTACAGACAACTCCACAATGCAAGGGAAATATAAACAGTTGGAAATCTCCCATCATTACATGAGGAATTATCTCCAGCAGTGCGGTTAGTTTATTAATCTTGACAGGTAATGAAGGGGGATTGTGTTGTGAAAAATACATCTATAACAAGATATATTGTTTCTGAGATCAAGTATGTTTACAGCTGGTGCTTAAAAATGCATAAACACTGAAGTGTTTGAATTAACTGAAAGACAAGTAAATGCCAAATCACTGGAAAATATTTTAAAACATCATTGTGGCAGCTGGAAAAGAGAAATCTTTGGAGTCATGTATAAAAGGTAGACCAGTAACTACTTTGTAAATGATTAATCTGTTATCACATCAGTTATTTAACAGGAGATAAAAAGAACTGTGAAGGAGATAAGTAAAAGCAAAATGGAAATCTAGAGGAAGACAATCATATCTTCCTTCTTATTTCACATTTGGTTTTACCAATTTATGTAATCTGATGGGAGATTTAACAAGTTTTGTGAATGATCCTAGTCATCATGTTTAATGTGGAGTCACCAGAGGGTTGAATGCTCCACTAGAACATGGCTTTGAAATCAGGGTGACTTTCATAGGCCAGAAAGGATCATTCTAACATCACGTGTAGTATAACACAAAGCTTCGATTTTCTTACCCCCTTCATCCCTTTCCTCCAAGTCACACTTGGATCTCACTGAAGAACATCTTTGAGTGCACCATACCTGTCTACCTTGGCATAAACTTTCCAGGAAGCAGACAATCCCTTACTTCCTTTGTTGGCCTGTTTCAGTAGAGAATTGCACTTCTTGTTAAAAATGAAGACCTGACTATGTATTTGGTGTGTTTTAGATTGTATCCTTCCACGTTTAAATAAGCCCAGCTGTGCTTATCATCACTTCAAGCTAACTCAGTTGAATGAACATTAAACCAAACAGATGCCTGTCCTTACAGACAATGGCTGCCACATCCAGGTCAAGCTCTGGTATCTGCAGTGATGGATGAGAAGCTGCTAAAAGAGTTAATGAATACATTATGTTGACATGACCGTTGTGATGACTGTTGGGCTATTTGTTTAGTTAAACACTGGGCTGTAAGAAAAGCAAACAAGAAGAAAAGAATAGTCAGAGATAAACCATATCTTAGTAAACATACAAAGGCTGTTACACAACCAAGGCAGAACCAGGGCTTGACCTCCCACTTATCTCCTTCTGAGGAAAGAAGAGCCCAGAAACTGAAAAACAGTTGGGCTTAGAGGATGTTTCCCTTGATCTACAGAACAGATAAATCTCGGGATGGGGAGGAACCAGGCCATGACATAAGCATCTGTTACAGTATTTGTTGTTTAAAGCCCATCTTGTACTTTGCATATGAAAACAAGGCAATGAGCATCACAGAAGAAGAGAGGCTGGTTTAGGTCACTCTCTTGTTTTGAACAATGGCCCAAAGCAAAGGTCTAGGAAAGAAGATAAGGTTAGAGGAATCGTACAGTGACAATTGCTCTAAGAAAAGTCCCAGCTGACAATGGTTTGTGGCACAGGGACTTCCTGAGGTAGAAATGGTTTATATGAGTTTAATATCCCCCATGTATTTCTTTTCAACGTCCTTGTTGGTGTCTTCTTAAACGTGTATACACTTTCAGCAGTCACTATCCTGTGTCAAGGCGTTTCATAACTTACACATTATGTGTAAAAACTGTATCTTTTTGTTTGTTTTGAATCTCCCACTTTCTGGCTTTATTTGAATGTCCTTCACACTTGCATGGGAAAAAGCAGTGAAAAAATGTTTCAACATTTAGTGACAGACGCTTCAGATACTGAGAACAACTTCAAACAAGTGTTTCTGTCCTTCTGAGGGCCTCCAGGCACTATGCAGATACACAGCCAAAAGGTGGAACTGCAGGTTTTGTATTAAGTGAGACCTACTGATTAAACTTAATATATAAAATAATGTAATTTTGGGCAAATCCCTTTTCCAGGAGCCATAAAGACCTGAAACCTGTAGAGAGATACCTGCTGAGAGATCCCCAACAGACGGAGGCTTTGAGAACCATTTTGAGAATCAATCTTTAAGAAGCACTTGGACTGGATAAAGCTGAAAATGAGTTCTTTAATGAACCCCCATCACAATATCACCTGTAAATAAAAACTAAATCCATCATCAAATTGGCAAAGGAGAGAAAATTCTCACTATTTGCCATTTGTTTCTACTACTAAAGTGCAATTTTAAGCTAGTCTTTGGTATCAATTGAAGCCCATGTTTTATGGTGCCAGCAACTGATAAAAATAATAGATCGCTTTCTTTCTCGTGATGTGCCCTCTAACTCATAGATAGGCAGCCAGTGGCTCTTGGTTGTGCAAGCATAACTTTACAAAACTCTGTGAAGTTAGCTCAGATTTCCACTAGTAAAACTGAATTGGTATGGCCAGCTGACTTTGCTCGTATTTTTTTACTCTTGTGTCAAGGCATCACCTTATCTTAATCTTTCGTCAGAGACAATGTGTTCCAAGAGCTGTTTTCAAACTGTAGAATCATTTAACAGGCTGATTAATCAGGTATTCAGACAGCATCTGCAACTTCTGTTTGCAGTAAAGATCTGACATCCCTTTACACTAGTTTTTGTCTAAGAAGAATCCACACTGAAGAATCAATTTTACCTTGGTTCCTAAACTCTCTAATGCAACCTGCAGCTGCCAGATGAAGCAATCCAGTCCCATGTTGATTACAAGGAAATGGTTCCTTCTTTATTTTGTGGGTGAAACCTTTAGCCCTTACAAAAAAACCATATATGGTCTGTTGTCCCACGACAGCTTGAACAAGTCAATGCAGCCTATAATAATTTCCCTGACTTGTATTTCTCCATGCCCGAATGTTAACTTTATAACTAACAAATAACTAACAAAAGCCAAGACATAGCTTATTAAGTGCAATTTCCTCCATCTTTTGGAACATATACTAGTGTGGCATGATACTGCTTTATGAGTATGTGTTGCCTTCATCCCATTTTCTGTCAGTGCTTATGAATTGAATGATAGTTGGATTTTCAGTAGAAATTAAAGAATATATGCTCTGTTGTAAATTGTGGACACTTGTGCTCCCACTGTATTCTGGCACTAGAAAAAAAAATCACAGTGTTTTAGTAATTATTTCTACCATGACACATGAGAATAACACTAGCTTATACTTCATGCTCTTCTCCCTTTCACAAATGAATGATATGGATATTTTGTTCTTTTTCTCATTGACTTGTATCTTATTTAAAGGTAAAGAAAGATAGAATTCTT
>Ga0181612_176359_pt1 | contig 12579 bp, 11 predicted proteins | sample HoacroProtozoa21_FD_119630 | JGI IMG/M metagenome (GOLD analysis project Ga0181612, IMG submission 119630) | Hoatzin crop microbial communities from Cojedes, Venezuel. Combined Assembly of Gp0051906, Gp0051904, Gp0051908 | reverse complement strand
TGTGGAGTCTCCTTCTCTGGAGATATTCCAGCCCCGCCTGGACGCGGTGCTGTGCAGCCTGCTCTGGGTGACCCTGCTTGGGCAGGGGGTTGGGCTGGGTGACCCACAGAGGTCCCTGTCAACCCCGACCATGCTGTGATTCTGTGATGCTGTGAATGAACGAGGCGCCTTTGTAGTATTGTATCCAGGAGAGGACTAAAATTATGTCATGGCCTGGTGGTCCAGAGATCTGAATCCAAACTACTTTTCCTTCCACCCTTGAATAATAATACTAGGAGATGTATATTCCTTAGATGTGTTAAAACTTTATTTTATAATGTTGTTTCATGTTAGCTGAACGCCCCGGAGCGGGCAGGGATGCCTCTTTCCAGCCCGAAGGAAAGCACTCGAGCGGCACTTCAACACAACAGTCCAGTTTGATGCTGTCTGGGTTTAATTTAGCAGATTCAGGGCATTTTCTGGGGTTATTTTTAAAAGAGAAGGAACGACTTTCTTGCTGGCAGTGCTGAGCAGTTGTGTGGGTGGGCTGTGTGCGCGCGGTTACACTTTATTTCAGTTGTTCTCTCGGGGGATACCTTCTCGCCATTTATGTCTTCAATAACATGTTTACTGTTAGCATTTCGAGAAGAAAGATTCTGCTGGTTTTCATTTCCCTTTTACAATGTTTCTGCATAACAAATGCAACACATTTATTGGATAGTCTTGTTGAGTTAACCTCAGTTGCCAGTAGCCCACAACGATGAGCCGGGAGCCAGCTTGGTCTATGCAAACCGCGTTTCAGCAGTGCTTCTGCTACCCTTGAAATAAAAAGTTTAATGATATTGTGAAATAATGCATGGTATTGTGAAAATACCAAGTATATTGTTGCACGGGATGAAGACACGGACAGGGATAGATATCTGGGCTAATGCAGTGGCGTTCGCGTGCTGTTTGCTTTCGAGGCTTAGGCTGTGTGATTTTGGAGAGTGCCTCCGATGCCGACCTGGGGGGGATGGTTCGTGCAGGAGCCTGATTAGATCTTGATCTGAGGCGTAAAGCGATCATTCCTGGTAACAAAAAGACATTTCTGTAGCACATGTCTGTTAGAGGGATGAGGGTAGTTGTCACATAGGAAATTACCATCAAAAGCAGAGGTAAGAGTTGCAGTCAAAAGTTTTTTTTTCAGGATCGTTACAGAATTTGCACATGGCTGAAGAAATCTCATTGGCAAATGCAGGTTTTGGAGAAGAGGAGCTACAGAAAGGTGCTTCTCCTTACAGTAAACGCAGGAGGAATGAAGAGAGAGAAATCCTTCCTTAAATGCACAGATGTATTTGCTGCCATCAGTAAAGGTGACTCAAACATTCTGCGTACTGTCTCAAAAAGATTAAAAAATTGTGATAACTAGAGGAGCTTATGATAACTTGGTAATAGACCTCATCTTGCAGCATTCGTGCTATCATTTAATTTCTGAAGGCTCTGGGCTGGGGTGTGGTTCTTCTCTCGGTTTTCCCCACCAGCTGTGGTTTAGCTAGTGAGGAGCTGCTAAACTGGTCATAGCTCTGAGGGCTCAGCTTCCTGAGGGCCCTGAATTTTAGGTTGAAAGTTGAGAATAGTCAGAAGTGTTTAAAACTAGATCCTTTCGGTTGCTGCCCCTCTGAAACGGATCTCCCTGGGAGCTGTGGTTGCAGAAGGGGCCCTTGACACTCCAAAGGGAGATGTAAGATGTAGAGAGGTGGTCGATGCCCTGTCCCTGGGAACATTCAAGCCCAGGTTGGACGGGGCTCTGAGCAACCTGATCCGATTGAAGATGTCCCTGCTCATGGCAGGGGGGTGGGGCTGGATGGCCTTTCAAGGTCCTCAAACCCAAACCATTCTGTGATTCTATGTTACAAAGGAATATGCATGACCCAAGGGACTGGATGTTGATTTTTCTGCCATGCACCTGGAGTGCAGACACTTGTTCTTGGTGTGGCCCATCAGTCTCTTGGGTAATTCATGTCATGGCTCTTGCTTTGTGGACCTGCCTGCCAGGTCCCATCACCATCTCTGTCCCTCCTGTAGCTTCAACCTCGGAGCGAATGGGAGAGAAGAGCACATGAGTACAAAGGCTTTCTAAGTTGATTTCTAGCCCTGCAGTGTTTATAGTTGGATTCGTCCGTGTAGGCCTATCTGACCACCAGTATTGGAGGGAAAGGTTCATCTGAAAGAAAGGCTTTGTTATTTCAGCCTCTTGAAGGCAACCAAGCCACATAGGGTGTCTTAGTGGAAAAATAGAGTCTGTGCCAACAACTGGGCATAATTCTCCACAGTTCAAGGAGTGGAACAGACTGGGACAGCAGTAGAGCCCATGGACAGTCAAATCTACCTCTTGATTTCAAAACCCTGTCGTATGTGGACTTCACTCTGAAAAATGTGTGTGTTAATATATGCATTGGAAGTTACGGCACTCTGGAGGTGGCAGGAGAGGGTGGCCTTGAGCAACTCCTGGAGATCCCAGAAGATATATTGGTGTTCATTATGGGTTTCACTTGGAGTTGCAGAACTCCTTCATCATTGTATTTTGCCAAATATTGAGAGTCCATGCAAAATCTCATATTTTTGAAAGGAGATTTATCTGTTTTCATTTCACCCTCACACCAGGAGTTTTTGTTTTGCGTCTGGATTTCTGGTTGTTTATCCAGTCTTCAAACATGAACATCTGACGTGCTTCTGGAGCTAGTAGTATTAATGACTTAAGAAAGAATGAAGTTCACTGTTGCTTTTATGATAATCGTATGGAAGAATAGCTGAAATAAGGAAAAACTGATACAAGTTTACTTTTCATCTACCACATCAGGCAAATAGTGGTTCTGAGTTTCTGCAGGAAGGACTTAGGATAGCAGCGGCCAAGCAAAAAGGTCGAGTCCCTGTTGGACGTATCCAGTATATTCAAATGAAGGGAAATTTGTATAAATGCAAACATGAAGTGCTCCCTGAGGGCAATAGCTTTTATTTATCCCCTCAGTGTTACAGCAGGCAAACTTGGAACCAATTTCTGCTCTTCAAAGCATCACTGCGAGTCTCTGGAGGATGCTGTCCTCCTTCCTGCGCATTTGCAGGTCTCCAAGGAAGAGTCCTCTCCAGTTGGCTCAGTACGTGAAGCTGGAAGTTTCTTCTGCACTAAGGCAGAGGAACAGTTTATTCACATCACGTCTGTTCTTAAACAGAAAGGAAGAAAAGACTATAGGTTAACTTGCCATCAGTACACGTTTATATTGAAAACTGACAGTTGCAAGGGGAAGAAAGTCACCTCTCCTGTACTGCAATGTTAGACAACAAAATAGTTACTTGACTCTTACTGATTGATCGTGGAATGGTCAGGGCTAAGGCAAGGCGGTGCTGGAATGAAGATGGAGGCGATACTTTGTTTCCTGCTGTTGAGGTATGTGATTGGGAGAATCCCTTTGTGATAAAATTTAATGCTTCAGAAATGGAAGATTGTGTGTACTTATCTGGAAATTACCTTTCTTTCAAGCTGATGACATTCTGAGGAGAATAAAACTAGAAACTGCCATCCACTGACTTGTGTCACCTCATTTCGAACAGGTTTTCTAGGCACTCTAGTTGATGGACAAACATGTTCTTTAAATAATACTTAATACAATCTATCATGTTCGTGAAGTAGAGTTGTGTTATATGGGCTATGGAAGGGGCAATTGGAGGAAACACCTCGTTAACTCTTACCAGTGATCTGACGGTGTAGATCCTGCTCCCAGGCTGCAGACGAGCGTCCACCGCAGCAGACCTGACGTGGCACCCCCGGTCTCTGGGATGGGAAGGGAGTTAATGCTTCTGTTTGCATTACACTGGGAAAAAAACTGTTCTGAAGCCCGTGCAAATGGTTCACGATTTACTTGAGCATGAGGCGGGGGTGACTGCAGGAGCCTGGCTGCTCGGAGGAGCCGCTTGCTGGTCTGTTTATCCTTCCTTTCGCCCACGGGGAGCCATTACGTGAAGGAGATCTTTGGACAGGAAAAGTTACAAACTAAGCAGAGAAGACAGACAAAGGCTGGAATGAATGAACTAACAGTATTCTTGTTTTCTCGATTTGAATGAAGGGTGCTGTGGTTATATGAATATCTTCTTCCAGCAGAAATTTAATAGGTTTCTGCCTGTCCTCGGTTCCTTATTCATGCCCCTGAGCTGCCACTCACTGAAGATGTATAATGTTGTTATTTGTGGGCTGTAAATCAGATCAGGGAAATGTTTCCTTCCGGAGGGCTCTTGCTTTTGCATTGTAAAAATTAATTTGTTTAGTTGAACCCAGATAGTTTGCTGTAGGCCAGCCCAAGAAACAGTCATGCCAGCACCACTGGTGGTGCGGTGCAGAGCAGCTGAAGTGGTCTTCAGCTATGGAGGGAGGGGAGATGAGATGAAGGGGAAAAGAAAAAAGGAGCCTTCGATCTTGGACATTGTTTTTGTTGCTGTTTGTATTCGTGCTTGTTTTTCCAGTGCTGTGAGCTGTGCTTCCTTTCAGCGTAATGTAGAGAAGAAGATCCCCTGTGGTTATATGGTGGTTTAGATGGCTACATCACAACTGGTGGTCATGTCTTAAAAGACACCACATGAAGACAAAAGTAAAGAAATTGGACAGGAAGAATAATGACCTAGTTATTACTAACGCAATAGGAAGCTCGACGAGGAGAACTGTGTTTCCTCGGGCGGTGGCAGTGGGTGCCGTAGCCAGTACTGCTCGTAGGGTAGAGGGAGTTGGCTTTGCCCAATAACCCATGGTTCTGTTGCCCCCCCCGGATATCCTGGTTTTCGAGCACGCTCCTGTACCACTGAGCTAGCCGCGTTTGTGCTTGGTGTGACACTTCTCCGATAGTCCCAGGGGGAAATTGCCTTGGTGTCAGTAATCCATTCAGAATGCGCGTGCTACCAAACCCTAACGTTATTTCCAGACATTGCAAAAAAAGTTGTTTTCAAGATGCATATTGCCAGATACTGATGCAGAGCTTAGTCATCGAGTTTTTCACTGGTTAATTTGTTAAATAACTATTTAAAGCTCTTCAATAACAAATACATCTTGGCTACTTAAAGGGAAAAAACATCTCCGATGTCCTCTGTGTCTATCTCCTATTACCTCCTTCGGAATTACAATTTCTCCTCTGACACAGAGAGTAAATCCAGAGCGTCTAAAGCAGAACCCTAAACTGTTTGCAGCAAACACACATCCCTTGTTAACTAGTATTTACATAAAACATGCTGACACACTTTGGGGAGATTGAGTAGGATGCTTTTTCAGCTGTTGAAATTTGCACACGAGATGGAAGATGTTTTGATAAAAAAAAAAAAGGGTTAGCTGAATATTTTTTCCATTTATTCCCATGTGTCAAAATCAAAGCCGCGTTTCTCCAGGCATCTTGCCCATTTTTTTTTTTTTGTTCCTCTTGTTCAGTTTTTTGGTTTTTTTTCCTCAAGGTTGGGATTTTTTTTTTTTTTTCTCTTAATGGAGGAATTCGATCGCTTGATGAGATAAATACATGTAAAAATGCCTTTTAGTCAGAAATAAATGTAATATTGTGGGGTTTAGATTCCTGTTCACTTTTAGTAGTATTTGTAAATTTGTTCTGTTATTTATCAGTATAGGCAATGGTGGACTAGGGACAGTCCGTGGGAGACCTGTGAGGCTTCACCAGTAATGTCCTCCTCATGTAAGAACAGTAGTGAAAAAGATTACAGTAATAATGTCTATTTTACTTCTACACCTTCTTCTACCTTGTGAGTTTTCTAATATGAAGCATTTCTGTGATAACATTTTAGCATGTGGTTGCATAGTTTATTTTTGAGCTGCATTTGAAAAGCCTCCTGTCAAGGAGGAGAACTCCAACTTTCTTAATCGGTGCTGAAATGGCTTCTTAACAGCATAAAATAGAATCTTATCTTTCTTCCCTGCAGTAAGGAAAACCATTCCCTTTCTCATCTCTTTGTTTTTATTTGCTCCATGTGGATGCTAGTGCTTCTGGCCACTCAGAAACTAGAGCAAAATCTTTTTTTAGAAACTAGAGCAGAATTTTCATAATAAACCTGATGTCGTACAGATTCAGAAGCTCCTTTGGGGGGAAAGCGAGGGAAGGAAGCTGGAATTAGAGAGGGTTATAAGCAATGCAATTTCAAGGATCCATGTTCTAAAAAGTCTCCGTGGATTTGCTACTGCTGCCTGGATTAGAATACCCTTTAATTTGCTTTTAATTAAAATGATTTTCATTTATTCTGTGCCTTCTTCAAAGTTCCCAAGGCACCTTAGAAACTTGTGATTATATATATGAAATGCAAAATCCATATTCATGCGGTGCTGAGGTTTCATGTTCAAGTTAAGGATGAGAAGGAGTTTTACCCTCCTTTTTTCTATTGGTATTTTTAGACCCTCAATGCCCCATGACAGTTCAGCTTTTCAAGCGCTGTAGTTGTATATGTTTGATCTCAGTGAGATTGCAGTCCAAGTGTAAGCATCAACCTTCCATCAATATCTTATTTGAATAATATATTTAAATAGCCAAGGTTTTATTTTTGCAACCTCAGTAAGTTGGAGGAAAAAAAATCATGTAAATACCTTTATTTTTTAAAAAAAGGAAATGCAGCTATTGCAGAAAAGTCCGAACTAAAATTCTATGAAAATGACGAAATAGAAACTGTTGCATAGCTCGTGAGTAAAGTTAGGCTGTGCTAATTTTCCTTTAAATAGCTGATCTTAATATAATGTAAACATTCAGGAATGAAGAAAAACCTTTCCTAAAGGTGACTGTACTGCACTACATTTTGTTTGGGTGCTCCAAAATAACTACTAAAGAAGAGAAAAAATAGGGTCATCAACTGGGAAATATCCATATTTTAAATTACTTTTGTTGTGGTTTCTTTCTTTTTGGTTATCTTCTGTGGAATTAAATCCAAATTAAACACGGAAACCTGAAGAATTCCAAGGAATAGTATGGATAATGCAGTCTCAGGTGGGAATTTGATGCCCTGGCTGAGGTGACGGTGACGAAGCCAGGGCTGGGAGAGAGGAGAAGCAGAGAGGAAGGAGACTGGCAGGAGCAAGGATGCACAAAAGCTGAATTTTTCCAGAGACTGGAAAAGTTGCTTGTATGTTGGCTCTTTTTGTTTTGGAAGAAGCATAAACCATAGTGGTGGAGATGCTAAGAATTTTTTTTCACGCTCATGAGCTTAGACAGCTCTGAATTAATGTTGGGACATTTTGTAACGACCCGCAGTCTGCTGGAGGCAGAAGTTCTCTGTGTGCTTTAGCATGGCGTAGGCAGTTGGAGAAATTCAGTAACTGTACCATGAGTTTTTAATATGTGGTAATTAAAATGGAAAACCAGAACAAAGTCCTTAAAAACAATTTTGACATATTTATTTTGTAATAAAATTGTGTCTTGTAAAAATGGGTCTTCTACTGTCCAAGAGGAAAACTTGAAGCTTTTGCTTGTTTAGAGAGAGCCAGAAATTTCACTGTTCAAGTTAGGGTAGGCAAAATGCCATTTTTGACATTACACTGTTGTTTGAGGATATTACACCAGAATTGTGAGCAGCATATTTTCTCATAATACCATTATTGTTTTCTGAATGAATACAGCAGTGTTCGTTCCTGCGGGGGAGTTCTTCATGAGGAGTTCACAGAGCTTGCTCGGGGTCTGCGAGGAGGGTAGATGGCTGTGCTCAGCACTTTGAGCATGGGATTTTTTGGGGGGTTAACCAAAAAAGGGTTGAAAGGTTGGGATCTTTGCATGGATTGCTAATGTACATTTTTAAAAACATATCTAATGTACGTCTTAAAAAACCCGATGTAGTAGTCTACAGCAGTTCTGTAGCTTGTTGGCAGGCGTCTGCTGAGGCTGTCCAGGTAGGGTGGAGGTGGTGCTGGTGGAGACGCTGCGGTTGAGTAGCAAGAACCCGGCGAACAGCTTCGACTTGCAGGGTCTCCTTCCTTGACACTTCAGTGATTCATTTTGTGGCTTGCGGGTTTTTTTGCGTTTGTTTTTCTTCCACCATTGTTTCCCAAACCTGTTCCCCCTCTCCTGCTCTACAGTCAAAAGCCATGAAGCCTCAGTGTTATTTTCTGGTCAATGAAGGTGACTGAACATGTGAAGGCTGATAATTTGGTGAAGCATTAGTGCAACATATTGTAGGGCAAAGTGTCTCCTGAGGGCAGGTATGCCGCCTCCTCCCCTCGCGTCCTTGTCTGTCCTCTGTCATTTATGGTGTCAGCGAATTTCTGGTGGCTGAGTCTTGCTTCAGGCCTGGAGTGGCTTTTTTCTGATGAGGCGTCACCTGCAAACTTGGGCCTGAGGATCAATGGATTTCTGTGTTCTGGAAACACATTACACAGTAGGGAAGCTATATTTTAAAAGTACAAATGACAATTGCAAAGTAAAGCTGCAAAGGCCTTTCATTTTTTTTACTTGTTTTTAGTTGACTCTTGACTTACAACCATCTTCTGAAAGCACTGTCCTGTTGCTCTGTAAATGGATTATAATGAATGACTGGTTTGGGACTGTGTTCATCTGAGACCAAGAAACATGCTGTGGGGTGGTTTCTTGTGAAACTGTAGGCCATGGAGATGGTGGACTTTGTGGCAGCTATCCATGTACAGCTTTATTCAGGGCTGGTTTCTGCATCTGTGGTGAAAACCGTGGTAGTTGTGTATTTGAAATGACTTTGCAAGGCATCTGGATTGCATCTGCTGTGCTTTGTTGTTTCGTTTAGGCACAGACATTAGAGAAATGACTGAATGGAGTTATGTAAAAGTCCAGTGCACATTGTTTTTGAATTGAGGATGGTGTCGTCTTGTGTTGGCTCCAGGGAGGTGAGATGAGAAGGGCTTCGTAGCAGGACATCAGATGCCACTGTCTGTGGTTGAGCGTGACCCAAAGGCTTTGTGAGAGCTCGCTGCTCTCCATCCCCTTAGTAGTGCTACCACCATGTGGCACTGGTGTGAATGATGATCCCCAGGAAAATGGCATTTGTGCCGTGTGTCGCTGCCTGTGGGAGGACGTTGGCCTCGAATAAAGTACCCTCATGTTGGAAATCCAGTTGGAGACCTATTCTGCTGTCTTGATGTGCTGCTTCAGGGCAAAAAACATGTGGGGAAGTGCCTGTATGTTGATACAGACTTAAAGAACAGCCTCACAGGCTCCCCACAAAGCAGTGTTCGTGGCTCTTTAGGGAGTGCAGCTGAGTTTTGGAGGTGAGAGGAAGGCGTGGGGAGGGGACATTCCCGAGACGACCCGTGGCACTGCTGAGGGTTTGGCCTGCTGTGGTGCAGCTTCACCTCTCTGCTGTGAGCAGGAGTCAATCTGCGAGTTTATCTAAGACTGGATGTGCAGCGAATACTTCAAAGTTGTTGTGATCTCATTTGTAGACGAAAGGAAGTTCCTAAGTGAGCACAGAGTAAAAGTCATCTCGTAATTACTGTTCTAAAATAAATTTAGGAATTGCACATGGCTTAGCTTCCATAGCCCAGCTTTCCACAGAAGTTTGGACCAGGTGATCTCCAGAGCTCCTTGCCAACCTCAGCTTTCCTGTGATCAATTTTAAAGCCACTTGGCATGTTTCTTTCAGGACTTGCAGCCTTTTCAGTAGATGAAGTTAATTAATTTTGGGTGGAAAACGGTGCTTAAAAGAAGCCTTTGCGGGGCACATCTAAACCAGTTTCAAGCATTTTTCTTTCTTTTGTTTTGGAGGAGGGGGTTGCAGACCCCTTTTAATGCATGCAGTAATGGAGGGTGAGTAACCAGCATGTCAGAAATAAATTCAGTTGCACACCCGTCAGCGAGCATCCGAGTTGAGCTGTGTGTATTTCTGCCACATTGAGGTGTGGTGACATTTGCGAGTTCGTCTCTCCTGAGTGCTTGTGGCAAATGGTCAAAATGTTAGCAGTTGAAGTCTGCTGAAATAACTGCAGCTTTTAAAGCATTTTATATTCATCAAGAAGCAATTTTTGCTGGTATTTTAAGATGCGGTACAAGAGCTGGACATTAGTTAACGTAGCTCTGATCTTGTATTCTGTATACATCTAAAACATCCTAGCAAACATCCTTTGTACATCAAAAACATAAAAGGAATGCAAAGCCTGACCTCTGAACACAGTGTTTTTTTCCTTTTTACGATGGCCAAGACCCTTAAAAAAATATATATTTATTTTGTCATGAGGACTACCAAATAAGTTCACATCAGTGGAAGCTTATGTAAGGTAGACAGTAAAACTCGGCGTGTTCTGTGTGTTCTTGGCCTTCCAGGAGACCGTTCAGCACTTTCATGTGATGTCTTCGTCTAATTGTTGGAGACATGTGGGATGCAAATGCAATGACTGCTAGTGTGTTCTAGCAGTGAGCAGACTCTGAAGTTTGAATTGCACAGCAGCTGTTCCTTATTTAGTATGAACAAACATGAGGGCGAAGGTCTTCAGACATCATTTTCCACTGGATACGATTCAGCCATGTATTCGTGTGTAGCATCTCCGCTGGTGGCCTGGACGATGGCATGGAGTAGATGCTGGGCAGATGGGCAGATGGCCCCCCTTTGGGAGGAGTGGTGGCTGTGCTGGAGGGCAGGGATGCTGTGCAGAGGGACATCAAGAAGCCTCCTGGCATTGGCCAAAGCCAAATGCAAGGACATGAGGATATGAAGTATGAGCCCAGAGGAGAGGGCCTGCAGGCTGGGGACTCGACTACCATCTTTGGCTACTTGGAGGAAGGTAATGGAGAAGACCGAGCCAAGCTCTACCCTGAGGTGTGGAGCACAAGGACAGGAGGCAGTGAGCAGAAGCAACTGGTTACACGGGGGGATAATTGCAACTGGTAATATGGGGAGAAGAAAATTCCCCATGAGGGTGGTGTGTGGCACTGGGGCTGCAGCATCCCCTTCTTGGAGTCCCACCAGAGCGAGCGCACGGCCAGCAGCCTGGAGCCCAGCTCTGCTTTCGGCAGGAGGTTTGCCAGGAGGACCCCAAAGGTCCCTCTTGGCCTCCGTTATGCTGTCTCCTTCAGCGCTGAGAGAATGGATTGGGTTGGAAGGGACCTTCAAGATCATCTCGCTCCAAGCTGATTGATGCCCACCTAAAATCCTTGCTGGGAAGCTGTATGTGTTTATCATCAATCTGCTTCATTTGTTTCTGAGAGAATGGGTTGGGTTGGAAGGGACCTTCAAGATCATCTCGCTCCAAGCTGATTGATGCCCACCTAAAATCCTTGCCGGGAAGCTGTACGTGTTTATCATTAATCTGCTTCATTTGTTTATTATTATTAATAATTATGATCAGTCTAGGAAAATATTTAACATTTCTGTTCAGAGTCGGTATTGACAGAAGGGCGTAGCTTGTCACAGCAGGTGCTTGGGCTGTTCTGTGGGGCTGCACAGCTTTAAAACATCCTCTGGTTACAGTCGGTCATTGGATTACATTTCAAATTAATTTTCATGAAGTAAGTGTACTGTTATGCTTCTGTTTTTAGCCATGCTGTTAGCTGGTCTAATACTGGAAAACAAAAAAACAATTATTGATTCAGAGGAAAGTAAAATTTTGCATTTATGCAATGCTTATATTATTAATGCTTATAACAGACTACAGGGCAAAACAAGAGCCCAGCTTAAATGTGGAAAGGGCTGTTTCCCTGCAGTGTGAATCTGACCACTACACTTCACTCAGTGAAGCAGAAGCATCGTTACAGTCCACAGTTTATGATTTTAAAGAAACTAAGAAGTGAACCCATGTTTCAGTGATCAAAAGATAACATGTTTCAATACTGGTCACTCACCACCACCCATCCTCTAGAAAGAGTTCATTTTTATGAGCCATCCCATCATGGTGGTATGTATATCGAAAATTGTGCTGTTCCCAGCTCGCTAAACCGGGACATGTAACCCCAGAAGCGGTTTGCAAAGGAAGCAAGCTGTGTGTCTGTATAGCGTCGTGTAGTAGCTAGGATACTTGTAGCTATGCTAGTATACTCATACCTGTATCATAGCTATACATATACGATAGCTAACATGTAATTTTCCTCTGTTTTCCATTTTCAGTGTTGAAAATATTGGTCAAGTTGGTACGGTTGTGTCTTACATCTACATTTGTGTTTTTTACTGATGCATTTTGTGTAGGTGGGTGAGCATACACTAATTAAAAGTCCTAGAGTGGTGAAAGTCATGGATCTTTAATGATTTTCCTCAGGCCTTTCTGCTGAAGCAGGGAAGGATTCCCCTCCACAGAACAGAAGGAGGAACCTCTGCAGGCATCAAGTATCAACAGAAAAGGCATTTAGATTTAGATATACATAGAAGGAGAAGGTTGGGAAGCTGCACAGAAAGGTATGCACATATGTTTCAGGTTATATTCTGCTGGGGCAGTCACGTTGGTTTAGAAAGGCTGCTGCTGAAGGAATCATTAGAAGAGCTCCCGTGGCCTCTTTTGGGTAATGGAAAGGCTGAGGGAGCTGGGCTTGTTCAGCCTGAAGAAGAGAAGGCTGCAAGGGGACCTGATATAGGCTTACAAGTATCTCAAGGGTGGGTGTCAGGTGGATGGGGACAAACTCTTTTCTTTTCAGTGGTGCCCAGTGACAGGAC
>Ga0181612_167902_pt1 | contig 12579 bp, 6 predicted proteins | sample HoacroProtozoa21_FD_119630 | JGI IMG/M metagenome (GOLD analysis project Ga0181612, IMG submission 119630) | Hoatzin crop microbial communities from Cojedes, Venezuel. Combined Assembly of Gp0051906, Gp0051904, Gp0051908 | reverse complement strand
TTTGTAGATAACTTTACATTTGGACATAAGACATTCATATTATTTGCTTCTTTTGATTGACTAAGAAATACTATAGAAGTTTTTTGTTGGAGATGCAATAACAAGAATGTTTATTATAATAAGGATGCTTATTATAATTACTCAATGGAGACTCTTGATTTAAAAGTAAGAACTATGTAAGGAATCTTTAAAAATTTCTGTTGTTTTGTTTTCTGAAACAATATAAAATTATATGATATTAAGTAGAATTAAAAATTTTGCTACAAAGGGAGCATTTTGTGTATGTCATGAAACTGAAAAATTAATGTCAAAACAATCTGCTGAGCAGTTCTCTTTTTCCCCTTTGTAATCCATAGTAAAGCCTGGTGACATTATGTCCCTCAACAGGCTGAGTAAGTTTAACAAATTGTTATAGGAACAGTAAATCAATTCAATTTGATTTATTTAAACAAGACAAAAACCCCGAGGAGACCTTCATGCATTCATTTAAATGACAACCTCCAAAGTTAGGATCTAAAATAAGCAGTGGGGAAAAAAAAAACAAAGTAGTTTAAAAAGCATATCCAGGGTGCAAATATTTTATGTCCACTCTGGTACATTTAGGATTTTACAAATATGAAAACTGAAATGTAGATCACTGAATACCAGTGAGTTACTATTTAAACAAATTATAATTAGGACCATACCTCAGAAAATTTTAATTTTGAATGTTTAAAAGTATTAGTGTCTTTAGGATGCTGATATGTAAAATACAAGACTTTGGAGTTTTTGTTTACAAGTAGGTATGTTTCTATAGATGAATCTATGAGTAAGTGTAAAATAACAGAGGTAGAATCTTCATTTCAGCATAATAGGTTCAGTCTACACATGGGTCCCTGAGGAAGACCCAAAGGTAAAAAGCAAAATAAGTCTAACAGAAATATGGCACATTGTTTGAATTTTAAGTAAAACTGACAAGAAGTTACACTATGTACAAGAACACTGGAATGAATTTGTAGCAATGAAAAACAGGAAACTAATCCTAAGTGTCTTTCACAACAACACATAAACTCTTACTAATGTAGAGTCAATAGTCATTGATAAAGTAATCAAACAAATGCATAAAAAGCCAAAAAATAATGCCTAAAAAAATCATACAAAACTATTTTCCAAAAAGGACTATGCTCAAACAGCCTATTTTGCAAAAACCATTCCAGAATCCAAAGTCAGGATTAAATGTGAAGACCTTGTTAAATCTATTTTTTAGGCAATCAGTTGCACAAGGGTCAAATTACATTGTACTTCAACTGAAAGGTCTGTGACAGATGGCCCACTAATGCAGATTGCCAAGTCATCTGCATAAAAACAACGAGGGAATCTACAAGGAATCACAAGGACCGCTAATTTGCCTGAAGAGGAAGGAGTATCAAAATACATGGAAGCCCCTGGGGCTCTTTGTTAATTATTGCAGGGTCACATTTCAGTGTAAGATTTCTCTACTCTAGAGCTAATTTACAGTCAGTTTGGTGTATGGTTCTCAAAGCCCAAGGCCAAAAAAGAAATTATATTAAAAACTTCTGAAGGACAATTTGAGAGTTTTCATTAGTAGAAATCAGTTTGCCATTATTGGTGAATAACTAGAGACTGAAAACTGGTTCTAATCAAGAAACAGCAGATCACATGATCTTAAGGTCTAAATTCCAGACTATAAAAAAAGGGGAAAAAAAACCCCAACCCCAAAACATTCATGTTAATGGCAGTTGTGCCATTCATTCCCAGCCTAAATTCAGCCTGAAGTTTGAAATAAGAATTTTAAACCTTATTACATCATTCAGATTTTTGATCTGACATCATGTGTTCCATGCTTCTAATCTAACAATTTTTTTAGTTACAGCAAATAGCACTTTGACCACCTGGAGAGCAGCTGCAGTTTCCCACTTGGAGAAAATGGAGTATCTCTTCATATTGTATTATTGCCTGACAATAGGATAAGAAGGAGTAACAAGACACAAATATTCCACGTGCTCTTTGGGAACATTGGAGCTGATTGTGTTGCTGATTTCACATTGTGTTGTAACCCTTGTAAACAGTATTCCTTTCCAAAAGAATATGCATCCTCATGTCTTCAAAGTGTACCATATAAAAGGATATAGGACATCCCATCTATGCCATTTACTACAACTGGATAAGGAAAAATAAATGGGCACAGGATAAAAGGGGAATGTTCAGTCTTCAGGGAGGGAGAAAAACGGAAGGGGAAACACATTAAGAACAAACACCAACAACATACTATCTTAGGCATTAGCTACAGCATTAAAAATAATGTTTTGTCTTCCTTCAGTCATGGAGAGTTATAGACACCTATACCCTAAGCAAGGGAGAACTACGTCTATAGCACCTGGTCAGGACCTTGACTCAGACTGTTTCTTTCCCAGCTTCCTCGAGACAGGCAATAATTCAGTTGTGAAAGTTCAGAGAAGCCATATTGAGACAGTATTCAGTCACACTTTGAAAATAAAACCTTTCTGAATATCAAGTGTAAGACCAAACCTTCCTTATTAAACAGAAATCAGTGTACCCTTATCACTTACTTCACTAGGAGCAGTATCAGACATATAAATCTGCTTTTACTAACAGATAACTTGATTATCCATCCAATTAGCTCACACAGTCCAATTTGTAAGGTATCAAGAGCTACATGCGGCTCTGTTCTAACCCCCCTCCTACTCAATTCTTGACTTTCAGCTCTGGATGTTTCAAAAACAAGGTTACTGCATACTAGAGACAATATCCAACATACAACTATCCTTGAGAATATTCTGCCCGTTAATCTTTTCATTACAAATGCGTCCTACTGTTTATTTCCTCTCCCATCAGTAATGCCAAGTTCATCCTATCCTCATGCTTCCTAGAACTACTTCCTCCTGTTGCTAGCCTTACTCTTCTAATATATGGTACTATTGTTCCTATAGTTTATTTCTAATCATTCTTTTGCAACTTCAATTTGAAAAAAGCCCCACCAAACACGTTCAGCTTATCAAGTGTAAAGGATATATTTTCCAAAATTCCTTTGTCTAAGAATTTTTCATTCACAATTATCTTTCACCAGAACTTAAATAATTTTCTGTATTTCCTTTGTTACCATGATATCATCAAAAGCAGACTGCACAAGCATGGATCTTTTTAAAATGGAAAACAGAGAACTTTCATTTAGTTGTTTAGTTGTTGAATAAACATCATCACTTGTACTGTTCTCTGATACTCACTGAGACACCTTTCTCAGTTTTTACTTCTGGATTGCTGTCTTACAGACTGGACTGATACCCTAACAAGCATCATTCACACAGATCTGAATTCAAAACAGGGGCCTTGAAATACTTTTCAAACATAAGCTGAGTTAGAAGTGATGTTGTGTCAAGCTGCTTTGAACTAGTTGAGTTTGACCCCCTCTGTTGTCAGATGGCACTTGAATTGATGAAACAACTTCACTTTAGTGGAATGGAGAGCCAAATTGGCAGCCTACTGACTGAAAAATATGAAGAATATTAGCTACTCATATTAATAGTTCAATTACCTCTAACTAATAGAATAAGCTGAAATGTTCTTACCATAATCAAGAAAAATAACACTTAACAGACTATGCCTCTCTAGTCTATTATTGTATTTTAGATAACTCCATGTTAAAATGAAATACAAATAGGAAAACTGGGAACGATTCATTCTTTATTGCTCTTCTCTGACAAAGATAAAGAGCTGAAGCCTTTTACAAGCAACGTATTCTAAATTCTTCTAAGTTTTGAGTGCTGGGAATAGCAGCTCTCTATTTTCTTCATTTTCCTCAAGGACTCTGGCGAAGTCTGGAGTTCCTAAATGCTAATACAACACGCAGCTTATGGCTTCCCAGGTTAAGAGCTTTGAACGAGGCCAAAGTTATCTTTCATGTTATTTATAATATTGTTAGGTGTAATTTTTGCCAGACATTTTTAGCTTAGCTTTTTTCCTACAGGATTAGTGGCAGTGAGTAAAATGTACTATGATGAGAACTTTCAAAGGTCATTACTCAACACAATCAACTATACCTAAAAGAAAATGGTAAGTGTCATGTTGTGGGTAATTTAAAAAGAACATCTAGTGAACTATAATAAAAATACATTCTTCCTCATTATTTCTTTAAAAAGTGACTATCTGAACAGTTTGCAGAGTTACCAGGATCTTGTCTCTGATAAATGTTTTAACTTGGAAGTTGAATACAGAAAATACTACAGGAAACTTAAGTGTGGCCAAAGCTGCGATTCTCCATGTGTATATAATGTGGTTTTTTGTTGATACTGGAGAAAGGAGAATCGTTTGATCCCCTTTCTACTTTTTGAATGATGTGCATTGCACAACATGTGTTATGGAGGTGGAAAATGCGAAGGTATTGCCCTTAACAGAGATTTTCATTGAAAGACTGTATACGGTTTGGAAAGTGGGATGCTGTCGATGTGAAAAAGTTATGCACTGACTACTAGGTAACAAAGGAAATCATTGTTAAAATATTGAAAAGGGCTGCAAAGAATGGAGAAATACACACATCTAATTGGTAGTTGGGAAAAAAAAACAACTTTGAAAGAGTTAATCCTCTTTTGAAATTAGTTATCCCTTATCAAACTGATGAAAAAGAAAGTTTGAAAACCTTGTGCCTGTACTTATAAATCTCATAATAAACCCAGGAGGCAGCTGACTTGAAATACTGGAGAGCTTTCATGCCTAGAAATTCTTGCTTATTAAAGTAGTTAGTGGCAAACATGAAGGGTTAAGCAGGAGGAGAATGATCTCCTACTGAAATACAGCAGGGATCCAACACAGATGGAATATAAGTGCATTCCCTCTGGGCTCTCTTCCATGCCCTTGGGATATCAAGGTAGTACTATCTCAAGTCCCAAAGGTGGCTTGTTCCCAGATGTGGAGCACGGTGCAAAATACATACTCATGCAGGCATTCTTAGAGGCCCCTCATTCCTCTCTTCGATGCATGAACATGGAAAAGCCTATCTTCCACAATCTGTGACCCCAAAAGTCCTGTAAGGACTATTTCGTGGTAACCATGAGAATAAACTCAGCATTATTCTACTGTATCGGCTTGCAGATTCATAAGGCAGTCTGAGATTCAGTCTTTGCACAGTCATTACTCTTACTAAGCAGTTTTTCTGCCCTTGGGAAGACTGAGTGACAATTTCAGGTGTTAACACAGTCATTAACTCCTCACTATAAATCAGGAACTTCAGCAGGTATGCCTCACTAGTAAAGTGAGAGCAAATCAACTGTGAAATGCAGCAGGGATCCTGCCCCAACTCTGGCTTCCTCTCCCTAACAGGCTCCTGCTTGCTGGGCACAATCAAACAGTCCCAAGTGAGTCCAGTGAGTGAGCATATGAGGCCAGTATATGAAGCCAGCAGAGCCTTCCCTTACCTACGCAGCCCAGGCACAGAGCTGAGACCAAGCAGAGGAGCCCTGCTCTGCACTGCAACAGACATCCTGCCTGCCACCATCCCTTCACAGCCCAGGAAAGACCTGCTGCAAACCTTATTTGGCACTGGAATTTTTCCAGAGCTCTGCTACAAACCACACTCTTCCCACAGTTTCTCCAGATGCAGCGAGTCTTTTCTTTCTAATCTCCTTCTGCAAATCACAGTTATATGAAACAACACTTCTTTCATCCTGGTCCAGATGTAGCATCCCCAAAACATAGCAATAATAATGATATTTCAGCTGAGAACAGGACATTTAGAGGCTGGAGGTCAATGAACACCAGTATCTTCTGCTCAGATAACTGAAAGAAAACACACTTATTGAAATCAGTTTATTCAGGTACAGTTAGGAAACTCCTTTTACACAAAAAGTTTGGTGTACTATTTAAATAAGCCAGAATCTGACAGATTAAAAAACTTATTAATAATGTATTAACAATTGATTACTAATGAAGTGCAGGACTACCAATTTTTCTAAGTTAGTTGGTCTAAGTTAAAAATAGGATATAAGAAATGGCAGGATAGAAGATAGGGCAGATTAAAAACATTTCAAAAATAATTCAAAGTTTTTTAGATGCTACAAAATTACTTATGACTGTTGACAGTTATCTTCCAGGGGATGAAGTATAATTTTAAATAAGTATGCAGAACTCCTACAGCCATACTGGGGTTTTGATGAAGTACTTCAAATCACTTATCATAGTTAAAAAAAAGAGAGGAAAAAAGATGATAAATAATTGTATTAATGCCACTACAAAGAGAAGTTGTTATTTATGAGCCTGTAGTACGTTACCTTTGTGCTTCTCTCCAAAGGGTGTCCATGAAATAATTATAATAGAGGTAGGTTTTCATGTTAAAATAAATTCAGACGAACTTTTCTGGGTACCGAAGAACTCAGACTATCACATTGAGATCTGAATCTTCTCATCTCAGTTTATTATCACTATATGCTCTTAATATCTTTATAACGAGAGATGTGTAGCCTTTGTAAAAAAGGTAATTGCACATGCTCCAGATGACTAGACAGTACCATAGTGGCAAAATTACTGGGCAATTGCTTGATGCCAGTGACAGAAGCACATAAAAAGTTAAGTGTCAAAAAACTGGTATCATGTTTCAGTGGTGTGTCTCTTCTACAAGTGATTGGAGAGCTTGCAGGACTGCCTTGCAACCTCAAGTATGAGCCTTCAAATTGCCAAAAGAAATTACAGCAAGAGTGTTAATATCTTTAGTCTTTATGGTAATGGTTCCCTACTTTCCTGCCATTGCAGAACATATATTGCTTCTTCTGCTAGCACTCAAGGGCTGTGTACTACAGCCCTTCCTCCGGACACCACACCTACTGTATAAACAAAGTGTAATATGATATGTGTGATGCTTCCCAGAATCACAGTTAATCACCACACTAAGTACAATCCATTCTCCCTGGTGAAGTAAATTCCTAACTGATTCCTGTCCTCATCTGAGAGGCCAGGGTATAGGAACTTGGCCACGTGTAGGCTATCTGAGCTATTCTAGCAGCAGCTCTGCGTTCCCGACTGACATCTATCCCATGAGCCTTCCCACCAAACCATTATTGCACATATAGCAAAAAGTCCAATCACATTTCTGACCTTTTCATTAATTTCGCTGTTTTCTTCAAAGTTCCTGCCCATCTTCTGCCTTTCAGGAGAGACTTCTAACAGCTAAAGCATCTCAGGTTATGGTTCCACTGAGAGTTTATCTAAACAACACTAGATCTAATCAAGACCCAAAGAAGATTTATTGAAGGAAATTCTGTGTGTTGTAAGAACTGTTGGTGGCAGTTCAGAAGGTGCCCAAGACCTTGATATAGTATTAACCAATTAAAATGGGGCCAGTGTGCTACTGGACCTGTTACATATTATGAAAACAACAATGAATTTGAAATGCTGATCAGTTATGTTTATTGATAATTCTGTGCCATGTCAGTCAATGTCAGTATTATAAAATGTGATAAAAATAATGACATAGGTTGAGGTATCCTAGTTTCAGGTAGATATCAGTTTAGTTGATTGTTTCTGTTCTGAGCTTTCTAAAGGATTGTTGAGATTGATTAAAATCTTGTTAAAAGGCTACTGATTTCTAATGCAGAAGAGCTGAGAAAAGCTTCTAAGCAGTCCAAAATTTCTGGAGTTCTTTATATACTGCAGACAAAGTGTTTAGATCCAGCTTGTTATATTCACTAACAATGTTAATGTTTTGGTAATTTATTCAATATTTTTCTTCAAGGTCATTGTACAAACTCTGCAGTTTCTCCTCTTCTGTGCTTAGTATAAATGTTTAATATTTCCAATAAGAAGTCCAGAACACAATTACAAATCTTTCTGCTCCCCCATCTTATCTGACAATATTCAGAGCAGTTCTTAATGTAGACATTACAGTTCAATGGCTGAAGTTAGAAAATGTGAATATTCATCTTAGCATTTACTCTTTCTAAAGTATATCTGAAGCAAGAGTAGTGAGTAAGCATACAGTATTTGCTATTCATTTTTTGTTGTCCCTCTGTTCAAAAACTTTCACTTGTGGAGCAAAAACACAGTATGTAAGCCATAATGCATCAGAAACATTCAAAGTTTCTAAACAACCAGTGTCCGAAAGCTGTTCAACCCTACTGCTGTTATTTGCTGAGTAGATATTATACCAGACCACAATCACATAAATTATGATAAAATAATACTTAATAGAGAAAATAATTACTTTTACAAGATTTATTATATTTACAAATAAATTTTATTTGACTCAGTTACTCTGACTGGGCAATCTGTATCTGGAGACAGTCAAAGTGAACTAAGAAATAAAATTATTTTGCAACAGGATTGTGGGTTATTTAGTTAAGCATGAAGCGCGAAATAAACCTCAGATGAGGGTTTTTACAGGATAGGGAAATAATTATTAAGTACTTGTGCATGAAAAATAAAAAAATAATTAAAAAAAAAATCCCCAAATACCATGAAAGTTAACATCCTGCAGATCTAAAGAGTCTTTAAATATATGGTAGTACGCAGAATATAATAAAACATGAAGAGAAAAAAATATAAACAAATAAGCCATACCAGACACTCCTCAATGTTAAAACATACTACTCTTTGAAAATGTTGATATTACAAATTATTAAAAAGTTACCTGAAAAGCATTCATCAAATACATAGTGTGATTCAGGTGAGTACTCAAAGTGAAAGCACAAAGGGAATTTTAGAAATACGTTCAGACACTGCACTCGAAGAAACCTAGTCTACACTCACAGATTGCTGGCACCAGTGAACCATGCAACAGCATTTTAAGAAAGAAAAAATAGAATTAAAAATGCTTTACAAGAAAGGACAAATCCTCTATGACATACTCAGTAAAGCAAAAGAGTAATTTCCCCTCAGTTACACAAAGTACTTGGAAAAATATCTTTCTTTGTCTATGATGATGAATAGTTTCTTGCTAGCTAGAAGAGAAAAAGAGAAAAATTAAACAAGGATGTTCAGTAGGAACTGAAAACATTCCCATGAATTTTTAAGTGGTAACAACTCCACCTTTTTCAGAAGATCCTTCTGAGAATGCGTTATTGAGGTACCTGAAGACTTTGTGTAGTTCATTTATCCTGTGAAAGGGGGGGATATTCATCACAATCAGCAAGCATGTCAAAACTTAATGATAATGTAAACCAGTAGTAAGTGGACAAAATAAAAACCACACACAAATAGTCCAGCAGCGTGTTGTAAAAAAATTTGTGATAATTTAATTCTTACACAGCTACTTTTCCAATTTTTTAATAGGCCACTACTTGTTAGGTAAAAGCATGGGTTTATTATACCTTGCTGTAGGTAAACATCCATTGAATGTTTAAAAAGAAGCTTTATCCAAGCATGTTGTTAACAGACATGTTGAACTATAGAGTAAACCAGCTAGGAATATAACAGCTAAAAACATACTTTAATTGTGAAATTTTATGAGTTACATATTGCTTTTAGCTACATAAATCTCCTACACCTTCATCAAAACTGATTTTCACCTGAACAGTCTGTCTCCAGGCCAAATAAAGGGAAGACAAGAGCACCTGCTAAAGAAGGAAGGCACTATTTAAAAAAGAAACCACACACCACAAGAAACACTTTAGCATTGTGGCGGAACAGGAAAGAAAGCACTTGGTAACCTCAGATATAACTAATGCAGCCATGAATAAAACAACTTGACAAATAGATGCCAACTGCTCTGCCCAGCTACAACTGTTTTTCTAGAGTACCCAAACAACTATAAATAAATAAATAGTGAAACCTTATGTAGATCACATCCCTTTATATGGCTATTGTTTCTATCAGTAAAATTCAGTAAAGCATCATTGTCAACATTCAAGCACTATCTTAACAAGTATAAGCAAGGGAAGGTGTTTCGTAATTGAAAAAAACAAAGTAGTAGAAATTTGGCATGACACAGGGGAATTATTCTATTATTCTGATCCTTTGGGATCTCAAGCAGACCCCTAGAGGTTTAGAATTCTCTGCACCAGAAAGAACAAGTTGCACAATGTATCAGATAAAAAGATTTTGAAAAGCACTGCATTTATTATTTAAATGTGCTCCACCTTCCCTTTTTTCCTCCCAGTTGTTTTCCTGTTTGTAGATTATTTCCCATACAGATTGACATTAGGCATACCTAAGATTATTTTTCTTATTTACTTATCTGAATTCCTTCAAAGTAGTCCACTGCCATACAGGAGTTTGTGGACAGGAAGCTGACTATCCTTGATATATCAGGTAACTATACACACTGCATTTAATTCAGTTCAGTGAAAATTCCTAATGAAGAGGACTCATAAAAGCCAGGGCTTTCCAATACATAAAGTTACTGCCAAGTAAACTGGCACATAAAGCCTATGTTGACAAAGCTGTACGTTCTTAAAAAATACTGCATTATCAATGCATAAAAGTTAGGCATTTAGATATAAATTCTTTAACTACATCTTTAAATATATTTTTTACTCCTGAATATACTACTGAATAGCTGATTTAAGAGGCCTGTGAACTGAAATAACCTTGCAGATATTCAGGCACTCTCTGCAGGTGTTGGGTCTGAACTGGAAACCAATAATGTCAGGCTTTGCAGCAATGTAAAGTGGAAAATCACAAGATAGAGGTATTACATTCTCCACCTTAGACAGCAAGGTTGTTAGACAGAGTTTAGTATAGTTTAAATTTTCACAAATAATAGAAGATTTTATGCTAAACAGAAGAAGATAAACTGTCCATTATTTTAGATTATATAAAATAGCTTCAGAATATTGCTTCATACTTGCATCAGATGAGAAATACATAATATGAATTCCTAATAATACTGTTTTTATTTAGTATGTTTTTACTGGGATTTTGGTAATACTTATATAACTAATTTAAAGTTATTTCAGAGTGACAAATTTTAGCCTAGACTAATATTTTCCTGCAAATATTTTAAAAATTCTTACATGGTAGTAGACATGTAAATGATAATTATGCTCAAATGCTTTTTGATACGTATGATCTGGCACCAGTTTTTAAGTAACTGTATATGTCCTAGCCCCTAAACATAGTACACACAGGAAAAAACAAATCAATGCAATTAACTGGGCAATGAAAAACTTCGTAAATAAAGAATGACCCAGGAAGTCCTCCTTGTGACTTTTCTCTCATTCTCTTACTGCTATTCAATTTCAGCCATCTAACTGAAATGCCGTTTTATTAAAATCAAGTGGGAGCAGGCCAAAATAAACTCATTGTTAGCTATTTTTGTTCCTGTCCAATCAACTTGAAATTTAATTCATATTCAGTCAACTACTATTTCTAATTCTCCTCGGGAAGCACAATAGGAGAGAATAGATAAGACCGTGATTTTTTGTTTTGGTGATGGTCTTATTTCTTGTAGTTTATAAAAAAAAAAAGAGGTTATTAGTTGTTCAAAAACTTACTTCAGTTTCTTCTGAAAGGTACGTATTACATTAGGCATGAGTCAAACTACATCCACTTTCATTTTAGGTTAATGACCATTTTTCTGCTATTCAGTCTTCATATTTGTGTTTTGTGGAACTGAATTTACGTGTCATTTAGTCATCTTGATTTCTGCTTTGCACTGGTAGAGAAAATTATAGATTCCATTACATAAGTAGAATTTTTACCTCTACAGTTCTCTGAAAATTACTGCAGGAAATACTGGTCTCTCCATTTGCCTACTTTCCAGATATGCTTCAGGAAATAAAACTAGTTCCTCTAAGACAAAGATTTTTTTGTTGTGGTTGAATTTACGCACATGTAATTATATAATTTCTATCTTGCTTTTTCTAAAGAAGTTCTAACCAGCATAGTAGGAAAAATAAATGGTATTAACTAAACCACATGATGGTGAGAAGGCAATTTATAGATCTGCACAAATATAACTAAATCTGTTGGTTTCAGCTGGAGAGCATTTGCAAAGATTTCTGCTGAGTAGCAGAATAAATTTCACAAGATAAAAAGCCTGTTGCATCTGAAAAATCAGAGGATTGTGATAATTCTATAAAAGAAAGCACCATAAGGTGATAGACTCCTTGTAGACTCATCTACTCATTCTTGCCAGTGAAAATGTCACCTTCTCATGCAAACTAATGTACAAACATCAGCAAGTTAAAAAAAACCCCACAAACCCAAAACAACTATACAATCTCCCCCTCCAAAACCCACACCATAAAAGCCCCCAACAACAGAAAAACCAAACAACAACAACAAAACCCTGTTAATTCATTGTGACCGAAATAATACATTTGTTCAAAAGAAACACTGTAGACAACTGACAACTGGTTTCATTTTACAAAACCTGTTCTGTTAAAATCCAGTCAAACCCCTCCAATTGTTAGCTTTATTCTTTGCTAGATTTTAAACACAAAACTCTGGCAGAGCTTCGGAAGCACTAGCTTGTGGAAAGCCACCGCAGCAACATATGAAAATTTTGGGAGAAGTGGTTAAATTCATATAAGTCTGGAAGTTTCATTTATTTCTGAGACAATGAAGGTTCTCAAAAATGAAGATCAAGATCACTAAATAGAGTGTGCAGTTTGCTAAAATGAACATTTTTCTAGA
>Ga0181612_145457_pt1 | contig 12579 bp, 9 predicted proteins | sample HoacroProtozoa21_FD_119630 | JGI IMG/M metagenome (GOLD analysis project Ga0181612, IMG submission 119630) | Hoatzin crop microbial communities from Cojedes, Venezuel. Combined Assembly of Gp0051906, Gp0051904, Gp0051908 | reverse complement strand
GCGTTCGTTTTCCAACGAAAGGCCGGCGCGGGGGAAACGAAAGCGCCCTCCGAGTGAACGATCACTGCGGAAGGCGCTTGAACTGTTGGGCGGAAGACGGGCGGCTATTTCACCTCTTTCTTCAGATAGATAATCGTCGGGAGGTGGTCGCTATAGCCGTTCACCCAGATGCCCTTGGAGTGGGTGCGGCGCGGATAGCCCTTGTTGAGACCTTCGGACTCAAGCAGGAAGTCGGCATTGAAGACCTCGTGGCGGAAGTATTTGAGCGTGGAGGCGTCCTCGCCGAGCAGGTTTCCGGTCAGCACGATTTGGTCGAAAAGGTTCCACTTCCCGTTGTATTTCAGGGTTCCGACGCCTTGCGAACGCAGGGTGTCCCACCAGGGGTTCCAGAGGTCGTGGGCAGAGCAGTCGGCGGCCTTCCGCTTGGCGCCAAGCGCCTCGGCCATCGACTTGTTGTCGGGGTCGTCGTTCATGTCGCCCATAATCATGATTTTGGCATCGGGGTTCTCGCGGAGAAGGGAATCCTTGATGGCGCGGACCTGGCTGCCGCCTCGTTCGCGGGCAGGGCTGGTGGCAGCGCGGCTTGGCCAGTGGTTCACGATGAAGTGCATTTGCTCGCCGGCCAGCTTTCCCGACATCACCAGAAATCCACGGGTGGCGTGGTCAGTGTCGCCCTCAGGATAGACGTAGGGACGGAGCTCGGCGTGGTCGAAGTCGAACATCTTGGGGTTGTAGAGGAATGCGCAGTCGATGCCGCGTTTGTCGGGGCCTTCGATGAGCACATATTTCAGCTTACGGTCCTTGAGGGGCTCCTGCTTGAGGAGGTCCTGCAGGACGCGCTCGTTCTCCACCTCGGCCAGGCCAATGACGGCGGGGCCCTTCGGGAGTTTGTCGGCGGCAATGCGGGAGATGGCGTATGCCATGTTGCGGAGTTTCGACTCATACTTCATGGCATTCCAGTGGTTGGCCCCGTCGGGCAGGTATTCGTAGTCGTTTTTGTCTTCAATCACGGTTCCATACTCATCTAGCACCTGGTCATGGATGGTGTCGAAGAGGTTTTCAACGTTGTAGAAGGCAACGGCATAAACGGCGTAGCGCTTTTCCTTCGACGGCTGGAACGACGAAACGACCAGCAGTAGGAGGACGAGGGTTGCAAAAGTGGTTAGTTTTTTCATATTCGATTTTAAGTTGTTTAGTTTCTTTGGTGCTGCAAATTTAGGAATTTAATTGATAGGTTGGTGCGGATGGGGCGTTTTTATGATGGCATTTGGCCTCAGAAGTCGTATTTGATGCCGAAAGTGAAGTATTCCTTAAACTGGAAATACCCAAGATTGCGGTCGAAATAGTCGCGCGAGCGGTTGTCGTCGAAGCGCCAGAGGGTGTAGAGCTCGGTGGAGATGTACTTCGAGAAGGCATACGAAAGGACGTTTTCCCACTCGGCCTCGGCATATTCGTAGGAGGTGAAGTAGTAGGCGCGGGTCCTCCAGTAGAGGTCCTTGGCAATTTTGATCTTGGCATTGAGCTCAAGCTTGGAACCGAAATCCTGCTGAAAATCAATGCCGACCATGGAATAAGAGCGGTGGATATTCTCGTCCCTGTTCTTGATGTACCGGAATTTGTAGGAGAGCGGGAGCAGCGCAAGGGAGAAGGTGTTGCCGTTCTTCAGCTGCGGCTTGTAGTCCATACCGATTGAGAGGAAGAAATCGAGGGGCGACAGGAAGTCGGAATAGGTGCGGCGGTCGTTGGTGCGATAGCCCGGCATGAACTGCGTGTTGAGTTCGAGCGAGACCGTGTAGTACCAGCTCTTGGTGGCCTTTACGCCCAGCTTGCTGTAGAGGTTGAGCTTGTCGTTGTTGGTGATGAACGTATGGCAGGTGTCGGCGGAGGTCGTGATGAAGCCCAGGCGCATGATCAGGCGGTTGTCCCAGGTGATGCGGCGCTGGTCGTTGTAGTTCGCATTGAGGGTCAGATTTGCCAGCAGCGTCTGGTTGTTGTTGCCGCCTCGGTACCAATTCTCGGAGAAATAGTTTTGGGAGAACTGCAGGGAGAATTCGCCGGACGTTTTCCAGAAGTTGGGACGCTGGATTTCGAGGCCGATGCTGGCGACGTCGCCATCCATGCTCAGCACAGGCGGTTCGGGCTTGTGGGCGTCGAGAATTTGGCGGATGTCCTTGCGGATGTCCTTGCTGGCCTTGGTCGGCACGATTTCGTGGCGATATTGCTCGTCGTAGTGGTGGAATGCCCAGGGCCGCGAACGATATGCCTGGAACAGCTGGTCGTCGATGGCCTCGTTGAGAGCCTCGTCGCCCGTGAGGTTTTCGTCGGCGGAATCGAGGCTGAAGGCGTTGTCAATCGACGAGGAGAAGTAGGTCGGCGTGCCGATGAGGCGGTAGTAATAGGGATTTGCGTCGAGCGTGGAATCGCTCTGGGCGAAAGACGCCGCGCGCAGGGAATCGAGCCGATGCTGGAGCGCCGAGACCGCAGACTGCGCATGGGCGTTTCCGACTCCCAGGAGGAGCGAAAACGCCATGCTCGCTGCGTATGTCAATAGTCGGCGCATGGAATTCAGGCAAGGGCCGAAGCGAGTTTGCGGAGTTCCTCGATGGTGCCTTCGGTCAGCACTGAAGGCACCGTCACGATGGGCTCAACGACCTCGATTTCCTTCATTTTCTCCAGTTCCTCGCGCATCCCCTTCCCTGCCACGGGCGCCCAGGAACCGTTCTCCACGATGGCCACGCGCCGCTTCTGGAAGTTCTTGATTTGCAGGTGGTAAAGGAAGTCGTGCATGATCGGCATCAGACCGTTGTCGTAGGTGGGAGCGGCCACCACGAGGCGGTCGTAGCGGAACGCATCCTCGATGGCCTCGGCCATGTCGTCGCGGCGCAAGTCGCTGACGGAAACCTTCAGGTCTGGGTTCTCTTCCTTGATGAGTTCGCCCAGCTTCAGCGCCGCCGTCTCGGTGTTTCCGTGGAGGGAGCAGTAAGCGATGAAAACGCCCTCGTTCTCAGGACGATACGAGCTCCAGATGTCGTAAAGGCGGAGCGCCTCCTTCATTTCCTCGCCCTCCAGAACGGGTCCGTGGAGCGGGCAAATCTTCTGAATGTCAAGGGCGGACGCTTTTTTCAGCACGTTTTGCACTTGCATGCCGTATTTTCCGCAGATATTGAAATAGTAGCGCCTGGCCTCGCAAGCCCATCCCTCGGGGTCGTTGTAGGAAAGCGCCCCGAACTTGCCGAAGCCGTCTGCCGAGAACAGGATTTTCTCCGTCTGCTCGTATTCCATCATGACTTCGGGCCAGTGGACCATGGGCGCCATCACGAATTGCAGGGTGTGCTGGCCCAGCGAAAGGGTGTCGCCCTCCTTCACAATCTGAAGGTTCTTCGGGGTCATGCCGAAGAAGCGGGTGATGAGTTTCACCGCGGCGGCCGTGCAAACAATGGCCACGTCGGGATATTTCTCGAGCATCAGGCGGACATTGGAGGCGTGGTCGGGTTCCATGTGGCTGACAATCAGGTAGTCGGGCTTCCTTCCGCCCAATCCTTCCTCCAAGTTGGCGAGCCAATCGGCCGTCTTGCGGGCATCAATGGTCTCAAGCACGGCAATCTTCTCATCCACAATCAGATAGGAATTGTAGGAGATGCCGTTGGGGATGATATACTGGCCCTCGAACAGGTCGAGGTCGTTGTCGTCGGCGCCTATGTAGCGCACCGATGGAGTGATTTGCTTGTTCATTTCCTTTCGTTTTTGATTTCTTTTGCAAATATACGCAAAAAAAATCATTCCCACAGCAGTCTGGGCAGAAAAATGCCTCCCCCGTCCCGCTTTCACTGGACTTTACAAATAGAACCAGTGCACTATATAATAAGGTGGAAAGGGCGGCGCCATGAAATCCGGAGGGCGGCGCCGCGGAAAAAGGAACGCAGTCGTTTTGAAAAAGGAACGCAGTCGTTTCGAAAAACGAATGCGTTCGTTTTTTGAAAAGAGCGCCTTCTTTTTCCAAAAAGAGCGCCTTCTTTCCGAAAAAAGAAGATAGAAATCGGCCATCGGAAAGGCGGCGGTGGCGATTTCCGATGGCCGATTGGCTGGTTAGAGTGGGCGCTGTGGCTACGAAAGGAAGGTGATGAGCACGCCGGCTGCCACGGCGGAACCGATGACTCCAGAGATATTGGAGGACATGCAGTAGTTGAGCACGTGGTTTTTGGGGTCGTACTTGGTGGCGATTTCGTTGCAAACGCGGCTGGCCATAGGCACAGCGGACAGTACGGTGGCGCCGATGAGGGGGTTGATTTTCTTCTTGACGAACAGGTTCATGACCTTCACCATTAAAATGCCGGCCATGATGGAGAGGGCAAATGCGAGAAATCCGCCTATGACAATGCCGATGGTGGTCCAGTTGAGGAACGCCTCGACCGTCATGGTGGCGCCCACGCAAAGCCCCAGGAAGACGGTGGCGGTGTTCATGATGGAGTTTGAAACGGTGTCGAAAAGGCGGCTGGTGTCGCTTCCGATTTCCTTCAGGAGGTTTCCGAACATGAGCATGCCGATGAGGCTGACGGCGGTTGGCACGAAAATGGCCACGATGGTGGTGACGGCGATGGGGAAGATGATTTTGATGACGCGCATGTTCTTGATTTCGTTCTTGGATGGATAGAGCTTGTCCTGCTCCTTCATGTTGATCATCAGTTCCTTCTTCGTGCAGGTGAGTTTCACCACAAGCGGGATGATCACAGGCACGAGGGCCATGTAGCTGTAGGCCGCAATGGCGATGGGGCCGAGCAAGTGCGGGGCCAGCTTAATGGTGGTGAAAATGGCGGTTGGGCCGTCGGCACCGCCGATGATGCCCAGCGAAGCGGCCTCCTTGAGGGTAAATCCCATGAGCACGGCGCAGATGAGCACGAGGAAAATGCCGAACTGGGCCGCTGCGCCGAAGATGGAAAGGCGCAGATTGCGCAGCATGGGACCGAAATCGGTGAGCGCGCCCACGCCCATGAAGATGACGGGCGGAAGAAAGCCCGTCTTGATGAGCATGTAGTAGAGGAAATTCATGAGGCCGAGGTCGTGGGCGATGGACGGAAGCGACATTTCCCAGATGTTGTAGGTCTTGCCGTCTTTGATGATTTCGCCCGCCTCGGTGGCCTGCAGCACGCCCATCTCGCCTCCGGGGAAGTTGGCAATCAGGACTCCGAAGGAGATGGGGACAAGCAGGAGCGGCTCATAATGCTTGACGATGCCTAAGTAGAGAAGAACGAAGGCAATGGCATACATGATGAGATAGGACGGATCGGCGATGAGGTCGCTTAGAGCCGTCATTTCATAAAGGTTTCTAAGTATCTCGTTCATAGACTATTATTCTTTGAAAGAAGTTCGACTTAACCGATTCGCATCAGCACATCATCCTCTTCTACGGAGTCGCCGGAATTGACCAAGATGGCGGTGATGACTCCGTCGCGGTCGGCGCGAATGGCGTTGTAGGTCTTCATGGCCTCGATGTAGCCGACCACGTCGCCAGTTTTCACGGCATCGCCCACGTTTTTCGGGGCCTCGCTGGTGTCCTTCACGCGGTAGAACTTGCCCTCGAGCGGCGCGCGCAGGTCGGCGCCCTCCCCTGCCGGAGCGGCCTGTGCAGACGCAGCCGACTGGGTGTCAGGCACTTGGTCGCCGTATGCAATCTCAACCTTGTAGTTCTGTCCGCCCACATTGACCGTGATGGACTTGGGCATTTCGGTTGGCAGCGCGGCCTGCGGGGCCTTTTCGGCCTTGCGCTTGGCCAGGTCCTCGAGGAAGTCGGCTTTTGCCTTTCCGCTTTTATATGCCTCATACTGAGTGGGATGCATGGCGTATTCGAAGAGCTCTTCGTCGTCTTCTCCGAGCGGCCAGCCCTTTTCCTGCATCTTCTTGCGGTAATCGTCGAGGTCGTCGGGATAGTTCTCCTGGGGGTCGGAATCGAGGAACTGCCGCCCCTCGGCCTTGGCCATTTCGACCAATTCGGGCGCCACGGAGCCAGGCAGGCGACCGGCCTTGCCGAGAATCATGTCCCAGATGGTGTCGGCAATCATCGACCAGCGCTCCTTGCCCTTCTCCATTTGGATGACGTTCATGAGGGCGAGGTTCTTCACGTACTGGCTGAAGGGCGTGACGAGGCATGGATAGCCGACTTTCGGCCACACGTATGCCACCTCGTCAAACAGCTTGATGAGGAGTTCGTCGGTGGTGAGTTCCTTCTGTCCGTGCTTCTGCTTCCACTTGTTCAGGTTGGCGAGGTTCTCCTCCAAGTCGGTCATGAGCGAGCCCATCATGCCGCCCGGCAGACCTGGCTTGATGAGGAGGGAGTTGTTGATGCGGTTGAGTTCGGGGCAATAGTAGCCGAGGAAGTCGTCCATCATCTCCTGGATGAGCGTGCGCACCTCCATGTAGGCCTCCATGTTGATGTCCTTGACCTTAAAGCCAGCATCCTTGAGCATCTCCTGCACAGCGATGATGTCGGCGTGGCCAGTGCCCCAGGCAAGCGGCGCAACGGCGGTGTCCACATAGTCGCACCCGTTCTTGCAGACCTCGAGGATGGAGGCCATGCAGAAGCCGGGACCGGAATGGGAATGGTACTGCACGATGATGTCCTTTTTATAGGCCTTGATGCCTGCCACAATCTTGCCGAGCGAGTCGGGGCGGCCAATGCCTGCCATGTCCTTCAGGCAGATTTCGTCGGCGCCAGCATCGATGAGTTCCTTGGCCAGATTGACGTAGTACTCAACGGTATGAATGGGGCTGTGGGTGATGCACATGGATGCCTGGGCAATCATGCCGGCGGCCTTGGCGTAATGGATGCTGGGGATGATGTTTCGGGTGTCGTTCAGACCGCAGAAAATGCGGGTGATGTCGGTTCCCTGGGCCTTCTTCACCTTGTAGAAAAGCTGGCGAAGGTCCTTGGGGCATGGGCTCATGCGAAGGGCGTTGAGGGCACGGTCGAGCATGTGCGTCTGGATGCCCGCCTCGTGGAAAGGCTTGGTCCACTGGCGGACGGCCACATTGGGGTTCTCGCCATAAAGGAGGTTCACTTGTTCGAAACCGCCTCCGTTGGTCTCAACGCGGTCGAAGCAGCCCATGCGGATGATGGCGGGCGCCACCTTCAGAAGTTGGTCGACGCGAGGCTGGTACTTGCCTGCGCTTTGCCACATGTCTCGGAAAACGAGACTGAATTTTATCTCTTTTGCCATTTTTTCTGTAAGTTTTTAGATTTTCGTTATTTTTGTTGCTTTTCCTTTACCTTCGGTCAGTTGGGAAACTGCCGCCTGGATGATTGTCTGGGTCTGGGCATCGACTGCGCCCTGCGAAGGCTGGCTGGCTACCTGCTTTCTGGTGGGTGCCTCTTCAGGGGCGAAGCGGTTGACCAAGGCGATGAGCGCCTTGCCTAAATAAATGACAATCAGCAGGATTAGGTAAACTGTGAGCATACCTATCACTAGCAATTTGATTGCTTCGTTTAGATTTTCCATAAGATTTTGAATTTTCCTTAATACTTTTTACCTCTTTCACACATTCCTTCTCAGGAATTTACTGCAAATTTAGGCATTTTCGTTGGAATATGGAAGTTCTGGCCGCCTTGTTTTGCATTTTTTCACAAAAAGAATGCTTGAAAGCAACAGATTGTCACTTTCAAGCATTCCTGCTTAGGAGATATGTAGGGGCCGCTATTCGACCACGATGGGCTCGTAGCGCGGCACAAGCGACTTCATGATGAGCCAGCCAACGAGGTAGGCCACGGCGCAGATGCAGAAGATGATGAAGTAGCCGGCTGGCTTGCCCTCAAAGCCCATGAAGGTGAAGGCAGCGCCCTGGTCTTCGGCATAGGTGAACAGCTTGCCGGCGCTCTGCTGGAGGAAGTAGGAACCAATGCCGCCGGCCATGCCGCCGATGCCCGTGATGGTCGCAATGGCCGACTTGGGGAACATGTCGCCAATGGTGGAGAAGATGTTGGCCGACCAACTCTGGTGAGCCGCTCCGGCGATACCGATAATCACGATTGGCAGCCACGGCGAGAACTTTCCTAATGGCTGGGCGAGCAGCACCAAGAGGGGGAAGAAGGCAAAGATAAGCATTGCCTGCATGCGGGCGGCGTAAGGATTCTTGCCCGTGCGATTAATGATATAGGTGGGGAGTTTTCCGCCCCAAATCGAGAGCATCGTGATGAGGTAGAGCACGAAAATCAGCGTCATGCCGAGCGTGTCGGTGGGGTTGATGCCGAACTGGGATTTCAGGTAGGCCGGGGTCCAGAAGAGAAAGAACCACCAAACGCCATCGGTCATGAACTTGCCCACGGCAAAGGACCACGTCTGGCGATATTTGAAGCACTGGATGAAGGAAAGCTTGGGCCCTTCGTCGATTTCGGCCTCTTTCTTCACGTTTTCCAGGTCGTCCTTGTCTTGCTCAATATAAATCAACTCGGCCTGGTTCACGTGCTTGCTCTTCGAGGGATGCGCATAGAGGAAAATCCACAGCGCCATCCAAACGTAGCCAAGGGCGCCAATCACGATGAAGGCCATTTCCCAGCCAAAGAACTTGGCCAAAACGGGGATGGTGAATGGGGCAATCAGCGCTCCCACGCTGGCGCCGCTATTGAAAATGGCGGTGGCAAAGGCGCGGTCGCGTTTCGGGAAGTATTCCGCGGTTACCTTGATGGCGGCGGGGGAGGTGGCGGGCTCGCCAAGCGCCAAGACGCAGCGGGCGGCAATAAACAGCCAAACGGACGTGGTGGAAATGGCGAGCGCGGGGCCGGAGAAGGCGCGAAGGCACTCTTTGGCACCCTCAAAGCCCACCAGCCAGTTGCCCGTGACAATGCCGCTCGTGGCAATGCCGCAGAAGGCATGGAGAATGGCGCCCGTGCTCCAGATGAAGATGGCCCAAAGGTAGCCCTCGCGGGTCCCCATCCAGTCGATAAACTTTCCTGCAAAGAGCATGCAGAAGGCATAGACGAGCGAGAAAACGGCCGTAATCCAGCCATAGTTTTCGTCGCTCCAGCCAAATTCCTGCTGGATGCCGCCATCGCCTGGGTAAGTGAGCGAAAGGACTTGGCGGTCCAGATAATTCACGGTTGTCGCAAAGAACAACATCACGCAAATGACCCATCGGTAGTTGGTCATCTTTGCTGTCTTTAGTGAACTCATAATTCTTTATTTGTTAACGATTTAATTCTGATTAGGTTGCAAATGTACGAATAAAAAGCGAGAAAGTCTCTTGGAAAGTTGATTTTTTAACGTTTCCAAGAGACTTTGCCTAAATCAATTCATCGCGAAGCATTGAAATCTCGCACCCGCAGCCCGTGCATTGAAGCGTGGGGATTGGAGGGTTTTCCTTGAGAATTCTCAGGCGAATGGCCTCGATGAGCGGAAACTCCTCGAAGAGCGCCTGCAAAATGCGGCGGGCCACATGCTCCATGAGCTTCGAGGGAACCTGCATTTCCTTCCTAATCGTCTCATACACTTCGGCATAGTTCACTGTGCCCGAAATGTTGTCGTCCGACATGGCCTTCAGGAAATTGGTCGTAATCTCCAGGTCGAGCGTGAAATAGGTGCCGATGGTTTGTTCTGCGGGGTCGACGCCATGGTAAGCATACATCCGCAATCCTTTGATGATGATTTTATTTTCCATTTTTCTTTGGTTTATCTATCCACAGCGGGAGTTTCCACAATGTTTGCAAATGAGGCAGCCCTCTTGATACACAAGCGCCTCGTGTCCACAAACGGGGCATTTCTGGCCCTTCGCCTCGGTGCCGTCCTGCACATACTTCTTGAGGGCGCGCTCCACGCCGGTTTTCCAGGTGTTGATGGTTTCGTCGGCGAGGGAGAGCGAGGACACCAGTTTCAGCACATTCGTCAGCGGCATTCGGTAGCGGAGGACGCCTGAAATCAGCTTGGCGTAGTTCCAGTATTCCTTATTGAACTTCTCGGACAGTCCCTCGATAGTGGTTTTGTAGCCTCGGCGATTCTCAAACTGGAAGTCGTAGCGCTTCACCCCGTTCTCATCCAAGTTCTTGATTATGTGGCCCTTCACGACCGTCTTGGGCAGGGCGATGCCGTCTTCATCGTCGAGAACGCCCGTGAAGATTTCGTAGGGATAACCATCCAGGAGACCGACGAAAGCCACCCACTTTTCCTTGTTGTTCTGGAAACGGACGACGTCGCATTCCAAGCTCTTCGGACGAACTTCGGTCACGACTGGCGTTTGGCTGTTGGCATCTTCATTCTTCTCCTTCTTCTTTTGAGTGGAGACCAAGACGCCGGCGCGAGAACCGTCGCGATAGACGGTGCAGCCCTTGCACCCCACCTTCCAGGCTTCCACGTAGAGTTCGTTCACCAAGTCCTCAGACACATTGTTGGGGAGGTTGATGGTGACGGAAATGGAGTGGTCGACCCACTTCTGGATCATGCCCTGCATTTTCACCTTCTCGTGCCAGTCCACATCGTTGGCCGTGGCCTTGTGGTAAGGCGATTTCGCAACCAATTCGTCGATTTCGGCCTGCGTGTATTTCTTTTCAGTGTCAAGCCCCTGCACCTTCATCCAAGTGAGGAACTTCGGGTGGTACACGATGTATTCCTCGAAGGAATCGCCCGTTTCGTCCACAAAGTCGACATGCACATTCGCGTCGTTGGGATTGACCTTGCGGCGGCGCTTGTAGACGGGCATGAACACGGGCTCGATGCCCGAGGTCGTCTGGGTCATCAGGCTGGTGGTTCCGGTTGGCGCAATGGTCAGGCAGGCGATGTTGCGGCGGCCATGCTTCACCATTTCGTCGTATACGTCGGGCGCCACGCTCTTGATGCGGTTGATGTAGGGGTTGTTTTTCTCACGCTCAGCGTCGTAAATGCTGAATGCGCCGCGCTCTTTGGCCATGTTCACGGACGAGCGATAAGCCTCCACGGCGATGTTCTTGTGGACTTCGGTGGCGAAATACGTGGCCTCAGGCGTGCCGTAGGTCAGTCCCATGGCGGCCAGCATGTCGCCCTCTGCCGTGATGCCTACGCCAGTGCGGCGGCCGCGGCCGCTCTTGTCGTAGATTTTTTGCCACAGGTGGCGCTCTGGCTGCTTCACCTCTTCGCTTTCAGGGTCGGCCTCCACCTTCTGCATGATGAGTTCAATCTTCTCCAGTTCCAGGTCCACAATGTCGTCCATGATGCGCTGGGCATAACCAACGTGCTGGCGGAAAAGGTCGTAGTTGAACTTCGCGTCCTTCGTGAAGGGGTTCTCCACATAGGAATAAAGGTTGATGGCCAATAGGCGGCAGGAGTCGTAGGGACAGAGCGGGATTTCGCCGCAGGGATTGGTCGAGATAGTCCTGTATCCCAAATCGGCATAGCAATCGGGGACGGATTCGCGAATGATGGTGTCCCAGAAGAGAACGCCGGGCTCGGCTGATTTCCATGCGTTATGCACGATTTTCTTCCACAGTTTGTTGGCGTCAATGTCTTTCGAAACCATCGGGTCGGCGGCATCCACGGGGAATTGCTGGCGATAAGGACGCTTGTCGATAGCCGCATGCATGAACTCGTCGTCCAGGCGGACCGACACGTTGGCGCCAGTCACTTTCCCTTCGGTCATTTTGGCATCGATAAACGCCTCAGAGTCAGGGTGCTTAATCGAAACCGACAGCATCAAGGCGCCTCGGCGGCCGTCCTGCGCCACCTCGCGCGTGGAGTTGCTATACCGCTCCATAAACGGCACAAGACCCGTGGACGTGAGGGCGGAATTCTTCACGGGCGTGCCCTTCGGGCGGATATGCGTGAGGTCGTGCCCCACTCCGCCACGGCGCTTCATCAACTGCACCTGTTCCTCGTCGATGCGGATGATGGCGCCGTAGGAATCGGCCGAACCATCGAGACCGATCACGAAGCAATTGGAGAGCGATGCCACCTGGTTGTCGTTGCCAATGCCCGTCATCGGGCTGCCCGCAGGAACGATATAGCGGAAGTGGTCGAGCAAGCCGAAAATCTGCTCGGCCGACATCGGGTTCGGATATTTCTGCTCAATTCTGGCAATTTCGTTGGCCAGACGCCAATGCATGTCCTCCGGCGATTTCTCATAGATATTGCCGAAAGAATCCTTCATGGCGTATTTGTTCACCCACACGCGCGCTGCCAGCTCGTCGCCTTCAAAATAGGCCAAAGTCGCCTCATACGCCTCTTCGTAGGTGTAAGTCTTTCTTGTTTGTTCCATCTGTATTTGGCTGTTTTTTAGTTTGTCTTATTTTTCATCTCTAAAAACCGAAAAAAGTGTGTTCGCACGCCTGCAAACGCATCTTTTAGAAGGACTTGCTCTTCCCAGAGGTTTCCTTCTTCCGAAAAGTCATGCAAATATACTATATTTTTGAGGCGTTTCCAAATAATTCACCGACAAAATTTCAAATTCCCTTGAAATTTTCCGCTTAAGAATTTCAACCCGCTCTCTTTCAGGAATTTAGAATTTTGCGTGATACTAAAAGTTTTCCCGAAAGGATTTTTTCTGCCAAAAAGAGGGGACTTAATTTGCTCTAAATTCGAAAGTTTTGTAATTTTGCAAAAACAAAGAATTAAACCAAGTTTGATAATCATG
>Ga0181612_162860_pt1 | contig 12581 bp, 11 predicted proteins | sample HoacroProtozoa21_FD_119630 | JGI IMG/M metagenome (GOLD analysis project Ga0181612, IMG submission 119630) | Hoatzin crop microbial communities from Cojedes, Venezuel. Combined Assembly of Gp0051906, Gp0051904, Gp0051908 | reverse complement strand
TTTAATTTCTTCTAATAAAAGTGTCTTGCATTAAAGTTTTCCCTTCTGCCAAAATTTTCATATGATCTACCCTTCAACAAGAGCCCAGGAGAGACATACCCACAAAAAAAATCCATTGTCTTATAAACCTGCGGCAAAAGCTATGAAAATTTACAACATTTTAAACCCATAGGAGCAAAGAGCTGCAACCAGTAACTTCTGCATCGAGCTCACAACTTTTTAAACTACCCCACATCCCACAGGAAATCTAATGAAATGGAGCAGCCAGTTCCAAATTTATGATTCTTATTCAAAATTGAAGTTTTAAATTTCTCAGTTAAAAACAGACACTGTATGCAATCTCATCTTCATCAGGTTTCAGTGAAAATACTGATTTTTAAGATTTATACTTTCCAACCTCTTTAGGTCACAAATCCTGTCTCACTGTAGATAATTGCCAGTCATCATACTGCTCCTTAAACTAAATCGACTGAGCCGCCTTAGCCCCTCAGTAACACAAGATTTGTAAACAGAATGGTTATTCTTTAAGATCTTTTTTCCGAACCTTTCCCAAGCTGTCAACTTCACTTTTGAATTCAAAGCTTCAAAACAGACATTTTTCAGCAATAATCTCACCAACGGCATGGTAATACTACCTCCCACCAAAGCGGTTAACATTTCATTGAAGTATGGCAAGCACCTGCATTTTATTCTTTTCGCACAGGCAGCAGTAGCATCCTGAAGCTCTGCAGTATTTCTGTAGTGCTGTAGTTCATTTGCCTACGATCTATTTAAAGAATCACCTATCTTTAGTCCTACTGACAACAGACTTTTTCTTCTAACACTAACTTTAATCTCCTAAAAAATGCAGTTTAACAAAGGGATATTCTGCACACCTTTTGAGACTCCTACACCCGTGGAAAACAGAGTGCTCTGAGAAATAACCTAATATACTATGGCTTAAGTCCACTGCTTCCCCAGGAAGAGAAGGCAAGAGTTAGCGGGAGAGTTCTGCAAAGGTGTCAGGGCAGCAGGCTGGTGGCAAAAAGCATCAAACGAGAGCAGATTCCACTGCCATATGCAATGAGTGTACAATAACGTAAAGCATGGTGTTATTTTGTTATTTAACTGGGCCACCTCGCAGTGCCACACCAAGGTAATCTATTTTCTGGCCAATTGTTCAATTTGCTTATGTGATGTATTCCACCACAATATTGTAAGTTTAAAAAAAAAAAAAAAATCTAAGTATTTAGGTAGAGCAATAAATTTCAAAGCACCAAAAGATCATGCAGAGACTCTCTCGGAGCTTGCCTATTTATCTTCAAATACCTGGGATTGGTTTTGGCTGCAGATTTTTTTCTTGTATTTAATTTTACTTAGGTAAATTTGATGGCATAACTAAAACTAGGCAGACTACTTTCAGTTTGTACCTAGCAAACAGAATTTAGTTTTTATCACTGCAGCTATATGAACCTCTATTTTTAATTCTCTGGTGGTTTGGGTTTTTTTTCATGTCAGAATGAACGTATGGCTATGCCACTGATCTGTAGTCCCAGAAATCTCAAGAACATTTTAACACACAAGAGTGTAGGTAGAATTACCCAACTGTAGCCACCAGCCAGCCTACATAACTTCGAGCTACCTGCTCCCTCGGCCATACCCTGCTCAAGGCTGTCCTTCTGGCTCCTTCCCCCAGACCCACACGACCTCTCTGCTATGAGAACTGCTGTTCCCTTCAGACATCTAACGTGGAGCACGTGCCCCTTCCATCTAAGGAGCCTGACATGAAAGAGCTCCAGTTCACAAAAGAATCTCACAGACGCACATTTTGTGTTACAAATTAACCAAGCAAAGTTGGCCTCACTCACAGGTAAGAATTACTATTCTGCTTTTTTTTTGTGGAATAAGGAATTAACCACGTAGCCTAGAAAAAACAGCACTACGGCTATGTAAAGACAGCTTAGGTCTTGACACTGCTCATCAAGCTGTGAGTGGAAAAAAGAAAGCCACAAGTCCATGATGAGTCAGGGATGGACGTAACAGAAGAAAACAACACCACAAACAAAAGATTTCAGGTGAAAGTATTGCACTTGCTACCAGAAGTTAATTTGTCTTCTAAATTTAGATAACAATTAAGAAAATTACATCCACTGACCTGAAATCCTGAAGGCACTTTCGGATACGATTTTGACCTTATTCAAGAACATGGTGAAAGCCAGAACATGAATGTCATTACTACACTAAAAAGCATCTACGCACTTTGGCAAAGTCAAAGTCTTAAATTTGATGAGTGAAAATCCACGTTCCACGCTAACAAAAGTCTCAAACAGGGCTCCTTACACATGTTTTCCATACGTACTCCCCCAGCCCAAAGGCAATGGTACCAATCTCTCCTGCCTATCAAAGATGAGAGGGCAAAGCAGGATGTAGGCATACTCAACTAGTTTATTTCTCAGAGTATCTGCCAAACAGGTTACCGGCTTAGATGTCTTCGGCAACACTCCTAAAAAATTAGTAGATTATCAAGCACTTTCAGTAGGACAGGAAAGACATTTTTCAGTTATGCTGCACAAAAAGTTACAAAAAAAGATGTTTAAGTTGTAATTCTGCCTGTTAACGTCATTACCCAACAAGCACAAACTCACCAGAAGTTCCCAATCTATACCTTCAGCCCTGGCAGAAGCTGCATGGTGGCAGGGTTCCTTAGAAATAGCATTCCACCCACTGCACACAGAGGCAGGTAAGAGGCAAAGAAATCATCTCTTCATGGACTGTACCATGGGCTATTACCAAGCAATTATCCCGAGTTTCTGGTTTTGCAGCTTTTTGGAAAGTAACACTAACCTAGACTACTCTGTGTCAACCAACAGTTGGACAACGTCGGCAACAGAACTCCTTGAATATCCACCTCAACAGCTGCACACAGTACAAAGGATGAAAAATCTTTTCAGACCATCAATGATCTAGGTGAGGCAACTACAAAACCAGAATTTTTAACCAAAATTCTAAAACACATGATTCTTAAGACAAGGAAAAAAGCTATCTACACTCGAATGAGGAGTGCAAGTCACAGACTGTGTTATTACACATAAACCAGTTGTGTTGTTTCACTCAAGCAACATTGATGATAAAAGATTCAACAGAGCAAGGCAACTTAAAAAGAACCCAGGATATTTGCTTTGGATTAGCCTGTATCATTTGCACTGTCGTCATTGCCACTACAACTAAAGTTACCCATAATAAGCAAGCTGAAAGCAAGCAGCACGTTATATTGAATATGCTGACGCCGTATGCTTCAAACGTGCGGAGTCTGAAGAGAATTCAGATATTAAGCCTGCCTAGGGTCAGTAACACACACTCAAGAGGGGCAGATTAACTCCCCAGCACCTCCTAGGAACCTACCACCACAGACTTCACTGTTCAGAACCTGCCTTACTTGCACCCTCTGACCCCCTTCATGCCCTGAAGAACACTCTTTCAGGACTATGCAAAATAAACAACTACAGAATCACAACTACAACACGAGCTACCATTTAACTTTTCGAAAACTTATGGTAAAAGGAAGCAAAGCGACCTTTGCACAAGACTAACTGCTGATTCAACTGCCTCCCTTCCGGCACGCAGCGCTGGGTCCTGCACGAGGCCGGCTGTCGAAACCTGTCCCAGGGAGGGGAAGGACCGCTCCCTCTTCAGCAGGAGTCACACAAGACCAGCTGCGAAGCAAAAGGGAGTCGCGAGGGCGAGGAACACTGCTTCAACGCTGCCCTCTCAAAGACAGATACGTACAAAAATTCCTCAGTGTAAACACTGAGGCTAGAACTGTTCTCCTGTTTGGAAGAGATGAGAAAACCAGTGTGTTGAAACTGTAGTTATCTTTCCTGAACTGTTGTAAAGCATTTTGGTATTAAGGTGCCAGCTCACTATAAGAGCACATGGAGGAAAAAACAGCAGCTTCGCCTAATTTGCATCAGAAACATCCTTTGGAGAATGTTTCAAAAGCATCAGACAACATTAACTGTAGGCTTAACTAAAGACTTCTGGCAGGAGTATTCAGCAATCAGGAATTATTTGATCTGGAGGTTCCCTCCAGACCAAGCCTAAGTACCTCTGAACAAACTATCAGCCCTGAATGGGTCCATCTGCAAGACCACTTTTTATTTCCACATGTTCTGAAACAGCCAGTTCTACAGTTTAATTACCCATCATTACCATCATTAGTAAATGTACTTTTTCCATTTAAAGTACCTTCATCAATCACTTCACTGGATTTGATGTGAAGCAGCTAGCCAGCAGGCTGAACAGGAAGAAAAAACAAGTTACCAAGGTGCTCAGCCCCAAAAACATTCCTAAGTGCACTTCCGTAGCTATCAGAGGCAGTGTACTGGCGTGGACTGGGATGGAGAAATTACCCTAGGTACAAGTACTTAGCAGTACTAACTTCAAATTCCCAACCTGATTTAAGAGAACTATGCTTAGAAGCTGAATCCTCCAGTTTGATGCTTGGAATTCTTAAGACACTTCTAAGAGAATCGAAAACAACTAAGCAGGTTTCAAGTTGTTCACATTTAGTTTAGATTAATATGCACTCATCTGTAACTTTTTATTCCTAGTTATTGAAAAAAACCCAACATCCCAAAGAACACATTACTTTAATAGCAAAATAAAGCCTCTTGAGGTATTTGGGTAATGGAGAGAATGATGATGTATTTCTAGTGCTGCTTTCTTTAAGATAGCCAACAACCCTCATTACACCAACACTTACTTTCTCCAGAGAACTTCCCAAGTTGTATTTGGAGTATCTTGCACAGAAAAGGAAGTCATAAACAGAAGTTACAGGGCTTTCACTGCCAGATGTTGCCTTTGATGGAGGAGTGCTTCTGCTCTGGCACAAACAGGTGTTTCTCTTGTTTTGTCGTTCAGCAATAAATTCTCCTGGCAGTCCAGAAGAACTCCAAACTTTCACAATCAAAAAAAAAAACCAACCACTATTATAGGAGAATTCTCACGTCTTGCCTGTTCAATGCATTTCTCCCGGAGTAGTCAACGAATATTTAAATGAGCACATGAAAAACTGTGTCACTAAGATCCACAGGAGAATAGCCTTTTGAAATAACAAGAAAAACTGTTTGTTTTTATTTTGGAGCTTTTTTCCAGGGCAATGATTACCTACAGGTAGTCAACACAGTCAAAAGATATTTGGTAAATCAGTGGCCAAACAGTAACAGTGACTCAACCGGTTGGTGCTGCACTGTTAGGAGGGGTTTATTCTGTCCTGTCAGGAGCAGCATGACTGGTGTTCTACAGACAACTCGGGCTTTCCTGAGCTACCTTCCTTAGAACAAAAGCTTCAAACACACTGAACAAGAGACTGACATCTACCTTCATCTTGAATATACGCCACAGTAAGGTTCTACAGTTAAGGTGGCTGTGGCTTTCCTGAGCTACCTTCCTTAGAACAAAAGCTTCAAACACACTGAACAAGAGACTGACATCCACCTTCATCTTGAATATACTCCACAGTAAGGTTCTACAGTTAAGGTGGCTGTAACATTCCAACTGCCTTTTTTTCTTCTCTCACACTGTTTATTTGACTATAGCATCATTTATGCAGAGATACCAAGATTGTCAACGCCGTGAACAGGCGTACCCAAGGTCCCTGAACAGCTGGTGGAGAAATATGGGACTCCTAACCATAGAGCAGAGAGCTGCCCTAAGCAAATTGGTAGGGAAACCAGAGCACAAAAAGAAGTTCTTGTTCATAGAAGTTAAATTTCTAGACTTGATGCCTCCATCCAGCCCATCCTTCCTAGGCTTGAGGCCATCCACTTTGACTACCTTTTTTATTTTTTTGAAGGAATGCACATACTAGGTAAAAGCTCAGCAGTTCAGAAGAGGGGGCCCAGGCTTCAAGGACCTTCTCAGCCTCAGAGCAGTTAGGTTCCACAATGGGTTGAAGATCATCTGACCAGGGAATTTTACAGCCATTCAATTCCATTTGCCTCAGCCTCTCTGTGTCTGCAACTCTGCGGCAGCCCACGTCAACCCCACCAGGGCTCTGCGTCCCTTCTCGTACACATCAGCTGTTCTGGTGTGCCAAGCTGGCTGAAGACTCGTCTAACAAAAAGAGGTAACGTGCTTCCTGCGTGCAACGTTCTGAACCCCCTCGGAAAAGGGTATAAAGAGTGTGAGAGTCAGCGGTCTCACTAGCACCTTTTCTGTCCCTCTGCTTCCACCGCCATTGGCTTGTCCTTCCTCCAAAACTTGCCAGACTTCTCCATAAGACATTTTAATTTCTAGAATTCCAGAAAACTATTCCAGCAACAAATAAACAAACACTTTTGAAGGACTGAGGGGTGGGAATTTTGTTGAGTTAAACAGCAAGGCGTGCTGGCAAATGTAAGTAAGAAAGGAACATTATGCTCCCAAGAGAAGAATGAACAGCTTCACTAGAGGGAAGATGAACAGAAAAGAAAAACAACGTAGATTTAGGCCTCTTTCTGGTGGCAGTAAGTCGATGTGTTAACCTCGGCAAAAGGCATCACTTCAGGGAAGAAAGGGTTTAAAAATACTGCTTTGTTTAAGCACAGCAACTTAAAGTCATCGTTAATTGGAAGGAGTCAAAGGAACAGGATGCTGCAAATAGCAGCCTCGGCCTTGGAACATCAGCTGCTCTTTTTCCCCAGAAGGGAGGCAGGTTTTGGTCTGAGCTGGAGAAGACCATGGCTGGGAGGAAATCGAAAGATGACAGGTTTCACGTAACACCTAAGGTGAGATTCCTCCCCGCTTCTAAAACTGATCTGGACTTGTCGTCATGTTTTGTTCAGAATTTCAGAACGCTGCTACTGGAGACTAACATGTCTCTCACTTTTGCTGCCCATGCTTGGATTTTAATACAGAAAGAGTCCTCATGCAGAGTTTCAGGGAAAGTTAAAAGCAACACAACGTCTCAGCAAGACCGAAGAAAAGCCTGAGGCTTACTTCACACTAGAGTGTAACAAAAGGCTGCTGAGTTTAGGTAGGTGCCCCAAAGACTGCATTAGCAGCAGTCTTTAAGTACCAAAATCACATCCTGACTGGGCAGAGCCACACCTTTTCTTCCAGGAAGCGTGACCTGCTGTCCTGTCCGGAAGATCTCCCTGGTTTATGGCTTTTCTCAATTCAATGACGCTTTATAAACTGCTCTGCACTCCTGACTGCCCTGGGTCCACTGGCTTGCTCTTCTGGCTTAGAGACACTCATGTTTGTAATGGTGACATCGTGACAAGCTCCTGACAAGCAGCCTGGTTCTTACATGCCCCACTGGAAACTGGAAGATGCTCATGAGATGGAGTCCTCTGAGATGGGGGAGATGGGGATCCTGGACATGACTGCTATGCAGCCGTTCAGCGGCTATGTAGAAATCAGCAGACCAGCTATTTTCTGTAAACGTGATTACAGATGCTGTGTTTAGCATTTTGAATTCAGTACATTGAGGCATTAACAAATGAGGTTTGTTGTTCTAAAGACCTCTCCTACACTCTTTCCCCATCGCCTGTAGATCCATGAGTGCTGTCTGTTCTCTGCTTGGATCTGAATTATCCCATAGTTTTTGCATAAAGTTTTATGCCTGCCTACTCAGGATAACTTGCAGTTAAAATTTGAGTCAAACACTAGTAAGATTATGTTGCAAATAGTCTTTCCAAACTGTTTTCCTAAACTTGGGATGTAACTGGATTTTACAGCCCGCTGTGTCAGTCTGAACCTCCTACTCAATTCCCACCTCACTGTTACCAGTGGACCTGAGAGTGAGTTTTATCACCTATTGCTTTGAATCAGGTCCCAACTCTAGCAGCTTGTGACATGCTCTCCACAAGTACGGGAACCCTGCCTTCTTCTGCTACCTGTGAAATATCCACACGAGCAACGGAAGAGGGTGTTGCTTAAGTGAATGATGACAGTAACTTTTCACTGCTAGATTCCTGCTCTCTCTCACATGCAACCCTCATGCATCCATACAAAAAAAGCAGTAGTTCTGTACCAGTGAAAAGGAGGGTGGGCAAAGGTGCTCTCCAGAGCCATGTCGCAACAGGCAGTGGCCTGCCATTCTGCCTGGAAATGCTTCATCTAGGGCCCCTAGAGAATAATGCAACATGATGGCACTTAAAAAGCAAGGGATGAGAAAAAAAAAATCCTGTGACAACAGGCATGCACTGAGATCCTCAGAATCACTCGGAAAAAGACAAACAAGCTCTTTTTGAAGATGGAGGTTATTAAAAATGTTAATTTTCTCATTTTTCCTTTCTTACCCAATACGTATACAGAAAAGCTCTATTCACCAACTCTGATGCACCATTTTCCCCTGCTCTTACCATCTTTGAACTCAATTCTTGTCCCCATTTGATACTGCTTGCAGAAAGCCACTTGCTGCTTTTTCAAGTCCCTTTTGCTGGTTTAGCAAATTGAATCAGCCCAGCACAACGTCAGGCAGCCACGACGGCTGGTGTATGACTGGGCTGAACCAACAGCAAAGCTTAACTTCACCATGAAGTGGGTATGCGGATGAGGAACTCTCAAGTCTCCCTGTTCTGCCATCAGCTGTACCCAACATAAATCAAGGCTGACGGTACTACAAGACACCAACGCTGAAAGGACTCTATGATGTAGTATTTTTCATTATGTGTAATTAGTAAAGTCTTCTTCACACTGTGTCAAATACAGAAGCTAGCTTACAGTTAGAAATCTAGAAGCGCCATACAATAGAAATTTTAGGTGATAACACTTCAAAGATGCCTGGGGCAAGGAAAGACTTCACTTCTTACGATATATACCTGTCTACCACACGGAGAACCAGGGACTTCTCAACAGAAGGAAACGCCCCTGGTTTTGATTAAAGAAAGACAAGTTGCCCAGAATGGCTACATTAAGAGATATTGGCTGTCACCTCTACCAACAGGCGCAACCAAAATAACTCTCCTGGACAAGCAGAAGCTAATTAGCTGTTTTTTGAAGCTGGCTGAACTACTGGAGGAACTATTAAAAAGCATGCACTTTGGCCTTACTTCTAAAACTTTATTTCATTGCTAAAACTGTTACAAAATGACTTTTTCTGCTCAAATATCTTAACGATACCATCAAGCAAGTAAAATCTGACACATGCTGGACACTCAACTTGTTTGTTACCCGCACGAAGGATTCTGCAGCTTATTAGCAACATTCCAGGAGTTCCTATCACAGTCTATGACCGACTGCATGGTGAATGTGTCAGCCCATGCTTGACTAATGGATTTCTCAAACAAGCACTGAGGCTGCAAACAAGCTTCTCTCTCAGAAAAATGTTATACTGACTACGGCTAGAAGGAAGACTATGGGGAGAAGAGTTCAGATGGTCAGCTGAAGCTCCCTCACAACGTAACTTTGTCAGCATGCAAATATCCCAAAAATCTATAAAACCCAAATCCAACCCCACGTTTTCACTCTTGCACATGAAGAAACGTAAACTTGTCATTGGCCTCTTCTCTCACATGCTGACATCTGCTACTGCTCAGCTGGTAAGACTTTTAACTGCCCGAGGTGATGTGCTATACGTTACTCGTTGAAAGAAGCTCTGTACTTTGACCAAGGTGATTACACCAAAGTAAAAAAACGCCAGTAGATTTTCTACACAGATACCATTCCTTGTCTTCACTTTGAATGAAAGAGCTTCCAACACCAAAATATTTGTAATAATGGTGAGAGAAAAACTTCCGGGATTAGTAAATTTCAGAAGAAATATTCTGGCAAAGCAAGAGTCTAGAAAGTCTTCATCAACCACCACCACCAGAGTTCATTCGACTCCGTAAGGCACCACTCTCTCTACAAACTTGTAAGATAAGATGTTTAACCAAATTCTAAAATTAACTCGCCACTGATCACATAGAATCCAAGGATTATTCCACTTCTGTTCTCACTCATCGTTAAGAGTAATATCAATACTATCACTTTGGTACATAATCTCATCACTGTTTAGACTCAAGATTAAAAAAAAACCCAGAACAACAAACCAACACCCAAACAACAAAAACTGAACTTGTTTTATGGCTGAATCCTCACGACAGGTCATTAGAAGATAGTTCTCCTTAGAATGTGCTGTAGATGATTCTCCTCCCAATCATAATTCTTCCTAATTTGAAGAGCTGGATTACCAATGTGTTTTTTTCAAATTATCTACTATACAGCCTCTGTGTCGGTGTTCTCAAAAGCACATAGTCAGGATATCAAGGCATGCTAGCAAACAAGAAAAGTTTCTGCCCTCTCACAGTCTGGTGAGACACAACAGGGTAAGGGACAGAAGGAAATGTCTCCTCAAACAAAACCTCCAGAGCACCTGTCGCCATAGGTCCAAACAGCATTCAAATGCATTTTATGAATCATTCCAACTATCTTATTAAATAAAAGTTGTTTCAAAAAGTAGTACTTTACAGAAATCATTACACAACATTTGGGGGAGACAAAAGGGGGATTTAAGTTCAACTTGTCATAAGTACAGTTCCCTCATTTTGAGGGGACAAAAACCAACCGAAATGAATTTTGCTTTATTTGTCAACCATCAGAAAGTTTTTAAGCCACTGGAAAACTACAGCTGCACACTGGAGCATCAAGATTTTTCATGAGCGATGCACTCCATTTCCACTGGAATAAAAAGTGGGATCTGAGCACTCTTCGCTTCTTTGAAAGCCTCTGACCTAATAGGATGTGATTCAGTATTTTTTCAAGGGAACAGAAACATAAGATTTTCACCAAACTGGCAAGTATTTTTTCTGTTCTCCTTAGGGGGTTTCCCAGGGTGCTGGTAAGTCACCCCTCGCTACAGAGTTTGGGGTTGTTGTTTTATTTGGGGAGGGGGGAAATTTATTTCAGGGCAGGAATGGGAGCAAAACCATCTTCTGGTTTTAAACAACTCTCTCACAAATTATTCATGGTTCCAAATCTTCCTCTTAGTACATATCTGGCACATACAGACTAATTAAGATCTCACTACTGATTTCTATTATTCTAAATGGGCAAGGTTAGTTGAGGCTTAATGTGTTGGGGTCTGTCCCCCCCAGTATGTGCCACAACCTGAAGGTAAACAAAATGTAATCCAATAACAACATTTTAAAAAAGCCATTTAAGACAACATTTTTGAAAGGCTTTGTGTTACATTTAATGAAATACAATTATCCCTAAGGATAACCTGCAAAACAGACCCTTTCCAAAACTAAAGATCAGAGAATTAAAATGAAAATATTTAATCGGTGGCCTAATCTAATGCTACTTTTAAAGTACCTTTATAAATGATGAAAAATAGACAATCTATTTTTTTATAAAACATACAGTAATTCAAAAAATTGTGTGCAATTGTAAATTTTTGCAACTTTCACAGTCAAAATGTTTTTTAACCCTGAAACATGGAAATACTTAAAGAAAACTCTTCCGTTATGTAATTGCTATGAGCTAAAGAGAACTATCTGTACCCTCTACTGACAAACACTACCAAAAATTTCTAAAATTAAGTTACTTACTGCAAAGTTTGATTTTGTCTCATACACTTAACACTGTAACTGAACAACAAAATTAAACTGCTTTCCTGTTTATGTGGATCTTCCCCAAAATTCCTAGACGGAAGCTGTTTCTCATGTTAGAAAGCTGGATGAAATGATTGGTTATATTTAAAAATAGCTTTTAAAAGCAGATAAAACTCAACTTACACATTCATATTGAAATTCAAGTATCCACAATACATCTGACAGACTAAAGATCACTATGATCATTTAGGCAATATTTAAAGACTACAGATTAGCGTTATCTAGATAAGAACTCTGAACCTGAAAAAATAAGGTCATGCTATTACAGCTTCGGTTACAAAAGAGCCCTCCGAATCACAAGTTCGTAAGCCACCAAAGGAAGGAAGCTGCTGAAGCGAGTTAAAATCAGCTATGGGAGCCAGCAAATCCAGCTCGAGATACAGCCAGCGCATGATTGGAATGGCAGCACCCATGTAAGGAAGATGTCTGCAGCGCGATGCCAGGTGTCACAAGCAGAGTCCCCCAAGGGCCCACCCTTGGACCCATCCTGTTTCCTACCTTTATCCATGGCGGGAGGAGGGGGTGTACGGCACCCCAGCGAGTCTGCAGACAATGCCAGAGATCAGGGTGCTCAATGGCAGGGATGTCACTCACAAGGACCCGAAAAGACTAGAGGGGTGGGCCAACAGGATCCTCACAAAATACAAGGCCAAACGTGAAGTCCTGAGCCTATGGACAGAGCACCCTCTACATCAGTGCTAGCGGCAACTGCCAGACTAGGTAGCAGCTCTGCTGAAAAGAACCTGGGGGTCTGCGGGACAACACACTGCTTTGAGCACGGTGCTGGAGAAGACTGCCTGATGACCCAAACGAATCTATTCTCCTATGCTTTTAACAAGTAATTTCAAATAGGAAACTACCATTTTCCCCTGAAGCGGCCTACAAGAAAGCTGGAGAGGGGCTTTTGACAAGGGTATGGCGTGACAGGAGAAGGGGTAATGGCTTTAAGCTAAAAGATGGTAGATTTGGATTAGATACAAAAAAGAAATTCTTCCCCGTGAGGGTGGTGAGGCCCTGGCC
>Ga0181612_151233_pt1 | contig 12581 bp, 7 predicted proteins | sample HoacroProtozoa21_FD_119630 | JGI IMG/M metagenome (GOLD analysis project Ga0181612, IMG submission 119630) | Hoatzin crop microbial communities from Cojedes, Venezuel. Combined Assembly of Gp0051906, Gp0051904, Gp0051908 | reverse complement strand
TCTCTCTGGATGGTATTTCAAGTGGCTCGCTCTACAAACAAAAGTAGATTTGTGCTTGTGGTTCCTGGGAGCCACTGAAGACATGAATGTTGCTGTGTTAGCCATGTGCCTTCCCTGAGGGGGTGGCTCAAAGCAAGGCAGCATCAGGGACAGAAAGGAGGGACCTTGGGTGCGTGGTTCTCCCATGCTCTAGCAGGTGTCCTTCCTCGTGTGGGGACTTGAAAGCAGCTTGCAGCTCTGACAGCTGGGGTCAACAGATGAGTCAGGCAGATCCAACATTTCTACTTGGGCTTACTGTAGGGCAACTTTTTCTCCTTTCCAGGAAAATTTCCTAAGAGATTTCTGAGTCTTCAGGTCTTTGGCTTCTGTCTGGCTCACTGCAGTCAGCTGTGACAATGTTTCTTGCAGCACAGAAATTTCATGACCGGGAACTAGCATAAGACCCATTTTGGAATGAGCATGAAGGCCATCAAGGATAAGAAAGAGAATTAAGGGAAGCTTACATATACAAGTAGTTCATCAAGGATCACAGTTGCCCTGACCTCCAGGAGATCACTCCTAATGTGCTAGTATATTAAAGAAAGACCTTTGAGGAGTTACCATTTTTTTCAGACACAAATATTTTTCATCCCAGTGCCCCAAAATTTCAAGTGGCATCCTTTGATCCTTCATTAAGGAAATTCATAGACTACAAACACACACCTTATCCTTTCCAGTCATATTCCTTCTCCGAATGCTTTGGCATAAGACTACAGGGTAGGATTATCTTAGAGGAAGAGCAGGTGGCCTGAGAATCACAAGTCCTGAGCTCAGAATAGATCTGTCTCTGTTTTGCGGTGTGATCTCAGGCCAGTCACTGAGGACCTGGTATTGTGGCATGCTAGACACCCACATCTCCCACTGGTTCCAGAAGAAGCATCATCTGTTCAGGACCAAAGAAGCTCAACCTTCTTGACTCTGATGTCTGTAACAAAAAGATGTGGTTTCTCATACCTACCTTCACGGGGTTTTGCACTGCTTCGCTGATATTCATATGGCACTGTCAGATGTACACACTGTGAAAGAAGCTACAGTAACTGCACTCTGTTTCTCACAGTGCTGGTGTAGCACAATGCCTAGGCTTTGAGGAATTGCCCAGATTTTTCTTTGCAATCCTCCGGGCACCTCAGCAAGCTGATCTCTTATATTTGACAGAGCTGGCTTTCTCCAGGCATTCTGGCTGGTAATCCTACATGGCCTTTTTGTAGTGGTACTGATTTTCCCCTATTCATATTGCCTACTGAGGAGCTGATTTGAAGTTACCTCTTACTTGTAGGTTCAGCCTCTTGTTTAGTTGCTTTGCACTCTTTCATCTGATTTCTGAAGTGGAAACCGGGCTTTGCTCTTAGGCAGAAGAAAAGCCACAACAGCAGCACCAAAACCTGGCACGCACATCCAAGCTTTGAAAAATGCGAGTGCATTGGGCACTAGAGAAGAGAAAGTGGAGCCTGTGCCTGCAGGGAGCTCAGCCAGATCCAGCATTTTGCATAGATGCCCCATGTCTTCATCAGTATGCAGATCCATCTGCGCTGCTGAGATATCTGCATGATACAGACAAGGAGTGAGGGAATACATTTATAAATAGGATCACTTCATCTTTCCCTTTCCTGCTGTCCCCACTCTCCTGTAATCCCCACTGATGGAGGTACTTCACTGCTGAGAGCTACCTGTTCCACCCTACCTTCATACCTGCTCTAAAGTCACCAAACACTTTCTTCTTTACTTTGCAACTGAAATAAAGAAGAAGAGGATGAGAGGTAGGGATGGGGAAGGAGGGATAGACTCCAGTGGCTGTTAGGATTCTCAAAATACCCTTTACCGTTTGATTAACAATGACATGTACTAGAAATCATGAGACTGACATGACAGTGCTTGCATATTATTTCTAATGTGTGTCTCTGTAAATCCAACAGGTAAATAACAGATTCTTCTTAGAAAGGGTGCGTACTACAAACCCACCCTCTGTAGCACAGCAGCCTACACCAAAATATTTCAGAACATTGGGTAAAGCTAACTCTTCCTGCTCACTGCGCTAGAAGGTTGTTAAATGTTGTATGCTCGCAGAGAAATTAAACATTGCTCCTACTCATGCTTACTCACATGAGAAGCTGTTGAAGCTGTAGTCACACTGAATGCGGCAATCACGTTAGTACATCACAGTGACAGTTGCTCAGAAGAAAAACACAGCAAAGCCAGACATGAGACACAGCTTTTTTGCAATTGGGCTGAAGTTTTTCTCCTGGCATCTCACTGTGATTTTCTGGCAAATTCAGTAGTAGAGTTCCAGAATTCAGATTTTCTTTTCCTGTGCCTCCACAGACAAAAAAATCTCTAGTGAAATTGTCCCATGCAGACAGTCCTGGCTCTATTGTGGTTTGGCTGCATGGCCTTTCTATGTATTTCCCTCCTTCCACAGTTTCACACTGTCTGCTGGTAAGCTGATTTATCATCATTTGTCTGATTGCAGATATAGAAACTGATCTTTGCCTTCTGGCAGCAGAGAAACCATCCCAAATTCCCTAGGAGAGACCAACATCTCTTAAAAGGTCACATTTTCTATCTTGAAAATTTTCTTGCCTTATCCAGGAGGAATAGAGGAAGTTCTGGAAATTTCATCATCTGGCACCGGGGATGTAAATGTTCGGAAACAGACAATGCAGTAATGATTTGAGTAAAAGAGTTACTTTTTAACAAAAGATGAAAAAGATGCTAAACTAATTTGCCCTCTAGACAGATGACTGACAGCTTTGTCAGAAGCCAAAATGTTACAGTAAACACTTTGGGCAGTTCTGCTATTTCCCCTAGAAAGCAGATGCCCTTGTAGTTGTCAAGCGATGCCTCTTGAAACAGGTGATCTGAAGAAGCGTGTGTACGTCAACCATTACAGCCATGAAAGCAAGGGAGAAAAGCAAGTGGTGTTACATGGACACAAGTGTGGAGAAATTCTGTGGACTGGTAGCACAGTGCAGAGCAAAGAGACAACAGTTCAGTGGCAGATCTGTCCCTGTTTCATGCTATAATGCAGTGGGAAAACCTGCTTCTGAAAGGCTTTGAGAACAACTTTATGTAAGATGAGGCCTTCTCCACTGGCAGATAAATGCATCTTACGTGACCTCCACAAATGTCTAGCAGAACAGATCAGCAGACCTCATTTTCCAAGTACAGACTTCTAGAATGTTCATGAAGAAACTGTTGCTTCTTACTGTTCACAGTGCCAAACAGCTGCTAACCTCGTCAGAGAGTCTGGGAGAGCAAGATGAGCTTGCAACAGGCAGGGAAGCAAGCCCATTCCCAAAGTGGGTCCCTCAACGCAGAGGGACACAGATTGTCCCCCACAGACAATCTGACTCAAATATATTATTACAGGCCAGCATTTCCTAACCAGCAAGGCACATCTCCTTATTGAGACAGAGCTCGGTGAGACTCTGACTTCAAGATAGGAAGTTCTAAAGTGTCAGCACAGACTTTGGGAAGCTCCAGTGGCTTTCCAACACATCCCAGGATGTAGAGTGCCCAAAGCTGTTCTGGATTAAGCTATCCGGGGAAAATTAGATGTGCTGTCTGGTTACCAACCCAGGAGAGAAAGAGACAACAGGGACAGGAGACATAGTAAGAGAGAAGCAAAAGGCACATATGAAGGGACAGTAAGGTGCGAGGCAGATGTAATCTGGGGGAAGAGGATGGGATAGGAAAGACAGAAAAGGAGTGAGCAGCAGTGACAGGAATGGGAGATAATGGTGAAGATGCAGTACTGAAGTTCTCAGAGGAGAATCCAACAAGAGTGAACAGGGGTTTTACTACAAGCACAGAGGGAACCCACTGGTTTGTTGTACTATAGCTCATGAACTGTCCTTGAGCCCTCCTACATTCCTGCATCTCTGGACAGCTTCCCATATGTCATTGCTGTTTATAATAAATGATCTTTCCTTCACCTTGGCTGATGGAAGTCATCTCAGCAGCCCAGCTGACTAAAAGCTAACTGAGAAGATACCTGCAGTGATGAGTATCTAGTCACTCTATTAGGTAGGGTGCTGCTGTCCGTGTAGACATGGGGTAGATCCTGGGTCTGACCACAGTACACGTGCTGAACATCCCTGTAGTGTGTGCCCAGCATGACTAATGCTTCCTAGAGGTGCTAGTTTTCACTCCATATGTGTTTGCAGGGCACCCACTGTGTTTGCACAGATTTCCGTCCAGGAAAACCCAAGAATAAGTATGGCAGCCTTCACTCTGCTTGGGCACTCACACTACAAGGCTGGCACTTCCAGGATGCAACAGATGGGCTAACTGTACATACACTACACAACCTGTGTATGCTCACTTCTCTCTGAGAAACCCCTACAGGAAAAAAGGCAGGCTCGTGTGAAGACTAATTTTAAGCACACAAAGAACTGTTGCACTATTTGCTAATCCTTTGCATTAAAAAGTGCTCGTGGACGTATGAAGTAATAGAAAATTAAGGCTTCCAGCCTTCAGGTATTCAAAATGAGACCTTTGCAGTGCAGAACTATGACAGTTTTCCCAAGTGACATGTGGCTGTGGAAGAGCAACTCATTCCACCAGAATGATCGCTACGCGGGTGGTTATTGCCATACACCTTCTGAAGCACCAAACTTCAGCACAAACATACCCGGAGGCAGGGGCAGCCCCCTAGACTCTGAGCTGTCTCATCACTATCCCTGTGAAGCATAGTAGCAATGATACAAAGTTGATAACAGGTCCACCAATCTAAGCAGAACTTCAGAACTTGCCGAAACACTGCTTTAAGTCTACCAGTACATTTTCTGGTTGGTAGCCAGATCTCACAACTTTGTGCTTGTCACTGTAAGATAGACCCTACAGATCAATCACCTTGCTTGGCAATGTCATGTCAGATTGGGATGACACTAGATTTCATCAGAACCTCGCGTGGGTGTTTTTATCACTTACTTCACATATGGAAAATCTCATCTATTTTTGCCAAAATTTCATGTGGAAGAATTGGGAAGAGATGAGGAGGAGTAGAAGAGGAGAGATGTGACAGCAGTGTCAGTCTGTCCCATTTCTGACATTTGAAAACAAGGGATTTTCATTTCTCATTCTGTGCTTAGTTCTGACCGAAAGGGAAAAAAAAGTTAAAAAAAAGATCGCAGTATATCAAAAAAGGAAAGTCTGAAAGAAGCTGTTGTGTTCTCAAAAAATATTTCATTTCTCCCTGAACTTTTCATTCATGAAAGTTATCAATATTTTTGTTGGGTTTCATTCCGACTTGGAACACAACTGGACTTGAAAATCATATTCCTTCCTCGAACAGAGTTCTTGTGGTTCCCTCCTGCAGTGCCAAACCATTGTGGCTTCGGGAGGATGGAACTGCCAAAAGCACAGTTGTTGACTCCATATTTATGTCTTGGTCTCACCTTCTGAGCCAGAACATTAATTTTAATGCTTGTATGACCCCTAAATATTTAATGGTCTAAACTAAGGGCACGTATGTACAGACATGATATTTTTATTATGCCAAAATCAGGTGAGACAGAGGGTGTCAGAAATATGGATAACTAGAAAGCACCATGCCCGCTGCTAACTCTCCCCTTTGCTGCCTTGGCAAGCCTGGGGTAAACAAACAAGGAAACCAGGGGCATGCTAAGCTACAGGAAAGTGAATAAGGCAGAGTTTAAGGCACAAGTAATGGGAGAAGCAGGCAGGCAGCCAAGAGAAATAACCTTGACTGATGAACAACAGGATGTGTGATGTCCTTTCATGTGGAACAAAAGGCAAACATGAGACTTTACCCGTGTTCTTTCTGCCTGAAAAACACCACTGATTACACACGGCAGAGGTGAAGTTAGAAGTCAAACACAAACCCTCAGTCTTCTCTTTTACAACCACAACCAGGCAACAGACAGAAGGGAATAAAAAATGCAAAGTAGTCCAGTTGCAATGTAGAGCCTTGCTAGAGGGATCTTGAACACCTAGAAGGGACTATAGGCACTTAGCAGTTTTCGTGTCCTCTTGGCTGTTTGGGAAGAAATTGCCAGAAGGAGAAACAATAAATCTGTGAATTACTGAGTCTGTGTGTTGATGCAGAGTACCCCCAGTTCTCCCTCACTTTTTTTTTAGGGGAGGGGTGGTTGTAGCATGGTTGTTTGAAGTCAAACCCTGTGTAAAAACAGATATAAGCAAATCAAGAGATTCCAGCTGAGAACTGGCTAGGACAGACTCTCCAGAAAAACGATGGGCTACAACACTGTGAATCTTTCAGAGCCCTTCTCCACTGATCAGCAGCAGTCAGCTGCCGACGGTGGCACTCACAACACAATGCTGCACTAACCAAAATAATCAATAGGCCAGACTGGACCTAGAAGGGATCTTGATTCAGTTTTTCACGTGCCTGCTTATAGCACTGGACTGTGAGGTACCTCTAAACTTAGTTTCCAGCTGATGTCATTACTCTTTTGGTTATTCTGGATGGGTCTCTGTTTCTCTAGTTTTGCTCAGAAACATTATCTGTGGATGTGCTCCACTGAAGCATCTAAGTTCTGGTGGGGGAGGTGGGGAAGGAAGGGAGGGGGCAGGGAAGGAAAGCTTTTCTGATGAATTTTCATTTCTGAATGGAAAGCTAAAAATAATTCCCAACTAGCTGTAATCAGAGCACAAGTATAAATCACACGTGATCCGCAGTACCAGCATCCAGTGGGAGTTTCTCAGGAGGGATTGCTTCCCCAGGGCCCTGGTTTCAATGTGACACTGATGTGTTTGGCTTCTCTCCCATTTCTTTAGAGCATGAGTAAGACTCCAGCCCCAAGACTACAAATTCGCCTGGGATGTAGACATCTGCAGCCAGACTGAATTGTCTGAAGTGGTTTCCTTCATCCCCATAGGAATTTATTTATTCTGATCTGTGCTAGGTAAGACACATTTCCCTGTTTTGGCTAATATATGAAAATAATAATAAAGCTTTCCCTTTCATTTCTCTTTCCCCTTAAATCTGCTACGTGCTTTCAGCTGTTATGGACTTGAGAAATCTGTGCTAATGCAGGCCTGAGAACATCTTTGCATCTGTATGGTTATCCAGAGATTTCTTTCCCTTTCCCTCCACATTTCTCTATGTGTCTAGGGTATTGCTCTACTTTCTCAGTTACCAATGACTAATTTAAATCGTCCTAATTTTCAGCTCCCGTCTGGTAGCCTCCCCCAGTGACCCCAGAGGAACTGCCCAAGACACTTCCCCTCCTTTCTTTCTCTCCCTCTGTCTCCCCACTCAATATCTAATAATTTATGTAAATGAATTCATCAGTATCAAAATAATATGTGGGAGAGAAGGAGGGTTTGACTGCTAATGACAAATATGTGAACAGCTCTGGGAAAACACTGTTTTCGCTTAAATCTCTATACCCTGCAATGCACCTTCTTTACACTTCCTTAATCAAGACTCTGTTCACATTAGCCAGTGATACTTAAGCAATTTTAAGATAATAATTTTCAGGTGAACTATGTTTTCCAGGCAGTAACCATAAGTCACTACTTGCAGTTCAAGCATAGCAGACTGTTTCTAATCCTAAAATCTAAAATTCTGTTCACTATAAAAGCTGTTCCTTTAAATGGACACATTCCTTAAAATGACATTTTCCATGAGCATCTTATATGTTTTATGTAGCAGTGTGTAAACAAAGATCGTTTGCTGATGAATCTTTGTCATTTGCCAATTTTGAAGCCATGTAATTGCCAGAAAAGGGTTTTGCTGAGAGACCTGGTGGGCCACAATCCCTTTTGCCCACTGGCATCACTGCTGTGACCGAGAATTTGTTCATTCAATTACACAAAGGTTGATCTATTTCACTGTCTCCTACAGTAGTTTTAAGTCATTCTGTATTCAATTTGTATGCTGCAGACATATCGGGCTTGATGAATGCAGGCAAGAATTTTATTTAATTATCTAAAAACCTTCAAATTACACATGCACAATAAATATTGACAGGGAGGTAAAATGTAGACTTTGCTGCATCTCACAGCAAGAGTTACAAATGGCAGAAGGGTGTGTAGGGGAGGTGTGACAAGCACAGTAGAAAGCCTTGTTTCCTTTACTGGTGCACTAAGTGGGGAGTGATACCTACTAAGCCCCCTAAGAATCATGCCCCACATACTATTCATGCTCTCCTTAGATCCATCTCTTAGATCGTCCAGGGGATGGGGCGATCTTTCATGTTTCTGCATTCATTAGCAATCCTAAGGGACCAGTAAGTAATGTGCACAAACCCTCTTGCTCATAACTTGGTATTGTTCTGCTTTAATAGGTACTGGAAAATAAAAGTAGGATCTTAAAATAATGCAGCCTAGAAAAGACCTCAGGAGCTCTGTAACCCAGCTTCCTACTTGAAGTAGGGTCAGCTATGGGGTCAGAGGACGTTACTTGGAGCTTTATTGAATCAAGCCTTGAAAACCTCCAAGGATGGAGAATGCACAACCTCTGCTTCCAAAAGCTCATCTAGTCTTGCATCTGATCTAGCTGAGAAAATTCAAATTTTTTGTAGCCCCCAGAAACTACAGAAATACTATACATTTGTCAAGTAACATTTTCTAGTTGAAAACTTTGAGCAAGTTGCAGTCTACAAACTGGTATTGTTTTCCAATGTTGAGTTTCCAAAAGCTATGCTACGATAAACCGTGGTAAACCCACACTCCCCGATATGTGCAAGGTCCTGTCTCAGAGGTCCTGCCACAATACCTCAGCCACACTTGGCTCAGTTTTACTGCGTATTTCACAGTCAGGAAAACCGATGTGTAGAAAAGTTTGTGACTTGCACATAGGCAGTATAAAGTTACTAAAAACAATGAGAAATTCCATTCACTGCCCCCAGTGCCATTTTCTCTCCAGCTTCTAAGCAGATTTCAGTCCTAGTCTGCACCTAATGGAGTGGACATACGCTATATGGGAACCACAGTTCTCTCTTTAGATACCACTTGCTTTTATTGCCTCAAGTTTTCTACTGTAGCTATTGAAATTTAGAGTTAATTTCTAGATCTTCTTCCTAAATCCTACATGTTTTGATCCCGTTCCCTACAAGACCATCAATCCCTGCTCTTCAAAGCTTTTCTTCAGCATGTTGTAGGCTACTGTGAATCAGACAAACTCCGAGAAGATGCCAGGGGCAGCATCAGGGTTTGCATTTTTATGTGCAGTTCTGAAATCTGGCAATTAAGATGCCAATAGACAAAGTCCTGCCTCTGGCAGCCCCCTCTGTCCTTCACAGCAAGACATCTGAGCTGCTCATCCATTAGGCTTCCTCATCACTGCAGCCACCAGCATTACATTTTATGGCAACTCATCGCCCACTTCACTTTCGTTAAATTTTTGCCCTGTAGTCCTGAAGCTGTTTGAAAAGTACTTTGGGTATTGATGAGTGGGATGAGGGTAAAGTAGGGCAGAGGGGGGAGGGAGGAAGGGGGCAGCGAGCTGGCAGTGATAACCTCATCAGCTCTTCATGGTAAGTTGTCTCCACACATCACTCAGGGTCCCTAATGGCAGAGGAGCACCAAAGAAACTGTAGAATTTATCCACCAGAAATAGCCCTTCCTTTGCAGCCATCACAGGGCTACTACCTGTGTCCCAGTACACAGGTCTGTGTTAAGGGAATATTACTTGTCTGTGAGGAATTTTGAGAATAAAACGTATTTCCGATTAATGAAAAATAAAGAAGTAGGTATTATCACTGAAAGCAAATTTCCCTCTTTTCCCAGAAACAGATTGCTTTGGGATGATCGAATAACTCCTTTTTCTCCAGAAAATGTAAATTTATTTCAACATCTTTATTATGTGTCATAAATTATTTTAATTCACTGTTTTTTTCTTTCAAAAATATTTCCTTTTGGTATTTTTGGTTCTAAAAAAAAGGAATTTATGCCCTGATATCCTTGGCATTTCATGAGTTTTCTCCAAAAAGAAATTCTCATTAGCTCATCTAATTTCTATAAATATTTTATTTTATCTTAATGGAATCACATATTTCAAAGGAACATGATTTTACCCCGTGTCTTTTGATTTTCACTGTACTAAGTATAAAGAAGTTTATTCTAGGCTACTATAGAGAGAACTTTGTGAAGGTTTGCTGTAACATTTTCACAGATTGCTTAATGCCAGAAGCAGGTAACTATGATGGGGAAGGTCTTACTGGCCACATTTGCTGCTCCAGCCTCCTTACTACATTATTTGCATAAGAAAGGGGATACGAGCTGCTTTGATTTTGTAACAGGTATCCAGACTTTGCCTGAAGTAGGAAGTCTTAATTTGTGCGAAACCTCAGAGCCTTTTTTCCCGTACAGAGACATGCACAGCTCTGGCCACGTAGCTGTCGCCAGCGCCGACGGGGCTCTGTGAATCACACAGGCCCCCACAGTGAGCTGAGAACGAATTTCCCCCAAGCTGCCTCTTTGAAGTGCTGCTCCAGTACAGCCTTCACAGGCCACAAGCGAGCTGACGTTTTGTGCAGCTCCTGTTTTGCAAGCTGGCTCAAAATAACAGCAAAGGAAGATCTTTGACCCTGTCTGATATTGCATATAACTAGATATAGCTCTAAAAATGCAGAGTTTTACTGGCACTATCTGGGAGAAGAAGAGAGAAGCTGGCACCATTTAATTAAGAAAAGCATAGGTATTTGTTTAATACGTTATTTGCCACCTGAAACCGCATATGAAACACCATTGCTTGTTTGGCTGAGCTCTAGTCCTGAATCTATGTTCTGTAACATTTACTGTTAAATCACTACCAGATTATTTTCACTATTTAAAGAAAAGTTAAAATCTACTTGCTTTATCTCAGGGTAATTATTTTGAGGGCTGTCAGGTTGAGCATTCCTCTCATAAAAATAGTGTTCTCTTCCAAATTTTCTCTTCTGCATATTGAAGCTGTTACTGTTCCCAGCCAAAAATTACTTCTTCTCCATCCCCATTGCAGCACTGTTATATCCTCTTCAGCCAAAACTAGCTAAAATAACTCTAATAGCCTATTTTTACTGTTTGAGTTAGGGAGTGTTCACAGGACTTATTTTGCTGGCAGAGCTGAAGGGCTTGCAGAAAGGGAAAAGCAAAAAAGAGTTACAAACTGAGAGGGCAAAATAGCAGCTGAACATGATAATGTCATGAACTGGTGGAGGTGTTTGTACACTGAGCACTTGTCTACTGCCTAAAATGACGGTTTTATTTGGGGATTTTGTTTTTTGTTGGGTTTTTGTTTTGTTTTGTCTTGTTTTTTACTGCAGGATCACTCCTAATTCTTAGTACAACTGAGAAAGAAGAAAGGAAACTAAGTCCTAGAGTTTTTTCATTCTCTGTTGGGTTTCTGGAAGCAGGAGTTCTTGGCAAACAAGGAAGACCAACCAGGAACCTCTGCTGCATCCTACCTCCTATTTGAGACAATTTGTGATTATACACGTAAAGAGAAATCCAACAACTTGCCATGTGGTCCTGGTAAGTTACACAAGCTAAACTTTTCACAATTTAATGGCTAAACCTAATCCTTTAATCCACATTTAGGTTTCTGTAATGAAGTCATCTTAAATGTTATCTGCAGGTACTCAGACATACTGAAAAATTCATAAAGTATATACTAATTCTTACTTAAGGCACCTGAATTTGATTTTTTTGGCCATAATGATTTCTTCTTGGTGGTAATGAGATTTTCATATATTTAAGGGCTCTTCTGATGTTTGTATAGAAATTCTAAATCAGACCTCTCTGTGATTGCTGAACATTATGTTTCAAGCACCAAAAGAAGTCCAAAGTAGCAGGAAGCAAATTCTTGCAAATTTTTTCCTATTCTATGATAGGCGATATTAGTCAATCATTTTTTCGCAATGTTTGGAGGAGCCTCCCTCCTGCCATTAACTCAATATGGGGCTAGGTGATGCTTATGTTTAGCATACAGAGACACTTGCTCCAAGTCAGGGGTAGGGGCAGCACAAGCCTTGCTTATATACAGATTCTAGCTGAATGAAAAGGAAAACAAGATCATCCCAACTGTTAAAAGTTAATCCATTCAACTCTTTGTTCTCTGCCCCTGGGATTACACCTACAGGCAAAACATTGCTGTGGAAACCTAAGCTTTCAGCAAGCTCTGATTAGTTCAGAAGAAGAGGAAATAGGTTCCCTCCTGTCTGAGATTAATGGGCCAAATGCTCCACTTTCCTTTCCCCAGGTGCCTCCATCTCCCTGTTCCCAGAGTTTCTGGATTGTCTTCCTTCAACGGAGGAGCAGCTGTCAGCTTTCAACATTGCCTGGCAAGCGGAATACTAAAGGGGAAACAGGACTGCAAAGCAGGAAACAAGGACTAAAAGTGTGCTGATTTCTTTTATCTGACCTTTGCTTAAGGTTTCTTCCTGTCATTTCTATTACTAAGTCTGTCAGTTAATGTAGGATGAATAATACGTAATTTGGTATTAATTTCTGATGGAATGTTGCACGGTCTTTATCAGGAGGGTGGATTCTGGGGTAGAAAAGCCAGGTAAAATTTCAGAGGCTGCACTCACAAGTGGAGAGCAGTGGATGTTGTCTACCTCGACTTCAGCAAG
>Ga0181612_129443_pt1 | contig 12581 bp, 5 predicted proteins | sample HoacroProtozoa21_FD_119630 | JGI IMG/M metagenome (GOLD analysis project Ga0181612, IMG submission 119630) | Hoatzin crop microbial communities from Cojedes, Venezuel. Combined Assembly of Gp0051906, Gp0051904, Gp0051908 | reverse complement strand
TTTAAAAGTTCCAACTCCCCCCCCCCCCCAAAAAAAATACTTCTCCACCGCCCCCCAAAAACCCCACCTAACCAGGACCAGCTCTTTAAATTGAAATCCATAGGTCCAGAGTAGCAGGATGCTGATGAGGCATCACAATTACTGTTCACCAGGGCAAACTTAGCTAACTTCGACAGTTAATTATTATATGACAGTACTATAAATACCTCTCTGCAGAGCCTGGAGAAAAAAATTTCTTGTTATAACTGTTTGCACAGCCTCTGACAAGCTCAGGGCTGCACCAGAGGCACAGCTTTGATAAGCTTAGGGGATTTTCCTGACTCCTCGATGCAGAGGCTGGCAATGATGCTTCCACTTTCAGTCAGGGCTCAGTTTAAAAAATAAAAAAAAAAATCTGCTCCTGAAATACAAACAAACCACGCCTGTAAAAGCAGAGTTATAAGCTATTTCTGTAATTCATGGCTTTCAGAGATCATTAGTTAGTTTTTTCAAATTTAATTACTACTCGATTACAATCACATTCTGTTTGAGATGTCATGAACTGTGCTTTTTGTTCAGATTACACAAAATAAAGTCATGCTTGAGCATGTTCTGGCTTTGCTTTCTTCCCGGAAGTGACAAACACTGTGAATTCAGTAATCATGTAAATTTGTCTTTTTCACTGAAATCTGGCCATTTCCTGAGAAAGTTCTCACAGATTGGCAGCATGTCGCGTGATTTAAAGATGACAGCAACTTCACTATGCTAAAGTCTCATTTGCATATTTTAACTTACAGTATTCCTCCTTGATTGGCATTCTCATTAACTTGACATTATAATAGACTGCCTGTTAAACAATGTAAGCAGTATTTAAATGTAACTGCTATTAATTCCTCTGCTTTACAGGAAAGAACATTTAATGGCTCCTTCTTATTTCAAGGGTGCACTGGAGACGAATGCTGAAAGTTCGGCTGTTTGTGCAGAGGGATATGCTTTTTTCCTTTTTTTTCCTCCATTCAGTGTCTCTTGGGCCAGGTATTGACCTCATGTGAAAAATTAAAACACAGTCACTAAGAGTACATGTACTCTTTCAAAACTACAGACGCTACCAGATTTTCAGAATTTGTATATAAATGTATGGAGATAACAGAGCTTTTTCTAATTTCAAATGAAAGAAGGTCAGTCCCTTAATGAGAACTGCTCTTCGATATTATTTGGAAATTAGCCTTGCCTTCCTGATCAAAAACAGATCTCTAGGTGCACAGAACTACAGATTACTCTTCTAAATATTAAAAGCCAGTCTTGAGCCTTTATTTGCATCTTCTGTTCTGAAACAGAAGCTTAATACAAGCTTGCATTCTTCCTTTTTGAAACTTTCAATGTCTTCGGTATCTCTAGTACCTATATATTATGCCGATTCCTCTCCCAAGTATCTTTCTTTACAAAAAGCTAAGAACAAAATAACTGGTTTATTAAAATATTTGTGTTTTGGTTCCTCAAATAATCATCAACTCATCATCAAATGCAATGTATGCCCTCCAGGTTTCCTGCTCCTATAGGATTCCGTTGATAATATGATGCCATGAATCAGCTGAAGCCAATAATACTGTGCCTGTCAATAGCATCTGTAGATATGAATTCCTGTGACTCTTTCAGAAGTCTGAAAGCTGATGGGTTCTTAAAATGCCCAAGTACTGTAAAATCCTAACAGGGTGGTGTTATTCCGTATGCTTGACATGACTCTATCCAGCAAATAGCTAATGTTTCTAGCTCAGCTTTAATTTGTCCCATTGAAAGTGAAAATATTTTAGAGGTTTTTTTGTTTGACACTCTGTCCCAAAGGCTTTCTTTCCCAGGTAAGAAAACTTTCAGCTTAAAGCCAGCTTTTGAATAAAAATATTTCTCATTTACCTGTCCAACAGAGATGTCTTTTTGGTGTGATACCTACGGAGACAAAAAGCTGAAAATCACGTCCCTTGGAAAGCAGTCTTAAGCCCTTTTGGTAATCAGTTCTCTGGGCAAATTTCTGGGTTCCTCTGAGCACAATTAATGTCTCCTTTGCTGTGAGGTTAAACCAGTAATTCAGACCATCTTAATGCTCTTTTCAGATGATAAGTGCTTCTTAAAATCTCAAAACTTCCAAATATTATTTTACCAAATCAAAGGCAAAGATTGTTTTGCAAAAGGACATTTTTCCTCATCCATTATAATAGCCTGATGCATTTTCTTCCAGTTCAATTGAAATTTACCATTGACTTTACTGTGAACAATTCTGGGTACTCTGCTAAAGAGTGGTGGTGATGCACACTACGTGTACCTCTTCAGGCTCCGAGCTCCCTGAAATTACTAGCTATTAGTTGATGGGAGGTATCATGATTTAAGAGAAAGAAAATCCTGTGGAGGACTGGGCACTCACATGTCTGCTTTCATCTCCCCAGCAATCGGCTCTGTTTCCTAATCTACATCAATCCTATCTGCACAGTTTCTGTATTATTATTCACCCGTTGTTTCTGCCTACTCTGTGGCATCCCATTTTGTTCCTATGGTGTACCCTGTCAAAGACACCTCCATTTCTGTAGCTCCATTTGCTTTGTCTGTGTTCTTACTGGAAAATGCAGTTTGATTCTTTCAGAATGAGGACTACCTACCTTTCCTTCCTTGCAAGCCACAGGAGCAATTTCTTTTGGGTACCCCTTGCCCTGCACTTTCCCTAATGTGCCACTGTAGACCAGAGAAAGGAGTGGGAGCAGACCAGCTGGGAAACTGCTTGTGTTTTGCTTGTGAAAGGGACGAAGTAAAGCTGTATAGTTCTGAATTTTTCCTTCTGGGAAAGCTGTCAGGTTGCTGATGTGATAGAAAGAGAGCAGTCCCTTCCTGTTAGCTGGCCACCTGTAACCGAAGAGCTAGAAAAGCAGGACAGACAGGCAAGCAGTCACAGGGTTTTCCAGCTATTCCAGCTAGGCAAATGTTTCTGGCAGGTTGTTGTTTCCCACTGAAGCACTCTGGCTCTTACCCACTGTGAAACTGAGTAATACCGGCATAAAATTTCTTTATACAGTGCTTTCTTATTGAAGAAGTGTTAAATAAGGTCTTGGAAACAAATTGTTTAATGTTGGCCAAACCTGTAAAAGTAGTCCAAGCCCACAAAACTTTATGTGCAAACTGACAATCTGCAAAGCAGCCACCTTGACTTTAGAATAAGCAAAGTTGGGTTTAAATCTTTCTGATCACTGAATCTTAGAGGCAGGTTATGGAACAGCCAGAGGAAGAGGAAAAATTTAATGCCCATGCATGGGCAACCTAACCTATAAGTTTATAAATGAGCAGCATATTTTTTTTATCTGTTGACTGAAGTGAGAGATGGAAAGTGATGCCAAGTAGCAGCTATTATAGCATTGTGCACATGACACTGAAGTTCAGGGTCAGTTGTTTCCATTATAAACCCCATTTTTCAAGGTTTGTAACTTGGCTGCCTTGAATCATATCTAGCTGAAACTGGCATGGAACTTCTCAGGACAGGTATAGGAGATCTTTTCCCATTTCTTTAACAAAAAAATAATAGAAATCCTTGCATCATTTAATCCATTTGCCTTTTTAATGCAGTTAAAAGCATTTCAGTCATTACAGACACTTCAGGGGAACAGAAAGGTTCTAAGGCATAGGGAAATGCAAAAACATTTTATGCAGTGTATGCTGGACTCTACAAAAACTGAGGTTATGAATTCAAAATTTGCAGCTCAAGTCAACTCTGCACTTGTTAAGGTGGTGTCAAGCTGTGCTGCCAGCCATGCAGGCAGATGAAAAAACATTTCTCACTACTGTTTTTCCTCTCCGTTTATTTGTCTGTGATGTGAAATCTAGTTAGTGAACTACCTGGCTCAAGAAGCATAGTGGTGTCTTTAGTGCTGAGATCAGTAGAACTCAGATCCCTGCATTGCTGTGCCACAGGGAAAACAAGAGATGACTCTATTCTTTTCTTAGGTCTATGAGAACGTAGATGCAACACCTAGCAAGAGAAAAAAAAAGAGGAAGGAACACTGTTTTCACAAAATGTGGCATATAAACTCCGACCATTTATTCCAGGTCTCCATGACGGAGGAAGGACAGGGGAACTGCAATTACAGTCACAACTCCCAAGTACAGGTACTGTTAAAAGCAAATAGCTCTTCCTCTGCTCCTTCCTGATGGTCTTCCTGCAAACATCAGCTCACTCAACTGCGTTTGAGGTACTCTTCTGAGGCCTCTTGAAGCTGCCACAGCCTTCTCCACACATGTAAACCCTTCTGTGTAAACAGGTATGTTATGGACACCAAGGTGGGGGCTGTCTCCTCACACCCAACTTTACACAGCCTCCACTTTTCTAAGTGATGAATGAAGACTCCTTTTGTACATCAGAGATGAATTCAGAAAGTGTTTACAACTTTTGGGCTATCCGGATGATCTTTCACCTCTTGGAAGAAATTTGCGAATATAGTGATAAGGCACCTACTATGACCTACAGGAGACTTAGGTTTTGAGTGAGTGTCGCAGCACTGCATTTCCTGGCACACTGAGAAACATCTTGTGAAGTTCACAGTTTGAATACCTATTGCCTGAAGACATCTGAAACTACAGCTCCCATGATGAGTTACTATCAAGTGGGGTGGAAAAAGATCTTGTTTCTTTGTTGGTGCTACTCTTCTGATTTTGCCTTTCCAGGAGGGAAGATTAGACTCTTCCTGGCTAATCTGCACAGAGAGTGTACCATTCATTGATGCGAGTCATCGTCAAGCTTCCTCGCTATCTCATTGCATACTTAAAATAATTTTTATCTCCAACAAAAAGCAATAGGGAAGCTTCATCTCAGGCTGTGCAGTTGAAGCAAGTCTCTGAAAAAGCCCATGAAAGAGGAGACAAGCGACATCTTAGTCAGATCAGTGATTTGACCCAAGATCGCTTGCCCTCAGATAACTATAATAAGAAACGGTCTTTAGATTATTTAGAATTAGGAGATCTGCAACATTTCCTGCTGGAGATGGGTCATAATACATAATATACCTATGTGCTAATTCAACTCATGAGCAAATAAGTTAGCATGACTCCTTAACCTTGTAACTGAGATCCTCACCTGGGAGTTTAACTATCTATATTGAATTATTGTGTCAGCAGGAAAGGTTGAGAGCAGCTGAGCCAGGGTATGCTATGACTAGAGGGTAAGAACATGATTTTGGTAAGTCTGAGAATGATAGTCCTGGTTTCATATCCTTGAAATTAAAATCCTTCAGTGGAACAAACATTCTGATTGTCTTATTCTGGACAGTAATGTGATGCCACATTGTTTTTCCTCCTATTTGTGACTCTAGTCCTTCATTTTACCCACTTTTTTAAAAACTGCCTGAGGATTAAAAGCATTATTTTTAGTCAAAGGAGATATGTTTTCAGTAAAGTGTTGGGGGTTTTTTTGCTTGTTTGGTTGGCTTTTTGTCTTTTTTTTTTTTTTGTTTATTTTCTAGGCTTTGGGGTTTTTTTGAGAGAGGGGAAAAAAATGAAAGAGGAAAATGTATCAGTCTGGTTACTGATTTTATTCAACAAAAAAATACTGTAATATACTTAGGAATATTTTCCACACTTCCACTTGGAAGGTAAAGTCTATTCTCCAGCTTCAGGCATCAGGCTAGCATTTCACTTGTGTTGGTTAGAATGATAATTGCAGTGACTTGGGTTAGGCTTCTGCCATGCTTTAAGTGATTTCATTGGGGTTTACTAGCCTATCAGCCATTATGATTCTTTTACAAAGGAAGACTGCAATTTCTGTCAGAACAGATATATTTTATTTTTATGAAAGAAAAAATACCCAAAACAACCCTAACAACTTTTGAGGGAGAGAAAATAATGGTAGTTGGCAATTATTCTGTATGTGTGTAAAAACTTGCATATAAGTAACTGATCGTAAGTAGAAGTACAATACAGAACAGACCTGTAATCTTAGCTTATAAAGCTAGACACATGTTATATAACAGAGCCCACTTGAGTTCCCTTGGGGAATTTAGATACACAATTAGAGGTAAACACAAAAAACATCCCCAAGGAAAAACATAATAATAAAAAAGTATTTTTTATAATAAAGAACTATATTAAAAAAAAAGAAAGTTGAACATTGTCTAATAAAAGCACAGAACCCAAGGCAAAAAAGATGCAGTCAATCTTCCAAATGATCTTTATGAGGGTTAAGGGAGTGTTGGTGATTTCATGAGAGACCTTGCAGAGCAAGGTACATATAGCCTCATTATACAGCACTGTCTGGGCAATAATGTCAGGGGTAGGGAGAGGGTAGATAAAAAAACTATTATTTGGCTTGTCATACATAACTAATAAAGCAGAACTGGAGACTAGTTGTCGCTGCTTGTTCTTATGGGGCCAAATTTTGGCAACTGCTGAATATGGGCACCTGCCAATAACCCCAGGCAGAGCAGTGAGAGCAGGCATCTTCTCCTGGCTCTCCAAGCTGGAGCTGTTGTGATGTTAACCCACTGTGACATGCCAAAGAGGAACATCCCGAGATGTTGCTAAGGCTTGCCAAGTTTCTCTCCCCATCTCCCTCATACGTGTGTGTATATCTCTCAGCAAACAGCAGCCTTAATCCACTTTTCAGGTTTGCACTGAAGGCATTTGCTGCCTCTTCTGTATGAAATGATCTCCATGAATCATGGCAAGCATGCATCCAAGGGAAATTCCAGAATTAGAAAGCTTACTAGAGAACTGCATTATTTTCATGTTCATTTTAATAATTAAAGCAACCATCAATATTGCTAGACCAATCTAAGCAGAATTTATCCAGTAATGTTTCCTTACATTAGTCAATCAAAAGAGAAGGGCAGCTGCAAAAATGGCTTCACAATTCTATGTTCTTGTTTTATAGCTTTGTGTGACACTGTAGTCCTTATAAGCAACATATCCTCTGAGACTGATGGGCACACCTTCCCTAGCAGGGCAGAAACAAAACCAGTGAATTTCATATTTAGTAGGTCTCTGGTTTGACACATTTTGTAATTGCAGGGGAAATGGATCTATCGGATAACTCTCTAAATTATATAGCTAACAAACTATAATTTCAGGACTCCAGGATTTTTAATCATAATAAAAAGTATACCGAATGGCCTTGTATATTATTAATTTAGAGATACAAACAGATAGAAGATGCAACATTCAGTTGTAATCTGTTTATGGAGACAGTCAGGCAATTATATCAGACAAGGGAACTCATATTGCAGAGTAAGATTTAGCAATTAGCCATGGTGCCCTCATTTTATCCTTAAGCCTATAAAATTCAGTGGTCTGAAATCTATCTAATGTATTGAACGCACCATTCAGATACCTGTGGCATTATTTTGGGATCCAATCCTTGCAGCCATGAGCTACAGAAGCAGTGTGTGATTGAATAGCCTCATACAGAACTGGTCTCCAATGTAGGCTGAGAAAAGCTATTAATATTTTTAGTTCATGACTTTCCCCTCTAAAGACAATTTCCGAGAGTTATTCAGGCTGATTTTTGCCTAACTAGTTATCTATTCCACCCCATACAGATATTTTTCAGGAATGTTGTAACACCCCATGCCTATAAAACATAGAGTGTGTGTAGCATATATAGATATGTTGTAATTAAAGAGACACTCGTGTTGATAAAAAGCTGGTTGTTCACACATAAGTGTAAAGATTGTCTTCTCTACCAATTAAGAATGAACAGAATATGGGCTTTAATAGTCCTCTTGGGGAACTTGTCTTTTGTATCTATGATAAATACATGATTATAAGGACAAATTATATGAGCAGCAATAATTTTCTAGTAATGCAATCGTTAAAAGCCTTCACAACTGCAATACATCAATATTAATTGGGGACAGATGATCATTTTACTGACACGTTCAAGTCATTATCCATATTTCAGTACTTCATGAATACCTGAATAGTCTTAATGATGCGAATTTTTTAAGATTCTTTCTTCAGTGGTCCTAACATGATTGTTTATCTAAAAACTATGAAAAAAGGAGAAGAAGAGAGAATGACTTACAATTAGTGAGGTAGTTTTGGGCTAAAGGTAAGCAAGGTTCAGCAAAATTTTAGTTTCTGTTCAGATGGGAGAACAATTTATCACAACTATTGTGGAGAAACAGCAGAATAAACACTGCCTGCTGGGCCTGGGTCATGTTAAGTCCATGGTAAACATTTGCCAACCTGGAGGACAGCGTCACTCTTACCCTCTGCTGAGGGTAAGTAGTCTACTACAGCAACCTGTTGAATTGTATTCCTTAATAATATTCATCACCCGGCTTGTCTGCTTCAAAGACCACTTGTCATGTGGGCAATGAACACAGATTCTCTGTTGGCATAGGTCTGTCCTTTTATTTCCAGCCCCTGTGACAGTGTACTGGTAAATAACATTGTTACCTACCATGGACAGGCTGTCAGAAAAAGCCACACTAACTTGCAGATAACATGTTTGCAAGAAGAATGATAAACCTCATGTGATAATCTCCTGAAAGCTGAAGTGAAATGACAGAATGCAACTGCAGATCACATTTTGTGTCTGAAAGGGTGTTACGAACCCACAACTGCCGCTCATGGAGATGTGAATGTCAGGTGTTCGTCAGTAAAGTATTTGATCTGTTAAATGATATCACACTTGCTGATTTCTCTTCGACTATAGACTCATGTCATGATTTGATACAAACCAAAACTTGTCCCAAGTCTGTGCAGTCATTTATAACCATAGAAGAAAGATATAAATATAATAGCTAAGGCTTATGAATAAACATATAAATTATATTTTGCATAAGGGTAACTGGACAAATTAATCACATTTATAGACTCATTAAAAAGGCTTGAAGTGTTAATTTTCACTGCAGTTGTTTAATAAGACACCAGGTGTCATCACTAGGGCTGCTATCAATAACATTCTTCATGCCTAAGCAGAAGTTAGTAGCTATAAAAAAGTAACTTTCGCAATCTAGACTGCACTGTGATCATACTGTCTCTTGGTACTCTCCTTCCAGTAGCCATGTCTGTCAAGGTGAGTCATCCTGACATAAACATAACAAACAGAGCTAACAAAAACATACCTACAAGGTCATGTGCATAATTATATACATACTAACTTACAAAATTAGAAAAAAACCTCCATTCATGTGCTGCTGCAGTAATGAAATTGAACATTCGGTTGTAGAACAGGCATAATGTGGCTGTTTGTTTAAATCTGAATTGCAAAACTGTGTATCTTCAGAATGGGACATTTATGTACATAAACCAAGTATTATTTTAACATTAAGATTTTCAAGTTAAATTTTAATTAAAATTCTTTACAGTTAAGTCTAGAATTCACACAGGGAAATAAAATTTTTTTCCTACTGTGCCATATACATTCTTCGCGGGGTACATCACAGAGTGACACTGTAGGATTATGCTTAAATCTGTGCAGATAGCTATTGGGTGTGGGCAAGAAGAGAAGAAAATCTGTTGAGATGAGCACTAAGTTAAAATGCCGTTTTCTTCTATAAATTAAATGCAAAGGTTGCTTTTGATTTTGAAATTAATTTTGGTGTTATTTTCAACTTTGACATAAAACACGGTCAAAAGAATTTCTGAGGTCTATTTAATTTGCTCATCTTGGGTCTGGAGTACCTTGTTTCTCTTTCTTCCTCTACTTGAGGAGTCTTCAATCGAATTCTCTCACCAAAGTCTTTTACTGGTAAAATCCCACCCCTTATCTTTCCTTTTGATGTTTTATTTTTTCTAAAACTTTTTTACAGAAAAAAATGATTCTATTGTTTAGTGATTGGGACATTTCCTTATGATTTAAAGAGGTCAGATGCAGTAGAAAACCTCCAGGAGAGCCAGAGAGAGAAACATGTCTCCAGAGTCTGTGATAAAGCCATTCATATGGGAAAAAGGAATTCTTGGTCCGACAGCAACAGCTGAATGATTCATTTAATCTGTCTCCTTTAACCGATTCTCTCGCAGCTTTGGTAGGACTTTGAACACGTGAATTATCTGGTTTTGAAGATGACTCTCCTTCTGTGTTTGAGAAACGTAACAAGTGCTTTTTGTTATCTTTTGTATACAGTGCACTAACTGGATAATCACTTGTGGTCAAAATGTGTAAATTGTGTATCAGAGGTCTAAGCTGATGTTCTCTAGAGTAAAGGAACTATTAAATTAAAAAAAGACTGTGATTTCTCCACTATTAAGAACATTAGTGTTTTGGGTATTTGCTGTGGAAGAATATTTCTACTTCTTTTATTCAATTAATTAAGAAGATGCCAAGATCTACAAAAGTATGAATATAACTCAATATTATTCATACATGATGCAGTTATATTGAGTCATTCAAATAATTACACCTATGTTCTTAAAAAGAACAAAAATGCCAAATAGAAAACACTGGCTCCAAGAGCTTAACACATCCGTAACATAATTTGGTCTAAAACTAGAACTTCAAAATAAATTCTCATGGTACATTCAGGAAGACGGCAAAACTTCTTAATTACTGACTTGTTCAGTGGTTATCAAGTGGTATTAGCAAGGGCTGACTCTTTCACATGTAACAAAACACAACATTTAGCTTTGCCATCTGATCTTTTCTTTGTGAAAGCGGAGGACATGAATTGTGTGCCTGATTTTTTTTTATCTATGGGAAATACAAGTGAGAACACGGAGAAAATAATTTTGCAAGTAATTAAAACCTTGCTTGATTTAATCTTCAGACTGGAAAATGCAACTATGGCATCAAATTTCTCATTTTCTTTATTCTCCAATTTCTGTGACATTAATGTAGTTCACTTCTCAGGAAATCAGTAATAGACTGACTTTCTTGGGCTAAATTGGATATCTTTAGGACATCCTGTTCTCTCCTTCCCTCTCTTATGTCCCAGTTTTGTGGTAGGAGATGTACAGTCATTATCATAGAGACTGCTTGATACTAGGAGCTCACAAGTTTTGGTCTGTTAATGGACACTAAGCCAAGCCTGTTAGCTTCTAAACCAAGTAACCTTGTAGGCAATAGATTATTACTGTTATTTTGACCAACAAAAAAAAAGGGATGGAAAGAAATCATGATCAAACTAAACATAATTCGAATAGTTATGGTGACATGGTATCACCTCCAGAGCTGGTCATGACGTGCCATTCTTCAAATTTCTCAGCTTCTGTTCCTCCTATTAGACTCTTATTGAAGTGAAATTTGGAGAGTGAGGCTTTTTATATTTCTCATCATGTTATGATCCAAGGCGTTAAAAAAAGCCTACCAAAAAATTTAGGTTTTATTAATTTTTTATTGCAAGAAGTAAACAAAGGTAGTTTTGCAGTATTTTGGATACAAAACCACCATCCAATGCCAGAAGTGTAGTAGTATCTATCCCTTATGTACTTTTTCCAGCTTCTGAATCTGCACGAGCACAAACAATTCATAAATAAAACACCTTTAGGGATTCAAAAGGATGTTGATTCTGCAGGAGTTCTTATAAGGAGCACATGTATTGTATGTTGCTAAGATTATCTGAAAACTGCATGTGTCCTCCTCTCAATGTGAAAGAATGAAGCACTGTCAAAAAAAGAGCTCTTCCACTATGGATGTCTCTATGGCATACAGCCATAGATAACGAGTTCCTGGTAAGAGCAATAGCCGCCTCCCATGTCAATCAGAATGTTATTATATTCAATACTACAGAAATCTGCTTCTCCCAAGATACTGCCATGATTGGCTGGTATTGCACACGTCACTCGTAAAGTTCATATGGAGAGCAGTGTCAACGAATTGATCTTGAATATCTAGGCTAGGAGCCAAAAGCTATGAGAATCTGTTAACGTTGGAGGGGCTTGGATGTTTGCGTCACTCTGCAATCCGTCCGCTACCCAGAGCGACCCCAGCTGCGGAGCCATCCTGCTTCGCTACACTGAAATCTCTGGAAGGAAGCTGCTGTTAATTCCAGGCAGCCGAATCGCTCTAAATCGCACTGGGCTGTTCAGATGCTGTCCCAACTTGTCTTTATGACTTCATTGCCTTTTTATCCTGTTCTCCTCTTTCTGGTCCTGGCTACCTAGGAGTCTTCCAGTTTTCCAGTCTGAAAAAGCAACATTGTTCAAAACACTGCTAGAGAAGTCCTCTGAAAAATTTCTAAGAAAGCAGTATTCATCCAGTTTCCCTTCTGGTAAGTCTATTCTGAATGATGGCCTGGCAGTGCTGGACACTACTGGAGCTTTCTGGATAGCTGTTAAATTTCACACCTATTACCAAAATTTCAAATAAATGTCAAGTTGTTGATGAGGATCTCAAGGAATTCCAGGCAGCTATATAAACCCAAAAACAAACAAAAAGGAATATTCTGGAATACATTTCCCTTGCACAAATCACAGAATCACACAGAATGTTAGGGGTTGAAAGGGACCTCTATGAGTCATCTAGTCCAATCCCCCTGCCGAAGCAGGGTCACCTACAGCAGGCTGCACAGGGCCTTGTCCAGGCGGGTCTTGAGTATCTCCAGAGAAGGAGACTCCACAACCTTCCTGGGCAGCGTGTTCCAGTGCTCCGTCACCCTCAGAGGGAAGAAGTTCTTCCTCATGTTCAGACGGAA
>Ga0181612_183169_pt1 | contig 12582 bp, 5 predicted proteins | sample HoacroProtozoa21_FD_119630 | JGI IMG/M metagenome (GOLD analysis project Ga0181612, IMG submission 119630) | Hoatzin crop microbial communities from Cojedes, Venezuel. Combined Assembly of Gp0051906, Gp0051904, Gp0051908 | reverse complement strand
GATGGCATTGAAATTGAATATTTTAAAAATGACCCCATAAATTAGTCTTAAAAATATATATATATGTATCTGAAATGAGTTTTGAGCTCCCTGCATCTCACTGCATAAGATGATGTTGCTGTCCTCCAATGAAAAAGCCATTTTTAACATCTAAAGTATTTTTTGTTACATCATTTTTTTTTTATGATTAGATCATGTCCTTTGTAAGATATTCTGTCAAGTCCCACTTTTATTAAGAGGCATTTTAGAGGACTTTTGCAATTCCTGTCATCTCCTTCGGAATCAAGTGTACGGACTCTACTAAATCAAGAAAAGCTTACCCTGACAGAGCTCTGTTTTGGCAGTGACAGCAGAGAGGTCCAACTCTTCTGTCTCTCCAGCTTCTTCCCACTAATACTTCATAGAATCCACCTCTTCTGTGATGAAGGAGTATTATGAGTTTTCTTCTCTTTTTTCCCACTCTAGAGCAGGGACAGCAAGAGACCAGTCTTAAAGAACTATCATCCAATGACTTCTACTGACAAAATTAATTTAAAAATTTCATAATTGATTGTTTTTGCTTAGAACCAAGGAACAACTTATTTTCAATTTTACTCATTGCTGACCATGCTTCTCTTGAATCATTATAGCGCATGATGTTATTTGATGTGAAGTACAAACACACTGACCATTCCAAAATAACATTTTGCCAAGTTCAAGATGCTAACTTGGGGATGATTTGACAAACACATTTAGAGAAACCATACATGTTATAGCAGTAATTATAGAAAAAAAGATCATTAAAAAGATGAATTACTGTCTTCATTACTGTGTTTGTTTGGTGTTGCCTTAAAAACTAAATTCAAGTGGTAAACTGCAAAGGATCTGCTAAACGTTCATCCTACCACAAGCATAGCCACAGGTGATGCTGGGCTGGCATTGACGGTTCTGTGCTCTTGGCTTCCACTGTCACCCAGAGGATGATGAAGGACAGCATGATGAGGGAAGGCATCACAGTAGAAAGAAACTAAGCATGAAAAAGTGTCATACTGAATGTGACATTCAGAGGGGCTAAGTTTAGACTGCTTGGTGGGGTGATGCTTGATATCGCTGTCACCAGATCAGAGCCTGTGTTAGGAACTGCTGCAGCTCCTCTCTAGCCCACATGCCCACAGCTTTCTTGTGGGTAAAAACAAAAGAGCAACAAAGGGGAGAGATTCTTGTCACCAGCTCTCGGTAAGATATGGAATTGGGACATGCTAGGCATTGGGTAAGGTACCACCTTATTGCATATAGCTATAGCCAAAAAGTAGTCTGACTGTGATGCATCTCATGTACTCTAGACACCATATGAGAAATCTTTAAAGTTTCATCTTGCTACCTGACAGGGTCTTTTATATGGTTTTCCTTATCCCCATCAATCATAAATTAGGTTCCAGAGAAAACTGCAATCAAAGAATTTGCAAAAAGACCCTCCTGCAGTTTGAGATGCAATATAGAAGAGTTCATGACCTACATTCCCATAAGAACAGAAGAGAACAGCTAAGTTCATGTGCTACAAAACTCTTTCAGTGAAAGCATGGAACTGCAAGTTTTATAATGGTAAACTATTCTTGTGTTTCCCAGTTAAGATGTGCTTCCTAATTACGATATAATTTATGTTTTTTTACTTAGATTCTTGCATGATAAGCATATTAAATTGCCATGATGGGCTACAATTTATCATGATCGTTAAAAATGAGGTATTCAAACTGTGGTTGGTCATTAATCATGGTCAGTAGTATAACAAATAAATGGAGTATAGTGCATCTTGGGAATCTGTGAAGAATAATTAATTTGAATTGCCAGAAAAATAGAACAGATGAATACGTATATACAAAAGCAGAACACGAACAGATAAACAGCATAAAATCTATCAAATATAATTTTGAAATATTTTCATTGCTGTCAGTGTTCCCATGCCTCTGCCCAGAACATTTACAGATACATTATTAAAACCTCTCCCAACAGAAGAATACCAACTAAGGTAGCTAGCATTTTGCATGTAGGCCTTTTTACTTGAATTAATTGTGCAAATTTTACTGATAGCTCATTTTCTCTTCTGTAAAATTGGAATAAAAGTATGTGGCGTGCTCTGCAGTTTAATTAATACTTATTAAAGTACTTAAGATCTTCTGCTGAAAGATTGGAGTACGTTGGGCATGAAAACACTGAGCTTTAAGGCTGGCAGAAAGGATAAATGTGGATGTTACAACTTCCTTAACATTTAGCTACACTATAACATGAGTGAAAAAAGTTCCCATGATACTGGGGAAACCCACTGGACTGAGAATACCAGGAATGTTTCCTTGAAAAATTCCCAACCTCCTCCTCCTCCGCTAATGAGATGAGAACTTAGACATCCAAAGACTTAACTGGGGAAAGTGTAATGGATACAGGATTTAGTGCATTTTGGCTAAAAAGTCTCATCTTTCAAATCAGACTAAAACCCAGCAAAAATACCTTTACATCTTCCAAGGCACCCAGGCTGTGTCTGCAAGAAAAAGAGAATCCACGGCTGTCGATGGCTAAAATAGTCAGTCCACGGTCTGAGGCAAAAATCCAAAGGATCCCCACATTTTCTGTGTCCCTTAAACCAACACTATTCCACTGAGGCCTGGAGGGCATCCAAGGTCTGACTGACAACCTGATTATTGCAGTGTGCTGACTATCACAGAAAGAAACTTCCAGAATGCGGAGTTAAGTTTGTTTATCTTTCTTTTTTAAAGCTTAGTATATTGGGAAGTGGAGGCTGATACAAAAGGGTTCTCATTTCCCCTTGAAAATGACGAAGGTAGAAGATGTTCTAAAGTTCAGGTCTTCCTTCTCAAATTCAGGTAATTGTTGTCCCATTTACAGAAAAGTATGCTACTCCAATTTTAAACTTTATGTTAATCATGTCTGTCTTTTACCCATATTTTCAAAGGTAGAGTGCATTCTTAGATGATTTTTATCATTAAATTACAATATTTATAAAACTAAATCCTCTGGTAACCTGAAAAAATCTGAGCAGAAATGGTTACTAAAGGAATGGGCCCCTCTTACAATTTTTCCTTCCTTATTCATGTAATTTAGGCTTATGCTGAACAAATTTCTATTTGTTTTTTTTCTTAAAGATAGTGCGTGGAAAACAGGGAAGAGAGAAGGGGCAGGGAAATGTGCTGCCATATGCTGAGAAGAAACAGGTGTAACAGAATCGCCACCTAAACTGCAATCTTATGCCTATGGGAAAAATTAATTGAATTGTTCACCTAATGCTAATTCACGGCGCAGTTCAAGATTTTGATGTGTTTGCACAAGGCCAAATCAGAATCATCGAAAACATACAGCTCTTATTTGTCTACAGCACAGAGCCACAGTGTACTAAGGCTCAACTCTTCATAAATTATTATTTCGAAATATGCAAAAACTAGCAGGTTTTGCTGCAGGTATGCAGGGCTGGGAAACTTGAACTATATATAGAATTCTCCACGGTTCCAGTTTTAAAAAAAGTACTCTCAAAAACATGAAAACCGCTCACCCTTTGAAAACTACAATTGTCTTTCAAACAGTTACTCAAACCTTGTTCAAAAGGCAATGTTAAATGGTGACAGCTATTGTTTTGGACCAAAAAAAACCTGTTGTTTTTTAGATCAAGGTTTTGTAGCATATTTTTTGATACACAAAGATTCTCATTGCTAACTGAAAGTAAGCGTAGTTGGTACTATAAAAATACAAGGTATTTGAGGTACTTTTTAATAAAAGCCCCCAACATTTTGTGAATGGCTGCAGACTGTGCTTTTTTGACCAATCTAAGTGAATGCAGGTATCCTGGAAGTTGACGGCTTGGTTTAAAAAAATAACATAATGTCTGAGAGTACAAGTTCATACAAAGGGAGTCTGTTCCATTGTCCGTCCCTTTAAGAGGAGAAATTGCTCCAGACTTGTGTTCAGGAGACATAGAGCTGAAGCACATTTTTGTAGCTATTATATAAGCATGAATAAAAGTCTGTTTTCCAAACAGTGATGAGATGCCTTTTTAAAGCACATGAAGACACTGGTCTTTTTGAATTGTACCCAATGCAAAAAGATGTCAGGTAGAAGTAAACAGAAGTAAGCATCAGCTGCATTTCAGACGTGAATTCATGGTGCTTTGCAGCAACAGCTGTGCCTTGATGAAATAGTTGAGGAAAAAATGGCCAGCATTTGCAAAGAGAGGGGAAAAAAAAGTTATCACCCCTGCAAGAATCGTTGGGGACCAGATGTTAAAATCCAGCATGGTCTGTTGATTTCGGAAGAGAGTGTTGTAAAAAATGTTAATCAGGTGGGTTTTTTTGTGGTTTAGGTTGTTCTACTTGACTGTTTTATAGACTGATATCACTGGTATTAAATCGTTACACTGTAACTAAGGTCAGCCTGTTAGAGATCAATACAGAAGTAATGGCTATCAATAGAGGGTGAAATTATTAAAGAAAGTAGGAGAGTACTACAACTTTTACTTATATATATATTGTCGTAAATATAGACGTAACACAGAAGAAAATAAAGAGAAAAATTCTAATCAGGAATCAATATGAAATTATCCTCCCACGTATTGGCAGGAACGATTCTTCAAAAAGCTTAGCGAGAGCTAGTGGAGAAAAACATCCTGGAAGAACCAAGCAGCACCCTAACACGCACGCTTTGATCAGGGGAAAATATGCAAATTTCAATTTTGTACCGCACAGCTGTACCAACATAAATCTAAAGTAATCCTGATTAAATAGTGACTTCAACTTGTGCAACTGCAAAGGCAACTCAGGGCAAGATGCAGGCCTCCCAAGTTCCCGCTGGACTGGAGAGCGAGATGAGCCACTTGGCACCCAGGGAAGGCTCTGCTGTTATCATTTCTCTTAGGAAGAAAAATGCTTTGGGACACAACCGACTGGGCCAGTGGCAGGTAATGGGATTCTTCTGGAAAACAAGGAAGCACCAAATCACAACCCAGGCGAGAGATTGTAAGGATACAAAATCCTTGTTCAGGAAAAGTGGGGATGGAAGCCTTTGCTCCAGATGCTGGAGGGGATGGAGCACCCAGGCAGCCTGTCCTGCTGGGACACCGCATCTCTAAAGTCACAGAGCTTGGGCAGGTAACTCCCGGGGGTCCCCTCCACTGAGGCAGCGACACTGTGATTAATAACACAAGCTTTTCAACACTCCAACACCACTTTGGTCTGGCTCTGTCCTTAGACTACACACAGAAGTGCTGATACTAAAACAGTAGGAACACTTGTGTTTGAAATGCCAGAACTTTGACTGCTAGCAATAAACAGAAATCTGAACTAACTCTGTGTTTAAAAAATGGAAAGCAAAACACAGTGAGCCTGACTGCACCATCTATTCAAAACATCAGCGACAGCAAATAGTGGATGAAGATATTTTCAGATGCTTTTCATTCCATAAGGTCAAAGCACTTTACAAATAAAGGGGTCCAACAATATTTTTGCTTTAGGATTTTTATGAGAATTTTACAAACCGAGGGGTGTGGAGAAATAGGGTCAAATGCTGCTGTCTTTTACAGCAGGTTAAATCCTAGCATTGCTCTGGATAGATGGACAATGTCATAAAGGAGAGAGCAGAGCCTTCTCCATCTCTGAATGACTTACCCTCTGCCACGCAGCAAGCAGTGGGGCTGCATGGATTACAGTTGGTTCCAGGGAGTTGATGTGGACACTGGATCAAATGATATGCAGGCAGACAGCAGAGCGCTAAAGATACGGCAGTGTCCTGACAGAAATCCCTTGGTGGAAATCTTAGGAAGCATCCAACACTGTATTATATCTTCTGCTGGACTTCAGAAAAATGGAGAATTTCGTGACTGCCAAACTAGTCTTTTACCTCTTCTGCTTCTGGGTGTTTTTTTCCTTTTAACCTTGTGCTGATACTTTCAAAAGATATTCAAAGCAGATGATTTTACAGATGCTTCTGACGGAGCATAGCCTAACAAATTTACCTTAACACAATATAATATAGTTTACTGAAACTTCAAGCAGATACAGACATCTGCCATACATAGGACACTTTTCCTGTAAAATTTTGCCAATGCTATACCTGAAATACTAATTTCCAGTAATATTCACCTATCCCCTTTCATGTTTTGAAAGTGTCAAGCTGCTAGCAGCTGTTATATATTATTTAAAATAATCTTTCATTAGGTTTTCAGTGGCCTTCACTCCAAAGAGGAAATCAGATTGTAGTAAAGAAGATGGCAAATGAAGAGGTATTGTGTGTTGAAAATATTTTTTTCTTTTCGATCAGGTCATACAGCTAGCAACTCTGCATTCAGAATAGTGCATACGTGCATGTATGGGTAAGTACGTGTCAATATGTTTAGCATATTGACCAGACCATCATTCTGTAATAATGAAAATGTGTGCAAGGACAAAGCTGTTTGCAAAGATCCAAATTCCCTTGATGTGTTAAGCACATCTATGGTGGGTAGTGTCCTGTCACTGGTTTTATCACAACTGAGCGCTAGAGCAGGTCTAGAATGTGTGGCCCCGAGGTGGAAATAATTCACATGCTACAGATGCGATGATCGTGCAGTTGATGACCAATGCAAGCGGTCGCAAGAAGTTACATGATGTCTCTAGTGACTCCAGGCATCACACACCATAACACAACTCCAGACAGTCCTGGTTGCTCTGCTTGGAAACAGCTGCGTGGTAATATCAGCATGCCACTGTTAGCTGTGTCCTGGAACTCCCTGATTCATTTGATGTGACCTTTCCCTTCAGTAGCTGATTTTTGCTATTAACACTGGGAGAATAAAATGTTGGTGAATGAACAGCAACAACAGAAGAAATCCTAGTTGAAATAAATTATTATTTGTAAGACATTCTGAGATATTGATCTGCCTAACTTATAAGTAATTCATGCAGTTTAGTACTGAACAAAAGGTACAATTTTAAGAAAATGTGCTGTAGGGCGTAAGTTGTAGAATAATTAAAAACTTAAAATTACTTCTTTTGACCTAACACCTTAACTTTCACTTCAAAATAACGTTACATGGCTCAGTAGTATAACAATGAGTTTTATGGAGAAAATTAAGAACAGCTTTTTTGCATTAGGCCTGTGAGAATTTCTCTTGCATAATCTGATCGATACTTTGCTTCTCCCTTTGACTTTCATATACTGTGGATCATTTAAAATAAGGAGACATAAAAGGAATAAAGAAAAGACCAATCCATTTAAATATTCAAACACAGCTACGCTTAGAAAATGTAGATTCAGTTATTACTCTCATAAAATATATGTTTTTTCTTAAAAAAATATGAGCATGGCATAGTCTGTTAAAGGTCTTCCTTTTTATACCACTAGCCATCCAAATTCTTGTGTTGGATTTAAATGTATTTGTAATGCCATAAATATGGGCAGGAAGGGAGGAGTGGTGAAAGAGGAAGATTGATAGGAAATGACCTTTATAAGCTTTACAGATTGTTTAATCTCAGGGAAAAAAAAAAAAAAAGAAGCTAGAAGCTGAAGATCCATTAGAAATACACCTAATTTGTGGTTTAACCCTGTGTTTGACATTTAACTTGGTTTTACTGATTCCTTAATCCTTCTGACCTTCAAGCCAAAATATCTTTTAATTAAAAACCTATAAATGCGGCCCTTTGGCCATCTCTTAAATCTGCAATCCTCTTAGATTTCCCTTTAAAAGCCTAATCCCCTTAGTTCCTTAGAGAAAAGCCCTGGCTCAGCAAGGCTGTGGTGCAGTGCCCAGCAGAGCTGAGCAGCCTGGCTGGATTCTGCGTCGGGTGGGCAGAAGCCTTCTGCTCCTCACCTCACCCAGACCGGCTCAGGGACTTGCCCAAAAGGGGTCCGTGAGTCAGGGGCAGTGTAATGGGGTAGGCAGAGGTCCTTCTCTGGTTGACTAGTCATCAGGTATAACACCACTGCTTTCTGCTCAGCGCACAGAGGGGTGCCCCACCGTAGCTCAACCAGGGCCGTACCTCTCCATCAACTGACCTGGACCCTAGTGTGATTATTACACATCAGTATGCAACTCAGGCAGGGGAATAGGATAGGTTGCTAAATTTCTGGTTTTCAAACAATGAATCATTTCTCTCCAGCATTATCTTTTTAGTAACAATTATACCACCCAGATCCTTCATATACACCAACAGATAAATCTTGAATAGCTGAGTCTTTGTATTTTTAATTTCCATCACACACTTTTAGTATCAATAAGAAATAAAAACAGCCACATTAATTCCAAACTGTAGTTCAAAAGAACTGAGACAAATAGTAATATCTCTGAGATATGCAAGGGAAAACTGGATTTTCCTGAAAATCTTTTTTTTTCTGTCTTTGAAGAAAACACATTTGTATTTAATGGGGGAGGGAAAAAAAGGTTTATATGCTGTGCCAAATTATTGTTCTGTCGCAAAATTAAAAATCAAGATTAGAAGCCAACCATATTTCTCAAACATGACATGTTCTCTACACCATATGCTCTGAAGAGAGATTCATTTAATTGTTTGGAACAAGTCCATATAGTTGTCAAATTCCAGGACTCCACCCAAAGTCATGTAATAGGTTTCTTCAAGGTGCATGGCATCACATTATGCTGTTTTCCAGATTTGAATTACATTCCTCAACATAAAAGACATTGACAGCCTCTCAGGCTGATAATGAATACTTAACCTCAGAAGGCAATGAGAGCCAAGTAGTGCTTCAGTGATAAAAATGACAATGCAGAGTAAGGTCCTTTAATCATCCATATTAAATACCTAAAAGGGGTGTTCTCAATAGCCAGCCTGCTGGGACACCAAAACTAGCCAGACTAAGGGAAATTGTGATGCAAAAGGCAATAACTAAATGGCATGTTACAAACACCAAATCATCTCCTTGGAAAGCAGTTATCCACATCCAAGCAGGCTGTCTGATATCCAAAACTGGACAACCAAAGTCTGAGCAAAGTACCATCCAAACGTAGCAAAAATTTCTTTGCACCCTTTAGAAGCGTCCTAGCCTGAGCTACTTGCTCCCAAAATCACATATGTTTGGGACAGACCAGCATGCATCTAAACACTGGCCAAAGTAGCCTGAATGGGCTTCAGCTTTTAAATATGGGCTGACCAAGCCCAGTTAACAGGACGAAATATAAGATGGTGGCATCTGAGGAAATGCAATTCACCTTTTACAAGGCAGTCTAGGGCTTACTGTCATGTTCATGGGTGCTGTTTAAGGAGGGAAACAGGCTGAGACAAGGAAAGAACTAGCATGGAGAAAGCAAACAGAGCAGACCTGATGGGAGCACCTGAAATGTGTACTTGCATGTGTTTTTTCATTGTGTCTAAAAGCTATTTTCACTGAAAAGGAGGGAAAGTGGAGAACAATCTGAGTTATAGCAGTGTATTGTGAGTTTCTGGGCCAATTACACTTTAGAGTCTGCTTCCAGTACTGAGATACAAAAGTCATTCTTTTTAGGAATACAATTCATTGTTCACGAGTCTACTGTACTCTGTGAAGTGAAAAATCTGTTTCAGAATTACTTATGAAGTATGAGGAGAATTGCAGAATCCATTCGTTAAAAGAGGAGTCAACCATTACTGTATGCAATAGCTGAAATAACAGAAACCATCAGCAAATATTTAGCTAGAGATGGTAGCAGACTGAGAAACAGAGTCAGCAAGAGCAGGAGAAAAAGCACCTCAGGTCACAAAATCAAAGTCGCCTGAAGTTGGGCTCTGTTAGCCATCAGGATAGGTTACAAAGCTCTTGAGTCCTGCTATGACTGAGCCTTACAGTGCAAGAGGAGAAGCACCAGCTGTCCTAATATTTCTCTTAATGAAGGAAAAGACTGTGCAGTAGTTATACTTCAGGAATTAAGTATTAGATCACTAACATTATTAGGTATTACATAGTTTACTATGAATTTCTTTTCCCCTATAAAAAAATGTTATTTATTAACCAAATGTGTGTTTGCTTGCTGTGTCTATATTAATAAGTAGCGTGGCAGAACCGGAGGGTGGACTACTTGATGCTGAGGACTCCTGGTCCATGTGATACCTCTCTGCTTCAGGGATTTTACTTCAGACAAGCTACAGTCTGGTTCTGTGGGGCTGGCATTCATTAAGCGTTGGGGTACACAGGTGGATGCCACAAGCACAACTTTTGAGTTTACTTTCACTAGAAAAGAAACCGACTCAAATGCTCCAAGCGCGTTCTTCAAAGTAAACCACAATGCAGTAAGTCGGGAGGAGATTCACTTCCAAACTTCATACCTGTTTTGAGGTAAAATGCTAATGCAGGCTTATCCTGAGCACTAGAACATTTATAAATGTTATTCTTTCCGGTGTTTCTGGGTGAGGAGGTCCCACCAGAGTTCTACTAGCATGCTTTTTAAATTTGAAACCATTGTTCTTGACACCCATCAAGACCTAGCAGAAGAGCAACACTTATCACAATCATGTTTTTCATAAAATATTAACGGAAAATATTTGTGAGGGACGGAAAAGGACCTGTGTTTATTTCAGCCAGGCCGCTCACTGAATAACAAACAGCATCTGGCTAAAACAAGAATCTTCCAGCCTCTTTCAAGAACTGACCATAATTTTTCTTCTCTTTCAAAAATAAAGTAGAAATAACTATAAAGCACAACACAAATAAAAACTGTTCTTATTCAGTATCAAGTATTTTTACAGAAAGTGGAAGAAAAACAGGTTCAAGCTCTCTTCTGTCTAAACATGCTTGAAGCCCACTTCAAGCCTGTTCTTCCCCTCAGGGATGCTCCAGTGCCACAGCTCCTAAGCCCTTCCTTACCTGACCAACACCTGACGCTGTCTTTCCCAGCCACCCAGTGACCCCAGTTCAACAGAAAGGGCACAAAATACTCAGGTGCAGCAGGTTGCTCCTGGCTGCAGTTGAGTCCTCTTGGGCAGGGGAGGACCAGGCTGTCGCTCCTTGGGAAGCACCCCGTGCCAGTCAAATCACAGGCTGCAATGGTTGATCTCGGTGCTGACAGCTGTGCACCGTAGGTGTAGGTGATTCTAACTCTCTTTTTAATTGCTAATAAGAAAACCTGACCAGAGCTCACCTGGTTTCTGCAATTCCTTTAGGGATTCTCTGGATAGTACAGATGTATAACCACTAATACAGCAACCAAATGCGCACTCATCATCCTTTTCTCTCATTACCTTAGATAACAATATTTTTGGATGCAAGGATACAGTTAAAATAATGGTATTTAAAAAGCCTAGTATCAATCCCTAGAACTCATGCTCCTTTTATCAAAGAATATTACATATTAAATTTAGTTCTGAATTAGGCAGAAGTCAGATATATTAGTTTCAGTTTTAGACTTCTCTTTATATATTCATGGACATTGTTGTTCTTATGAAATTTAACAATGTATGTACTATGTTAATATACTTTACGTTAGGCTTAATTTGATAGCACTAGGTGCTAATGAAAAAACTCTCAAAAGAAACCCAAGAGTGTTTCTAAAAATGTGTTTCTGCACATCAACATACTGATATTTACTGATACATTTTCTGAAAGAAAAGCACAGGATTTAACTGTGTATCTTCCATAATTTCTGCATGATTCTGCTCCTTTGATAAAACCTCTATTTGTGTTGTAAATAGTTTACAGACAAACACCTTAAAGGATACTTTTTCTGTGCCTAAATGGAAATGACCTTCTCTGAATTACAGACCAATACCATTCCTCTTTTCTTTGCTCATTGTATGGAAGCTCTTAAAAGCATTATAAATCGTTACAAGCTAATGGCTCCCATCTAGCTTTTTACCTTCAACACAGCTCTAAAAAAGGAAGTTAAATTATATTTTCTTCTTGTGATTGTCAGTTGAACTGCATTCATCTCTCTTTGTATCTTCTTATGTACTTCTTCCAATAATTGCAACATCCAGCTTTCACTACATTCCATATTTCTGGATATAATTCATACATATTTATATTTATCTTAAAAGGCTATGATTTGGAATGCTCCTGATGTTACTGTAAGTAACTTCTTCACTGTAAAATATTATACTAGTACCTAGTATATATCAAACTAAGACCTACATGGATCCTCAAAAGGAAAGTTATATTTGATGCAACTGTTGGTCATTGCGTTACAGCTGAGTAAGAGATAGGCTCTTTATAACTGTAGAGAAAGCGAATGATGAGGACTAAGATAAGGTAGAGGGACAGATACATGATGTTACAAAGAAAATTTGCATTAGAAGACACCACTCTCCCACTGTTCCTAACTTCTTGCTAATACACTAAAGTCACAGATTAATGTTGAGATAAATTACATGTTTTTTAAGGTGGCACTTGTCATTCTGTTATATGTCTGCATGAGACCTTTTTCAAAGGACTTCCAAAGACTAGCTTGTTCTAGAGCTGGTGATACTGTTGAGTACACAAGCATATAAATTACTAAAGTACATGCACTTCTGTATATAGACAGCAAGTGTAGAAATGAAAGTGTCAATGGATCACACTGGTCATTTACATTTGTATTCACATTTGTATGTATTCAGTATTATAATCAGACCTAACACATTACTTTTCACTATATTAAGTCACTCT
>Ga0181612_123395_pt1 | contig 12582 bp, 10 predicted proteins | sample HoacroProtozoa21_FD_119630 | JGI IMG/M metagenome (GOLD analysis project Ga0181612, IMG submission 119630) | Hoatzin crop microbial communities from Cojedes, Venezuel. Combined Assembly of Gp0051906, Gp0051904, Gp0051908 | reverse complement strand
TTTTGTGCGGTTTGGTGTTGTGCCGAAGGCGGGGGAGGGGGGAGGGGCGCACGGGGCCGGCCCCCCGGGGGCCCGGGGTGGCCGTGGCCGCCGCCCCGGCCCCTCTCCCGCCGCCCTCACGGCGGGAGGGGGGGCACAGGCCCGCCCCGAGGGGGGCTGCGAGAAGATCCGTCTGTTGTTTGAATAAGGTTCTCCTCATTTAGCATCCTGGATGCTCCAGCGGGGTGGGGTGGGGAGAGACACCGTACACATGCATCCATTTACCAAAGGTGTTTAAATACCTGTTATTTCATTTCTTCTTATATATATTTATATACACGTTTTTTGTTCTCTAAAAAAATTAAGTTCGGATGTTTCTGCTCCCGGGAACAAACATCCCAACTCCTCTGAGTCGCGACGAAGCCTGCAAAACAGGGGACTGGGGAGGGGGCTGCGGTAAGGCCTGCCCCCGCCGCCGCCGGGGAGGTCCCAGGGAAAGGAGAGGACACCTGAGAGGCGGTGGAAGGAGCGCAGACTGCCCCGCACACAGCGCCCGGCTCTGCCGACGGACGCGAGGAGGAAGGCGTTCGCCTGCCCGCAGCGCAGAACCGAGCAGAACCGAAGGGGTTCGCTGCCCTCTCAGGCTGCAGCCCTTCCTACCGCGCCGGTTCGGAGGGCCCAGGAATGAACCGAGGGGTCCCAATGGCAAAGTAACACTGTTCACAGGGTGGGAAAAAAAACAAAAACAAACCAGCCACTATTCTCATTTTGACCAGGAATGTTGGGTTGCACGGGAAAAAATGTATGTAAAGAGGATAGGTAGGTCCAAATTATTTTTTCAGGCTTTATGTTAAACAAATAACTTGTCTTAATACAGCTATCTGGTTGTGCCTATGCTAACACCCACACAAACCAGTAAGAGGGACAGACTCCAGCTTATTACCTCCTCCCCCAAGCCTCTTCACTTCCCAGGCAGTTACCATTCAGTATTCCCCTACCTGGCCCAACGGACAGCCTGTGGTGAAACATATTCACAAGGTGCAACAGAATGTAACACATTTATGCTCTCTTTGATCTGTAAACTACAGTTTTTAGGAATATTTCCTACTGCCAGCAATAGGAAGTTAGCAGGGAAGAATCAGCTAGATCAGTCTCAAGTTATAAGGAGCAACACTATCTCCTCACCCCTCTCAGCAACAAAATTGTGGCACCAGCATCTCCTTTACTGGACTTCTACTACTCAAGCTGTAACATCCAAGCCTTGGGCAAACAGCTCACGACTTTGCCGTTTTCTAAGAAAAGACAGCTGCTTGCAGGACAGCAAGCAAACAAACAAGAGGCTCAACAGGACTTCTTTAGATACAGACCCCTTCCAATTCAGTCTTCAATTACAGATCACCACCTCAGTCCTAACTCTACTTTCCTGAAGCCTTTCTGTACTATATCTTTCACAGGTATTGGCCAAATGGTGTTCCTCAGGCCAAGACCACCTCTACCTCTACTCTGTTTTCCTGAATGTCCTACATACACTATTCTAATTTATTTTAAACTATACAACCATGCTCCAGCTGATCTACTTGCCCGACATTTCTCTCACCACCATTCTGATCAGATTTTACCTCTGGTTTCCCGTATGCAGCCGTGACTCCAAGCAAAATCCATTCCAGGAAGCAATAACCCACTCTGATCAGCTTAAAAATCAGTTTTGCCTCACGCGACTCATTTCTGAGGAGCTTTGTTTCGTATCTCTATGCCAGCTTCACCAGTTGTTGCTCTTTACCTTCATGGGAATTTCACTCTCGCCACTGGCTCTTCTGCATCACCTCTGACCCTTTCTGTCACTACCCACCTCCAAGTTTAAATAATAAAATGGAATAAAATTGCACAGCGAGGTAATATAAAGGACCCTCAAACCATTATCACCAGTACCAATACCTGGGTTGAAGGGACTGCTATTTTACCTGAGTGTCTTGTGGCTCCAGTACAGCAAGAAACCTCCTGTATACTAGGACTTCTGTTCACAGTCTGAAAGCGGAGGAAATAATCACCTCAAAAGCAAGCTTGACCCACACTAACTCTGTCACAGATCCAACGTGACTGCCATCACACATTCCAGTCGTGGCATCTCCAGCACACCTTTTCACTCGAGGAAACAGCCAGAAATTTCCTCTCTGGTTTTCAGCTTGCCTTCCTTTGCAAAACCTGTCTGTGCAAGCGAAGCTGCCCATGGGACCGAGCACACCAGCTGATTCAGGACAGCGCAATGCTGACTTAGGACTAGAAAACAACATTTTTAAAGTTTCAGTACAAGCCCATGGAAGGAAAGCTTAGCCAGGACATCTGAAAAATGTCATTAGGCAGATTTAAATCACAGGCAGAAGTAGCTAGAAAGTTCTCGAAGTGCTCCCCATACTGCCAAGTCCTGAAGCACTCAGCAGCAGTGTTCAGTCAGCAAATCCGTTAGGGGGAGAGCGAGAAGTGCAGATTATTCAGCCCTAGAGTTATTCAGAAGAAACAAGTCATCCTACACCAGTCTGGCCAGCCCAGCAGAAAAAAGGCTGCACTGCAGATCTCCAGTCACAGAAAGACAAGAAGTCAACAGACCACATTTCCAAGTGCCACAGGGTTTCAAAGAGGTGACAGCCAGGACAGCAAAAAGAAAGAAGACTGATTCAAGCCTGCAACCTGTGGAACCAGGTGATGCAGTCTGGCTGCCTTTGAGTGACTTCCACAGATGCTGGCATTCTCTCTCTCCCACCAAAAGCTTGTCGTTTGCCTTAGTTTTATAAGTGGGGATTACACTGCTCTGCCTTAAAATAAATACAAGACAGACTGGAGATGGAGGAAGAAATCAAGCATTTTGTGTATCTGTCCCTGTTGCAGAAAGAGTGGGAGTAAGTGGAAAGGTGCTCAAGAATTTCATTGGTTTGAAAATTTTTTTTCTTAGCTTATCATTGACAAAAATACATCACTGGACAGTTTTAAGCCACAACAAACACAAGTTAGCATGGGCTTAGAGAAGCTCCCCAGGGTGAAAACATTATTGCACACACAAATGCAAGAAGGGAAAATGGAAATTCATGAAAAGCGAAGAGGCTGAGGGCAGGGGAAACAGTGGTATTCACATCCAAAAATATCTTGTTCAAAGTTCTTGGGAAACCATTTTCTGTGGGTAGCTGACACAGCTTTACAAAAGGTTAAGAGGAATCCCAGCTTCCTTGGGACGTAAATATTCTGTTTTCCTGGAAAAGCAAGAAGAAAACCTTTTCCCATCACAGCGAAATGAAGAAATGACATGGATGAGCCATTGTACTGAGTATCTCTCAAATCCAGAGTTACAGCATAAAAGATGGAAACCAGCTTTTCCATGCCACTTCTCAACAAATAAATCATCACCCCAAGTTTCCCAGTCACGATAACATCAAAGTCAATATCCAATTCCTAATTGTGAAAGATGGCTGAAACAAACTTTCATATTTGTATCTAAATCCCATTTTAAAAATGTCTGCAGGAAACGCAGTCTGACATATCAACATAACATCAAATTCCAAATTAAAAACACCACTACTGAATTCATTAAGTAACATCCAAAGCCTGGTCCAAGGGCTGCAGAGCCTTCCCCCGGAGGTGAATGCAGACAAAATACAGTGTGGGGACTGTCTTGAAACAAGAGAAAAGCAGACACAGTCGTCATGACAACAGTAGGATTACTCCAGGTAACAAAACTAAAGCAGGAAAAGAAAGAACAGCAAGACAAGATTTAAGGAGAAAACAGTTCATTAATTGCACAGACACTCCAGCCTGTCTCCCTGTTGGGGATTTATAATACAGAGATTGTTTCTCGCTGGGATATGGCAAAGGGACTGACAGTTTTTGTTAAAGCACAAAGATAATAGCCACAAACGTGACATAGAGCAACAGTCAGAAAAAAATAAATTAATAAATAAACCCATTAAAAGTCTGCTTCTTGATTCTCACGAAGCTTTGGAGAGGAAGGGATTGGCTTCACTTGGATTCCTTGGTTTTTAGTCAGCAGTTCAGAATTTCTTGGACAAACTGCATTTTCTTTGTTTCTTTACGTGCCAAACATCCTGACCTCCTGGCTATGAAGAAATTTCAAGGCAATTTCTCCAAACTCCTCTTTCGAGACTTTGTCTAGAGACAGGAAGTTGAAGACCATTGGGGAAAAAAATATTAAAATTGTGGCCAGCACATTGTTAAGAATTAGAGCAAGTTAGTTGCAGGGGCCTGAGGAAATCATTTGATAAAGGTCTCCCCACCAGCCCTAGACCAGTGCAACAATAGCATCGGTCTGAAGCTCTCTCTGTGGTCCTCTTCTTGGGATTATTTCTGTGTATTCACAAAGACCTGAAAGCCACTCCTCTTAGAGTTTTTTGTCCATGCGTCGTTCCACAGCTTGTAGCAACAACTCTGAGTACTGTTCCAGCAAAGCTAGTGTCTGCTTATCTCCCAGACTCTTGGGACTCGGTAGGTTGGCACCACATCCCTCGTTCAGTGGGCTAGCGGTGTCTTGAGGCTTTGCCAGTACCTCCTTAACCTTTGGAAGCTGTTCCTCATCCTTCAGAGAGTCCAATTCTTTCTTCATTGAAGAGAACGTTTCTGTCAGGAGGCCTGCTATTTTATCTTTGTCGGTAGAAGACTCCATATCATTCAACACCTGAAAATACAGAGGAGAAAGAAAAAAAAGAATGCATTGGGGTTTTGGTAAAGCATCAAGTAAGCTGCTTCAGCCTTTCATGGAAGTGAACCCGTGAAGATTTGCAGACCACTCAAGTCTCCTTTTCTTTGACATTCGAGACTGCCCATTTAGTCACATAGCAGGGCATGCAACCAATACTGCTAGCCACACAAAATCCAGAGGCATTACTCCAATCGGACAGAGATGGGAAGCACATTTTCGGGTAGTGTTCCCCTCTTACCCAGCCTAAGGAGGTGCTGTGTTTCCCAGCTGCAGCACAGGGCCACAATCTCCTTTTCTTCCCAGCTGCCAGATGCAGCTGGTCACAGGAACAGGGCAAGGTCAGAGACCTAATGCAAGCGCCAAGGTCAGAGCTGCAGAAGACCACGTGGCAGAAGCTCACCGTGGAACTTCCACGCTCATTACAGGAGACTTGACAGATCAGTGCTAAGCAAAGAAACCAAGAGCTGTGACAGTGCTCTGCGTGGAACTCTGGTCTGCCAGTGAGAGGGGCAGGCGAGTGGTTGCGTGTTCTCTCTCACAGCTGGACTCCCACGGTATCTCACATTTGCTAATCCTTTCCCCAGGCATCACAGAACAGCTGCGGATAATAAAAATTAAAGTTCCTATAATATTTCGTATCTCTGAAGCACTGTACTTAAATAATTCCCTAATAACCCTTTGAAAAAGAACGTACTGTTATCTTCAGTTTACAGATAGGCTAAACAGACTGAGAAGTTAATAGATTTGCTCAGAGTACCATAGCAGGCCATCGAAAAATCCAAAAGTTGGAAATCAGGAGTTCCTGCCTCCCTGGTTCAAGCTTAAGGTGCAGTCTAGCAGACAGCCAGGCAGCTTGTGTCACTGAACACCCAGTCAAGAGAACACCCTGAGCCAGCAAGCACATACATTCGACGCTCGTAGGCTGTAAAGCCAACCTACTGCAGCAGAGCCCATGTCCGAGGTCACTCACCATGCGGTAAAGATGAATGGCTTTGCGCATGCTGTCCTGGAGCTCGGATACCATGTGCTCACACTGCTCTACGCTGATGCACGATCCTGAAGGGGATGAAAAAATAAAAACCCCGACTAAGGCACAGACACACCCCAACATCCGCGACCTCACAGTTGGGTAAGAAAACATTTTTTTTAATACACTTTTGAAAGACCTTGTGCATACAGTTCTTCTTCAATGTTTAGGGCTGGTCTGAGCCCATCATTAAACAGGCAAGTTCTACACCAGCTTTCCTTCATACTACCTAGAGATGCTGCCTGTTTTAAACATTCCTATTTTTCCAGCCTTTAGCATCTCCAAGGTCAGCAATAGTTCTTCTCAGATTGCAGATTTTTGTTACAGTTAACGGTACTCACAGATTACCCATGCCATTCACAATTGTAATTAAAGTCAAGTTTGAATGAAGGCTTCCAGTGGCAAAAGGGACTGATCTGAGGAGTGTCTAATTTAGCTTCCACCTAGTCAGAAACCTACACACTCCCCCCATGTATCGTTCTGCTCAGCGTACAACTAAGTGCTGAGAATGAAGGATTATACTGAATTATTAGCATTCTCCAGTGAGGACTGAGGTCCAGAGAAGTGCTGACAAACAAACTTGATCACAACACAATCACGTTTCTGAGCAACCCAGGTTATGCAGTGCTGATACATTGTAATTTGAACATGACAAATAAAAGCTAGCAACTGAAGGACACCATCTTCCGCCTGCCCCACCAGATATTATCTCCAAAGCATCAGAGTTGAAGGCCTGCAATGTTTTAACAAAATAAACACTCCCATGAGTTAGACATAAAGCATGAAGAAAGACGTAGACACACACACACAATCTGCCGTTATCTTCAATTTGCAAAGGCCTGGACAAAGGCCATTCAACTTCCTTTAGTTACCTAAAAACAAAACTTGGTCACATTAGCACTATTATTTCTGCAGTTCTGAGAATGTCATCTTTGAACAGGTTGGAGGGAGCCTTAGCTAATTTTAATAATACATCTAGATGATGTATAAACAAATACAGTTAGCAAAACATCTACTTATACATAAACACACACATCTAGAAGAACAAAGGGGCATGAACAAATCCTTCCATCTGCATTTTGTTCCCAAATCACCCAGTCTTGTAGAGTTTGAGCACAGTAGGCTTCAGTGCAGTCCAAGATTCTTGCCTTTTTTTTCTTTCCACCTCTTTTTTTTTTTTGCTGCCCCTCTCCTCCCCTCTTTTTGTTTTAAACCCAGCTGTCTCTTCTCATGATCAATTCTGGATTTCTCGTCTGATCATGTTTTTTATGCTGGTCTCTAGCTCTGTGAGCTGCCAGTGTGGAGAAAGGTCACAAACACCACATAAACGCTTGAGTAACAGGCGTTTTCTGCCTCTCGGGTGTGCAGAGCAGAGCTCCTCAGAAACCAGCAAAGAATATTAAACACAGCAACAGTATTAGGCACATCTACAGCATTTTAACTGTAGATGTCAAAATGCTTTAACAAAAACAATTTAGTCTCTTTATCTGCAGCTGTTACACAGGCAGGAAAATGGAAGAACAGAAGAATTAGGTGGAAACAAAGTCACAGAGCAAGTCAGAAGCAGAACAGGTCTCTGTAGACCCTACAGTTCTAATCTGAATTGCCACGCTATGATCCACAGAAGCCACAGTAAATTGTTTACAGCAACAGCCAGCTCGGATCTAAACAGCTTTTCCAGCATCTACGACTTTAAACTTGGGAAACGGGGTCTGCAAGAAGCTGAAGGCTGACAGCTGTCTGCTGAGAAAAAAAAAGGGGGGATACACTGTGCTAAAATCATCCTAACTCACTGAAGGATGCTGCTAAATATTCTGTCAGGGCGTGCTATGTACTGGGAGCTGCTTTAAAAAAAAAAAAAAATCCCTGTTGCAAAAAAATAGCTCTTTCTCTGCACTATCTGTGCTAATTCTGCAAATAAAGATTCCTAGCAACTGACCAGAAACCATGTGATATGTAGCTTGATTCCCAAGTCTAGAAGAGAAAACTCAGTCTGAAGAATAGATACGACTGGACTGTTACTTCTCTGCTGTAGAATGTGATTCCAGAGCACCTGCTGTCGGAGGAAACCTCACGCCTGCGAGGGCAGGGTCTGAAAGCTTCAGACACACTCACTGTTCTACAGAGCAACTACCCTATGGTACAAGAACAGCAGGTCCCTCAGACAAAACACCACATTTCCTGTTTTACATGAGAGTGCTTCAATCTTAGGGCATTTCATCCCTCTAGAAATACAAGAGAAGAAAAGAAAAAAAAAAACCGGTACATCAACACCAGACTATCACTCTGCAGTGCCTCGGTGCAGAAATACTGCGCTTAACCATTGCGATGGTGGAGCAGCCTGGCACCACAGCAGGTAATTGATCAGAGGATTACAGAGGTGTCCTTTCTCACCTATGGATAAGAACAACATAGCAAAAGAGACTGAAAACTGTGCACCGTACAGCCTCCTGAAGGTACAAGGTATCAGCGCAGCCGTTAACATCCAGCTTCCTACTGCACGACTCAGCTGAGCATTTCAGGAAGGCATACGGCCTTTCAGGTTGCAACACAAAAGAAAAACCTCTGGAGGTTTTAGTCCCACAGCAAACAGTGTGGGACTAAACTGCATCTTCTCTGCCACTGGAGGTTTTCCTGCCTTGGAGGGCAGGATTTTTGGTTCAGTTTGAAGGTACCTGCTACTTTTTGTTTGATTGAAGTACCTTAAACCAGGGCCTGTAACAGATCCAAGAACTGTTTTCAGCAGGTAAAACAGTTTCCCACCTCAAACCTTTTTCTCCAAACTGGAGATAGTTCAAAAATTAATTCATGTTCTTTATGCTCAAACCCAAAGACTAGGCCTGCACATGCACTGCATACCCAGTTGGCAGACATGCCCTCAAAGCAGAGTGACAGCAGCACAGACACTTTCTTGCTCTCACAGGTTGCTACAGCAAGGAACTCACGTTAGTCAAGCCTTATCTCACGCAAGAAAACTGTATGCAAACCCTTCCAGACCTTGCACACTTGCACATTAACAAAGTAAAGCCTGAGCTGCCTGGCATAACTTCACTGTTATCTGCGTTTGCTAGGTTCAGCTAGCACGTGTTGACCTGCCCCTTCATCTGCTGGTGAGACATGCTCTGAGAGGGGCACGAGGGATGTGACCCACACATCCTCATGGGGATTCCTAGCACATCAGCTCTTAGCATTGACCAGAAAGAGGTTTGAACCCCTACAGGTAACTGTACGACTAAAACCATGAGAGTGCCAAGGTCTACAAAACATTCAGCTGAAAAGGACCTTCAGACATAAGACTCAGAGGAAATGGAAATTAAAGACTGAGAAAAAGTTGTCAGGTTGAAGAAGTGTCTCACCATTGAGGGGATGGCTTATGGAACGAGACAGGTGCAGACAGGACGAGACAGGCCAGAAGCTGGACGTAAAGAAATGTGATGGGATTGTGAGGCGGTTCACAGAGACAGGAGACAGAAGAGGGAAGATAAGAGATGGGTATCCATGCACACCTGAGACCTGTGCCGAGGCAGTTATAGGTGTAGGAGACCTCGGCCTGATGGGGTCTAGTGGGCAAAGTCCAGGCTGGTTGTCTAGCACACAGGCGATGCCGGTGATCCTCTCCCTGCACCTGGGCAGTGTGCCCTCAGGAGACCTTAGGTGCCGGCTCTCTGACAGCTCCCTCAGTTTTGGATTTGTGACCCCCGGCTCATCATGGCAACCTGTCCTTGAGACTGGACTCTCCACTGGGCTCTCCTTCGCAAGTCCTGTTGGGATCTCTCTGCCCGGAACCAGAGACCCAGCAGTTTGATTCTCCCTCTTGGAGGCTCGGACCTCAGGAAAAGAGGGTTTCTTTTTACAGGCCCCAGCAGGTGACTGCGGAGACTGTGGCTCAAGCAGGGCTTTTGTTTTGGTAGTGGGTGAGAAGGAGGCCAGTGTGGGTCTATCAGGCAATGGCTTGGGAATGTCAAGAATCAGATGTGCTCGGTTTGATGATGCCAACTTGCTGTGGAAGGACTTGGGAGATGAACAGTTTACAACTGGCTGAAGTGCTGGCCTCACTGGAACATTTTCTTTCACTGGTAGCTTAATCTTCTCAGCATCTGCTGTGGAACTGATCTGTGTCTTCTCTGCCACTGGAGGGCTAGTCCTCCCATCAGTCAACATTTCTGTGGAGTAACCAAGGTACAGATTTTCCCCTACAGATACGCTCCTTGACATCTTAGCCCGGAAGCTGGTTGTGGGATTCATGTAGGACTTTGGTTTTGCAACCCTGGCATCTTTGGCCAGCAGAGAACCAGATCCATCCATCTTCAATATACTGGCTGATAACACCCTGCAATTGTTAGGTCTGGGATCCTTCTCAACCACCAAAAGAGTCTGAGGACGCTGCTTGGCAGAGGATATCACTCCAGGACCCTTATCTGTGAAAATTAAGCAGACAAACATACCAAAAATAGACAAGAGCCTGCAGCAAATTCCAAAATCGGAAAGCAACAGAGCTGCTCCAGCCTACGTGCCTCAGCTCAGCCCCTGGGAGAGGTGTACAGAACCACTGCTTCAGGTTAGTATCACCAAGTCTCAACAGCTTTCTTTTTTGCCCACCCCTCATCCTGCTCACACACTGCTGTCTACCTGATAAGAGAAACTTGTTCTTAAAGTGTGTGGCCAGAAGACCTCAGACCACTGTGACTGTTAACTGAGAGGCCAGCAGAAGCAGGCAAAAACTTATGTATGATGTTGCAGCGATAAGGTTTCTTTTTTCAAAAACCAAACAGACTGCTTGGTGGTGGTACTTCCAAAAAATGGAGTTCTTTCACACAGAGTGCATGGATACAGTAAGCTCCTTCTTACTGTCCCCTCCTTCCCCCTTTCTCTCCTCCCCACCCTAGGGAGCTTCAGTCTTGGCCTGGAGCAACCACCCACAGCAAGAGAGAATTTCTTTGCAAATAGTTCGTTTCACCCTTGGCATTGCTCCTCCCACAGCTGCCAGACAAATATCAGAGACGGATAATTAGGAGACCAGCATCTGCATTACAAATTAAAAATATTTTCCCTTGACAGGGTAAGAGTTAAAGGACATGCAAAGCCTGTAGCTCAGAACACAGAAAGACACAAGGCTCAGTTTGAACCTCTACTCAAGCTCAAATCTCCCCATTTCATTCTTGGGTTTACACCACCACCCCAACCTGTGTCCTTACCCTCATGAATGAGGTCATGAACTGACTGTGCCTTTCTCATGACTGCATTCACAGGGCCTTCTGGAAAGGATGCGATAACCCGTCCAGGAGCCATACCAGCTTGGCTGGCCTCCAAAGCTGATCTGCGTTTTTTCTGGATGTAAACAGCCCGATTTGAATTTACACTCTCCAGGAGCTGGCTGCTCTCCAAGACATCACCAGGATGGCTGCTGCCATTTTTCAACAAGTCTGCTGTAAACCGATTGGCCTGGGTTGGCGGTTCGATGGACTTTGAATCCAGCATCAGATTTGACGAAGAGAGCGACAATCGTCTAGAGAACATGATAAAGAAATCCCGGTTAAAACAAGTAAGTATGTTGCCCTGGACAAACAGGCACACGCATTATGCCATTTTCTCTAGGATAAAGGGCCCTTCCCTATCTGGATTTTTTTGAAGTAAAAAATGCCCTAGGCTGTTACCACTTCATTCTACTCATCCCTGGAAGCACTGGTCTTCAAGTGTTTGACGTTAGGCTGCACGATCGCAAATAGCATTGGGTCACTGTTTCCAGGGGGAACACTGTAAAAGGTGAAGGCAAGACAGCAGGAAAAAAATCCAGGCACAAGGTAGACTGGGCAAAGTCAGGTCAGGTCTTTTCTCTCAGCTCACCTTACGCACAATGAAATCTTTTCAGTTCTAAGATACCCTAAGAGAAAGTAATTATACTTTCCTAACATGAAAGCATAATTACTAGGCAAGCTGGTCAGTATCTTGCAGAGGAATGCTTAATTTCCTCTTCCTTTCCACTTCAGACAAGCACAGTGGGCTTACTTCAGAAAGAAGGCAACTTTCAATCTGGCATGTTTCAACAGCAGAACAGATTAAAAGCCCAGAGTTTTTCATAACCTAAAACTATCTCCTGTTGTTCCATCTCTAGAGTGACCAGTGACGTCCTTCATTCACCATTGCAACTCTCTAGAAGCTTACACAATAGCTAACCACTGGCTTTCTTCCCAAATCTGCGGTCCCAATGCGAGACAGACTGAGGCACTCCTGACAGCAGCAATAGCAGCTGAACACAGCAATGACAAAAAAATTGCCCTAACCTGGCGAATCTAGACACAGCTGGTGAACCACAGAAGATGTACTCAAATCTGCTCAGTCCTATACAACAAAATTAATTTGAGTTGAGATTTCAGGCTGTCATTTTAGAGGAATACAGGAGTATTTGCTTGTTTTAAACATTTATGAACCCAAATCTACAAAAGTATTTACCTAATTTTTGTTCTCTTTTGTTTGTTTGTTTCACTGGATTTTTATTTTTTTTTTAAACAACAAGGGAAACAGCTTGGAGAGGCCTTTTAGGGTGCTTTGGGGTTGAGGGGTTTTTTGAAAAGTAATATCCCTATGGGGCTTTGTATGAGACACTAGAGCACCCTGTGAAGGCATGCGACTGAGAAACAAAGATGAGTAAGAAAGGACTGTAAAACAAAGGAAAAGTTGACAAGCCTAATTTCATTGTCCAAGCTGAATGAAATGCAAAAGAATAAACAGCGCATAAACAGTGAAGAGTAAATTAGATGATTAGCAATTCCTCCAGCTTAATCAATCAAGGCATTAATCATGAAACAATTAAGCATATTGTTGAAAGAGGAAAAAGAACAAAACCACAGTGTTGCTTTAGGAAGAAAAAGAAGAG
>Ga0181612_175435_pt1 | contig 12583 bp, 4 predicted proteins | sample HoacroProtozoa21_FD_119630 | JGI IMG/M metagenome (GOLD analysis project Ga0181612, IMG submission 119630) | Hoatzin crop microbial communities from Cojedes, Venezuel. Combined Assembly of Gp0051906, Gp0051904, Gp0051908 | reverse complement strand
TCTCTACAGTGCTGGATAGTAGAACAAACACTTAAAATATCTTTATAATTGTATTTTTCAAAATGTATTCTTTTAAGCTCATACGGGAACATAAGAAAGAGTAGGAGAGCAATGCTTTCTGTGGTTCAGTAGGAATCAGTTCTTTAAGATATCCATTGCTCAGTACTCTCTTTCTTTAAACCACCTCACACAGGGTTATGTCCCTGAGTCTGAGTAGCAGTTTATTTTCAGTTGCGTCTTGCTACTACTGATCTCCTGCAAAGTCATTCTCACATCTACCTTCTTAGACTGCCAATCAAAGCAATCATTTTAGTATTTCAAAGTCCAGTAGTCAAATCCCTGAGACCAGATATGTGAGTAGCTTTTGGCCAGCCTGATAAAATGTTGGAACTGTATTTGTATCCACAAATGTTTATATTGTATTAAGCTTATTTGGCTAGAATAAAACAATTTTTACTCCAGAAACTTGACCACTAGTGTGAGAGAAATATGACAGTAGAGTAGCAGTGGTAAAATGTCAGTGGAAATTAAGGTTATTTATTATGTTTGGGTGTATGTTGATGGAAGGACACCAGTTGGTTAGAAGGCTGACAGCTGTTGAAGTCACAGAATGACGTGTTTGTGTTACTTGCAGCACACCTATAATTAAGGATTATTAAAATCAAATAAGAATTAACACCTGAGTTGGGGTTGTGACAGACACTTAAACAAGCAGTGGCAAAGCTGAAGGTAGACTAATTACAAATTGGTCTAAAGTTTCCTGATTAAAGTGTGTTTTCATGCATCAGGGGCAGGAAAATATTCCTGCACTTCCATGTACAAGGAAAGAAGAAAGCAACAATGCTTAAAAAGAATTCTAGGAGGGCTTGTGTGAATTTTTATTGGCTGAATTCCTATGGATTTTGTCTGTATTTATTTCCTCCGTTTGTTTTTCAAATCATATTTTATCAAATCTACAGCTGTAACTTAAAAGCAACTTACATGTTCTAACTAGCTTTTCAATTTTTTTTCATCAATAATATTGAAGCATTTGGAACATTCTCTTAAATATTGAGATACAGTGGTTTCTACAGTGGCATGTTTAAACACGATTCCTCATCCATACCATGAAGGAGGTGACTCAGAGGTAGGAATCTCACATCATTCTAGATGCCCTTGGTTATCCCACCTAGTCAAAAATGCAGAATCATGAGGTTCCTCATAGATCCTCGTTCATATTTGCTAGCCCAACACATATCAGATACCTGTGGGAGTCTAAAATTGTACCTCCTATTGTGAAAACACTTCCTTGTTAGTGATACCAAGTTTGGATCAAAATCTGAGTCACTTATATAGATTTAGATTAGTCGTATGACTTGAATATCTTCATATAACCAAGATCAGTTTTGGCTCACTATATTGATTGCAGCTTGTCAAGTTTTAAAGAAATTATATTGCATAGTTAAAACAGAACTATATTTATTCTCCAGATATTCAAAGTGATTTTATAAACAGAAATAATATTTCATATTTGAGCAAGTCACTAGCAGAGTATTACTAAGTTTTACGTTTTTATTGTTTTTACACATGTATAGAACTGGAATCTCAGTTGTCTACAGATATTCTTATGGCTAAATGATCCTGGCTAGTATTAATTAATCCATCTTCAGTAGCAAGAAAATAAAAATGTATATTTGAAAATGTAACAAAATTCCTTTGCACAGGAAGTTTGGTCATTGTCAGCTGATTAGTCATGCTTTGACATTTAATTTGACATTTAACTTATATTTTTAATCATTTTGTCCTCAGGGACTGAAGAAAAGATTTTGAATGGTAATATTTTCTTCTTGCTTGGTACTGTAAGGAAATACACAACTTCTCTTGGATTAGAGAACAGAATAAAACAAAGATAAACTTCTGTTGAAAGCCTATTCTGTATCTATTTCAGACAGTTATGCTGCTTATATGCATATGACTATTTATCAGACATAGGAATATAGAAAATGGTAGAAAAAGATCCATGAAGTCCACCGAGTAACCTAATCAGTGTATTTTCAGATATTTACAGTGCTACCCAAGTAATGTTTGAGTATGCATAGACATATTAAAAAGTCTTTTTTGAAATGTATTACCATTCTGATCATCTGATCTGCATGCCTCATCATACGTGAAATACAAAAGTGGCTGAATTCTTTGCAATGACTTCTTTAGAGGTTATTCAAAATAGCAAAGTAATAATGACAGCAATAGCTAGCATATCAATCATGGTGTAGTAGCAATTAGTCTGTTTTTTTCCTCAAGCACAGCACTAAGAATGGCATGTGCACATTTTAGATTACTAATCCTGTCTACTCAGGCATCCAAGATTTTCTGATATCGATCCAAACTTTACTCGTGCTACACTGTTGTTACTAAATAAAATAATATACTTCTGTGTTTTGTTGCGTTACTATCTGGTTAATATGATGCACCAAGTGTTTTTTCCCATTCATAATATATATCAGGGCTGCAATACTTTCATATAAGCAAATAATATTCCAGCAGTAATCTCAGACCTCTGTGAAATGCTTGTGATCTACTTAGCAATTACACTATCATTCAAGTATCTGTAGGCATGATTTTTTGTTTTCATTCATCCACCCAAACTGTGAACAGATGAACTACTGTTTAATCTGGTCACTGGCAGATTTGAACCTGAAACTTGCAATTAAAATCCCAGAATATTCAATAGAACTGTCTCAGCCAGAAAATTTATATATTTAATTCTTATCAGTCATGTGACTAGGATGGTGTGTTGGCTTAATTAAATTTTTTTTTTTTTTAATCCAAAGCTAGTAAAGCTCCCCCACAGCTGACTCTGTATTCAAAATTATTCAGACAGTGTATTGGAAATGTCAGCTTGCCTTTCTGGGAAGATTCTGAAAACCAAGAGCTTTTCTACCATGTGTAGTCTCTGTAGTATATGTGGTAGTTGTGCACAAACTGGGCGGAAATAAAACAGTTTTTGTTTTGTCTAACAGTTTGACATTTTCTATAAATTTGTGTCATTAATAACCTAATGAGGCTGAGTAGAATACACTAGTTTATACACTATATAAACAGAACACTTAGTCTAAATGCTATTCAAGGTTATAATGCATTAATGTGCTTCAATCTAAGCTTATTCAGCTGCTTCACAAGACTATGAACTAGACGCAGAAAGGAGGCAAAGATGCTGTTGTCCTAAGCACTTACCTGGCACTCAAAACCTTTCCTATGCTTGGGGAAGACTAAATTTCTCTAGGTGTATAGAGCTTTCAGCAGATAATTTCCAGGGGTGCCTGCCCATCAATCTTGACAGAACTGATGAACTCCATCAGCCTGAATAGCTGAGGGACTTGCAAACAGACGTGTGTAAGCAAGTGATCTCATGCTACCATGTTTACCAGCTGGAGTCCAGAAGCTGTTGAGGCATTAACAAAGCTCTGCTGAGGTGAGATGCTTTAGTTTCGGCACAAGGCCATGCTAAAATGGATCTATAGCTTCCAGGCCATAGCTGGCTTGTGTCTGTGAGCTCAGAGAGCTGGCAGAGGAACTCTCAGATGTCTTAGGCAAACCTGTAGGGAAGATTTATGTATATTTCTCCACAGCCTGTGGAGAAGAGAGGCATTCTGTTAGATAAGCATTTAATGATTATCCCCAAATAAAACACAGCAGGGGAGAAAATCAGTTCTGACCACTCTAAGGTCTAGTCTGAAATCCCTCAGTTTCTTGGGATGATTCATACTCCTCACTGCCGAATTCATACTCCTTATTGCCAAGTTAGAGGGCAAAGTTGTATGTGGACAGGATGGACGGGATCTCTCAGCTCTTTTTCTTGAAACTGTTCCATTTAGGGGTGGGCTAATTGCACAGGGAAAAACCAAACACATTCAGTCATGTTACATCTAGAGCTACTGGGGTGAAGTTTTAGGTGTTTCACACAAAGAGGGACATGTTTACTTAGAGATAATGAAGAAATCCCAGCCTGGAATAACTTGTAGCATTTAACAATCTGCACATTTCCTAATATGAGTTAAAGTGTTTCAAAGAGGAATTTAAAATTAAAGGATGCTAGAAATGCACTTGTAGTTTTCTGTGTTAGTATACAGGATACCCAGCTTTCTTTTAATTTTAATGAAACAAAATACTGCATATTATTTTAGGGAAAATATTAAGAAGAGAAGTTCAGCACTTATTTCCCTGCCACACGTTTATATACTTCAGTGGTTAATCTGTTTTTTTCTGTTATGCCAATTCTAATTAATTACCAAGGGTTAAATCCTGCAGTAGATGTTTTAACCTGTATCAGCTTAGCGTTTTGCCCCAAGGCTTTCATGCAAATTTTCAGCATTTTGGAGACATTATGGGGCTTGACTGAAAGCTCAATGCAGTCTTTATTAAACAACTGCAAGAATGTTTGCCTTAAAACACTTCAATATAAAGAGCTCTCTAGCAGCCAAGATGACAGGCCCAGTCCTACAAAGTCCTGAAACTGGTAACCATGTCGTTCCTATTGCCTTTCATAATGCAAGGACAGCAACTCCTTTGTGAAATTGTCCAGGGACATAAAGTACCTGACACTTCTGACATGTTCAAACTCTCCTATGGAGGTTAGTACCCTGCAGCACCACTTAAATCTTGAGAGCTGACATTCTTTTAATCTCTTTCCCACCATCAGGAAACTGTCCTTCACATGGCAATGTGGCCAATTTACAAGTTTCAAATGCAGCTTTGAAACACTCAACTAATCGGACCTAAATAGAACAGTGAACACTGAACATACGTGGAGAAAAAGAAATATTTCCTTTTGTTTTAGTATTGAACAAAGAAAAGAGGAACGAGGGTCCACAAGAAAAATTCTCTCAGGTGCCATATAACCACAGACGTAAGGTACTGTTGCAAAGTGATATAGAAGTATCTCAGACAAAAGGATTTGTCTGTCCCTAGTTGCACACTTACACCTGAAGGAAGGGGAAGTGGTGTTAAAACAAAAATGCTTCACATTATGCTACTAAACTAAAAATTCTTTTTTTTTAGTGGCATGAATCTATGCAGTCCTTTTCTCTTATGACATGCATTTGTAGCTTTTTAGACATGAGACAGTCATCTGTTTATGCTAAGCACACATGACTCTGCAAGACCACTGTACAGTGTTTATAAAATGTATTGTGAATTAAGCATTTTTTAAAGCAGGAAATCTGCAAGAAGGAATTGATGAGTCCTGGTTAGAAGAAAGTGAATTTTTCTTTTCTTTCCTAGTGTGCGGTAACTGTCTCCTCTTGAAGGATCAAGGAGATCCAGCCAGCACACTCCAATAAAACATATTTTTGAAAAACATGTTAATTCCTGGAACCCCAAAAAGCTACATTCTAAACTTCTTGTTGTAAGGCAAGAGTTGGAATGAAGTAGGCCTGGCAACTTCAATTCATGGCAGGGAAAACCAGAAACTATCTGGCTCAAGCTCCGTATCTACAGCCCTCAGTAACACAACTGACATTAGGGGCAATCCAGCCACCCACAGAAACAGAGACTCCAGGTTTCGTTGCATAGATTTGAAGCAGGGTACGACTGAATACCAGGATTTGGTGCTGCAACTTATAACTGACTTTTCTGAAAGACTGAGGATGTAGTTCAGGGGAAACGGATACACATACAGGTGAAATTGGCACAGTAGTCCCAGATAGTACAATTAGACTGTGAATATATGAAGTAAAACTTTGGCTGGATGTTCAGATTTAGAGAGAATAAAGAGTTAATAAATGGATTTTTAATGGTGGAAAAAATACAGAATAAGTACTAAGCTGTAGGAATAATATTCTTTTACTATTTACTCAAAGTTTTATGCTGCATGTACTTTTGGAGAATATTTTTATGAGCATACAATTTGGCTACAGAATTGTTATACAGGAAAGACAGGATTACTAAAATCTAGGAGGACAAAAGCACCATGCTCCATCCTGAGAAAAAATTTTCTCAAAGGGTCGAGTATACCTTGACTGCAAAATTCATACATAGAGGAAATGTGTAATTGCATTTTCTTAGGGACAGGATAGTAAGCTGGTTTAATTCAGTCATAATCCACTTTTGATTGTCTGTTTCCTCAGGCGAACAAGCTGGAGAGGATATGTAGGTGTCTACGGGGACAGGTGAAATTTGGGACCATCTACATATCCATAAACAAAATAAGCCAGCCTTTGGTGGATTCAGTAAACATTCAAAGAAGTTGTTTACCAGACTTTTTTCATTCAGAATTTTAGTTTCAACTATTTTTGTGTTACAGAAGTAACACAGGGACTTATTAACTATGTCATTTTCGTATATTTTAGAGTTTAACAAGATGACTATAACGACTGTTTTTCAAGTTGTTAAATTTATTGTGTTTTCAGGATAGCTGAAGTTGGAAGGGACCTTTGGGGTCATATAGTCCAACTCACGGCTCTTCACTAACTGGTTATGGAGACAGCAGGCAAGCAGGAAGAAATGGTCTAAGTTAAGCAAGTACAATAGAAATATTAGTTAAATTTGGGATTATAAAATGATCTAATCTATTGAAGTATCAATTTGTAAATATCATATTTCTCATAGCTGATACGGAAACAGGAAACAGAGTTTAAAGGCTAAAAAAGCGCAGCTGTCTGCCCCTCATATGGGCTGCACACTAAGAAGAGGAAAATCTGCCTTTTAATAACAGGAAGAGGAAATAAGCAGCTCTGAGAGCTTTTTGTGTCATGAGAGAAGTGAGAAGAGAGGAAAGATTAAACGGCCAGCCTCACTTTATAGCCAAAATGATGAGGCTCTTCAAATAGCCAGGAAATTATTAACTTCGTCTAGAATTGTGTTTTCTGGTCTTGTGTTTTTCTCTTGTAACAGTTTCCGTTAGAGCAAACACATTACATCCAAACTTCAGTGGAGCTAAACCCTTTTATCCTACATATTGATGAATATTAAATCACCTCAGTAACCTGACAGCACGCAGTGCTATTCCCACAGCAGCACAGGAAACATCATTAGGGTACATTGATTACTCCTGAATGACAGGTAACTCAGATCTAGGAGACCAAGCAACCCACTGACCCCTTCTTCACTAAGCTGTTAAAATCTGCCCTTAAGCTCTTAAATTGATTGTGCCAATGTTGTGGAGGGAAGACTCTCCCTTAGTCGAAGGGACTGTTACCTTAGAGGAAAGCAAAGTGATTTTTTGCGGGTAAGGGCAGGAAAAGTGTCTCTTTCCAAACGTTTTATGCATCATTCAATACTTGTGTGACTATTACCCTTCAGCAAGAGGAAAGTGTTTTCAAACTCAGGTATCCAATACTGAATTACATGATTTAAAAAAAAAAAAAGACCTCTTTTTCCTCTTCCTGTGACGCATACCTCCAAAATAACAATTTTACTGTCATATTTTCTTGAAAAGTGGAAGTATTGCTGGTATTTAAAGATTCTTCCAATATGGTCTGATACATTGCATTGTTTTGAATTTTTCTGTATTTTAAGTATATTACCTGTATGCTTGCCTGCTGTTCACTGTTAGTGCATGCATTTTCCTGTGCTTATTTCTGTGGCTTTGGTTTAGACAATTACACTTATCAGATCTGCTTGGCAGATATTTTGGTTTCTCAGTCATATTTAACTCTATCCCTAGTACTGTTAATTCCACTGAAATTGCATTCTTATTTGGATATTTTTTTATTTGTTAAAGGTTTTAAAAGCTTTTGGATTACATGTCTCGATGTATTTTCTAAATACATACGATTTTTATTACTAAAAATGTGTTGTTTACAAATATGAGAGCTTTCTTCTCTTTAACTAACCTAATTTTTCATTGATTTCACATTCAATTTTATATAGGCTATATATTTATCCAATTTTAGAGTCACTGATAGCTTAAAAATAGAGCTACCTTCTATCTACCTCTCTGAACTCCATTGAGTTGCATTCTGCAATTTCCGGAGTTCAAATCTCATTGTTCATTCAAATCAGTTGTTCATTCCTTCCTGTTGGTAGTACAACATCAAGTAATCTCCCAAGGCAAGCTGCTTAACATACATGCCTGAAACCTATTGTGGCCAACTGCCTGCATGTGACCTCTTCTGAGAGTTTAAGAATACTCAACAAATCGTTTTTGTCATCCACAAACAAAGCAAAGGAGACTACATCTTGGAAAATCTTTCTTCCTTGCAGAGGTGGTAGCGGGTATGTGCCAGCAGGGAGGAAGAGCCAAAATGAATCACACAAATGAATAAATGAAAAACTTCTGTAGGATATCTCCTTTTATTTCTTTTACATTTATGAAATTCTTATCAAAACTGTTGATTTTTCAAGGCAGAGGATGCAGGAATTTGGTTTAAAAGGGTTCTTGATATGAGGGAAGATAATATTTTGAGACTACAAATGACACATAAGGGTTTGTAATTGTATGAGCTTTTGGTGGGAATACCCTTCCTAAATTCTATTTGCCAACTACTGAGAACAATTTATAGAAAACAGAAATGTAGCTGCTAGAAAAATAAGGTTTTCATTTGAGATCAACTGCTGAAATACAGTTTTCACTTGAAAGAAATGAGTTCTAGAGGTTCTTAAATTAAAAAATGGTGAATAACTATACTTTGTCATCATCAGAAAAGAAGTTCTCTCATAACTGATCTTACAAAGAAATAAAGACAAAAATGTGGAAGGTCCAGTAGGAAATGTGCTAAAAATGGAAGTTAATAGTTTTTTTCCAATGATGAGGAATTATTTATTATTTCTGAGATAAATAAGTTTTTCAATCTGCAGTTTACTGTTTGACCATATGTCACACAAACACACAATCACAGAATGACAGAGGTTGAAAGAGAGCTCTCTAATTTTTTAGCCAATTTCCAATTAGTAATTTAAAAAGCAGATAACATAATTGATAAAATGATTTAAACAGAAATTGTAGTTTTAAAGGTGTTCATTTTTCTACCTTGTGTACGAGGTGGGCTAGATTGTGCTCCCATTTCTTTGAAGAAATTTTGAGGAGTAAAGTTGACAAAATCACCAAGGTCAGCTCAGTTTGATGAGGAAAATAACAAAAATTAACCTGGATGATTTTGCCTGGAGAGATTACAAAGAGCTCACAGAACGCCTTCCAGCAGTGCATTGTATGTAGCAGGGGAGGGTTGGGAGATGGGGGAAGAAGAGAGAAGCAACAAGCATCTAGGGAATGTGCATTATCCAAGCAACACCACTGGATCTTGGAGAGGGTACGAATCTACAGTGTGCTGGCTGGATCTCTGTGTGGCATATCCAGCAACAGCTGCTAAAGGTGCGACTACTGCCAGAAGACACCACGGTCTAAGGAAATTAAATGTATGGGATAGTGGAATTACTGCAGGAGGGAAGCAAAACTGAGCAGCAGGAGAGTAACTGTCTCTATACCCTGTTCCAGGAATAAATATTGTTGTTAATGAGCTCATGCTTATGTCACTGTTCCAGGGAATTAGGTGCTAATCCACCAACAATTGACCCTTCAACTGCACAATATTTTTGTAGAATTTTTTTTTGAGAATTGTGGTATGTTCTTGGAGGGAGACAGAACTGAGTCATGGATGAGTGCCACTCTGCTCCTCTGCGCTGCCTATTTCTGCTTGCTGACCAGAGAGATTTTTGTTAGTTAGATTTTATAATGTGTAGACCAGACAGATAAAGACAGCGTAAATGTGCCACCCCAAACCCTGATGGACAGTGGCTGATTTATATGGGAGCACGTAGATGAGCAGCTACTTTTCTTCCATGGTTTTGCAGATGCTATAGGGGCTACAGTTAAATTCTAGAGAACATTCCATGACTTTTCTCTTTTTTTGAATAAAATAATGTTGTTCCTAATGTAGTTTGTGAAGCAAGGAATGTGCTTTGAATCATTCAGGCAGCAAAATCCAGTGACTAATGGAACACTATATATTTGACCATGAGAGGCTGTCACATGTGCAGCTTATGGTCTGACTGAAAAAGAAGCCATGTGTGATAAGGGGTACCACGATGTTCACTTGGCAGGTCTGTTTTCAGCTGATTCCCTCCATAACTTCGCTGAATTAAGTCTAGTTTACAATCACAATTTGTCTCTTCAAAAGAGAATTAGAACCTAATTACTGCTGGAAAGCCTGACTCTTCACACCCATCACTAAAGACGAAGAAGTACTAATTCTCTGGAGTAGTCACTGAAATGAAAAATCATTAATAAACAGCTATAGAGGTTCCTGGCTTAGTTGTTTGTGCCACTTTTGATTTTTTGGAGATATTTATATTAATAAGCCATACAAACAGTATTAAACTTGTGCATGGATTCTAGAACCTGTAGGCCTTGGAAGAGAGTCAATTTTACTGGAAACTTTTTAGTAAATCCTGGAGATGTTTTAGCATTTCCCAGTATGATGGGAAAGCAGTATTGAATAGTAGCTGGCCTACAGCATAGAACCATCTGTAAGTAATTGAAAGGTAGAACCAGTAAAGTTCAAAAAGATGGAAATAGCAGGGATAAATGGATTTGATTCTTGTGTCAAAATTTGTAACAGTCAAAACTTTTGACCTGCTGTAGTGAACAGCAAGAATGAGGGTAACAAGGGAGTGACTAGAGGGGAATAGGTTAGAATTAAGAATAAGCGGATCTTTATTTTCAGTTCTCAGACTGCGGAAGTGCTTGCCAAAAACACTGTAAATTCAGCAGAATGTACATCTGAAGAAACAGTTTCTTCAGCAGAGATTACTGTCACCTTGTGGCTTCAACTGTTCTCCATTTTATAAGTGCCATGTTTTAATTTATTCCAGTAACATTACTGTTGTTCTACAAGGCATTTTTCTATTTACTGTTTGACATTTGAGCCTTATACACAAGAAGCCAAAGAGATTATGATACCTTTAATAAATTTTCTGGATTTTATTAATATTACATATATGAATGATGATTCATCATGAACAGGGAACAGGAGAGCAAGATTCTAAACTTGGAATCAAACAGCAGTTTTAGAAGTCCTGTGGGTAGAAGATGACTAAAAAAACACTAGGATGGAGAGAGCATCTCTGAGTGGTGGGGGGACACACTACCATTGATAGAATCAGCTGCATTTGGAAATGATCTATTATCTTTCAGAATCTGAGAGTAGGAACAATACTAACCACATAGCATAGCCAGGTATTGCTAACCCTAGCTTTGTATTCTCAGTTTTAACTTGTTTATACAGTATGCTTGATAGACCGGGCAGAATTTTGCTTTTTGGAGCTGGTGAAGTCTCTCAGGATGGTTAAGTCTTTGTATGTAAATTAACAGAAAAAAGAGGCAGAGAGCAGTTCCTTTACTGTTTCTCTCAGTCTCTCAACAATAATATTTCATTTTTTTTTAGTTTCATGTGTCTTGCAAACAGTAATGCTAAGCTAACATTAGCAAAGACATACAAAAATGCACTGCTGTAATTTCAAGACTTGGTGAAAGCACAAAAAGGCTCAAATTTCTTAAGTCAGTTGGTATCTTTTAAATGAAGATCGCTGATGCTTTCATGATAAGAGACATATAAATTTATAAATAGAATAGGAATCCACATGAATCTGGCTTGATTGTTTCAAGACCCTTAACCAAGTAAGTACTGACATAAAGTAGACCAGTACCAGATAACACGTATTCTTCTGAAGCTCCCCTGTATAATTTCCAGCATTCTGAAGCCAAAATATTAGAAAAAAATATGAGTTTCAAGAGCTAACTGAAGGACAACCTCTCAGATTAGAGATTCTGAAACTGAACAGCTCATCATTCCCTTCTGCATTTTCCACTTGGTAAACTTTGCATAGAGTTAACGGGAGCAGTTTGGTACATTGGAGTTCTTTCTAGTGTGAATTTGCCTTAGAAGTATACTTGCAGACTGTACCCAAATGGTGGAGTATTCAAACTATAGTACTTTGCTCCTCGATTTGCGCTGGTAAGTAGTGGAGGTATATGCACTTTCTAGTGTCATTAATTCTTACTGCAGTGCTCTATCCTCCTGTCCCGTTCACCAGTCTCTACCCCATATTCTCAAAATCACTTTCTGCCTCTCTTTCATCACTTCCTTCAAATACATCTATGTGGTTATCTTCAGCACCTTGAAACAGAAGTTTGTAAGTCAGTTTATCTTAAGGCATATTTGCCTGTGCTCCTACAGATCATTGAAAAGTGGCAAATTTCAGAGCAAACACAAGACATACCTCAGTGTGCAAATCAATTGCACAAGTCCAATCCTTGCCCCACACCAGTCTCGTTACAGAACTGGGGTTAAACCTACATAGCTTTAGTCAAACTTCTGAGCCCAACCGTGGTAGAGTTGCCCTCAGCATAGAGTGGCCATTCTTCCTGGATTTCCACATATACAGCACATTCTCCAAAGCAGAGGATCAGTGATTTTAGCAAATGTTTATTGAAATTGGTGGAGCTGTCAGGCTTATTTCCAAGCTAAGAATGCTACATGATATGGATGGTTATACAACAGCCCAACTTAGCAGCTCTAATACATTTGAGGATTACTATGATTCTGCCTGTCAGATGAGCCATGCTAAATAACCTAGTTGTCCTGGGTTCGTCTGGGACAGGGTTAAT
>Ga0181612_162150_pt1 | contig 12583 bp, 11 predicted proteins | sample HoacroProtozoa21_FD_119630 | JGI IMG/M metagenome (GOLD analysis project Ga0181612, IMG submission 119630) | Hoatzin crop microbial communities from Cojedes, Venezuel. Combined Assembly of Gp0051906, Gp0051904, Gp0051908 | reverse complement strand
CTGTGCAGCCTGCTGTAGATGACCCTGCTTCGGCAGGGGCGGTGGACCAGATGACCCACAGAGGTCCCTTTCCAACCCCAACCATTCTGTGATTCTGTGATCTGTCTTCCTATGGCCAAGCTACATTACCCCATATCACTTAATCCAGTGCGCTGAATACTTTTCTATTCTAATCTTACAACTCCCTGTTCTGCTCACAAAGACAACTACAACCTTTTCTTCTTGCAATTTTTATTTATCATAAAGAGCTCTTGACAAGTTGCAATGAACAAAAAAATGCATATTACTCCATATTAAATATAAATGAACTATATGATTTATCCTTTCAGTGATTACTATCAGATGCACTTACCAGCTTGCCTGGATTTTCCAACTATATCAATCCACCGAGCAAAATGCATTAGTTTTATTTACAAACACCACCCCAACCACCGTCAAGTATTTTTATATTGAAGCAAAACTGAACTAAAGTTGCTAGTTAAGAACTACTAAAAAAAAATCAAGCCCTGAGACAGAATAAGCTATTCATTAACAAAGCAAGTAATAAGATACCTAATGGTGTGACAAGACAGCAAAGTTTAATATTCTTTAAGAAATATTGACACCCTTCAACTGAAGCAATGCATGACACCTACATTCTTAATATACAAGAATCTGCACAATTACATGACATAAATTCTGTTAATTTAGACCCAAAAGTCTTTTCTCCACAATTTTTTTATAGAATAATAGATTTTGGATGAAAAATTTAAAAAAAAAAATTTGTTTAATCAATTTAATTCACACATACACATGCATGAACGTTCAAACAGCAGATTTTGTTAGATCATCTAGCTCCTGTTCTCAGTTCTTTTCTTTTTAATATGGCAGTCTAAACACTTCTGACAAAGATCAGTAGTACACACTAGCAGAAACAAACAGCGGTATTTCAAAAGCATCAGTATAACAAGTTGCACCCCATAGCAATTAGCAGTACAGAAGTGATCTAACAATGCAAGCAATTGCCCCAAGGCTATGGAAAAAAAACCCTAGTACGTACATTTCACATTCTTTAAATACAGTAACAGTCTCCCAAAATTGATATGAAAAAGTCAAAACACTTGGTAAATCACAGAATCTCAGAACTTTTCATTTGGAATGTATCCATTTGCACAATACTCAGCTAATACTACAGATTCCCTGATCCCTACGGTGAAAAACTGAACCAAACAGAACATCATCCTTAAATTTTCCTACAATTGATATTTACTCCCAGGCTAAAAGCCAACCACCAGACAGTGTGCACGGACATCATGAAATTGCATTAGGGATGGAAGGCTTAGGAGTAAACAAACTGAAAGATAACAATCACATTGTTTTCAAAAAACACTTGAGAGAAAAAGCAAAAATTGAAAGAGAAGCAGTCAAAATATAAATTATTTCTATGACTACTAAATACATGAGTAGCCTAGTTAGAACCAAAAAATTGCACTTTCTACAGAATAAAATGTTCCATAGGTCATTTGTTCAGTGTTTATTACTATTACCTGCCTTAAAAATTGTAAGCATTTTCAAAAATGCATCGGAAACTTCCCCGGTTTTTTATACACCTTTTTGTTATTTCTTACATCAATGTATTTTAGAGTCTCAGAACCACCATTCTGATAATTTCCAAAATGATAACACAGTAGATTGCAAGTTCGGGGGTTTTGTAAATTAGAGAAAAATAGCCTATGTTTGCCCCCTGGTGCAATAGCTCCTCTGCTCACACACAACACAAAATAAAAGATTTTCTCTTTACATAAGTGGCATTCAGAAAAGATCCCCTCAGCCTGAGGCTGCTAGAAAGGGGCCATATTTCTATGACTTAGAGTGTAGGTCCATCCTGTAAAAGCTCTCACACACTTACAGTGGAAATCTGCTTAACTGTTTTAGAAATGTGGCTTTACCTTTATGCAAGAGGGGGCAAAAAAAAAGTGGTGAATCACATCAATGTCAGCTGTGCTTTCGCTGCTGGTCCAGGGTGAGGAGTAGCTGAGCCTTCTCCTCAGGATGAGATGCCTCTCTCTTACAGCTGGCCTTCTGCTGCATCTGCTCCATTCACTGTTCCAGCACCTTTCTCCCCTTGTGGCATCCACCCTCCCTTCCCACCTCGATCAAATGGGAGAATGGCACATTTCACTCCAGTGCTTGTTTAACTAAATAGGGATTTACTCCATTCACAATCCTTTGATATCAACAGAATACATTATAGTGTGTCTTGGTAGTTAGGGAACGTGTCACTCTCAAGCAAAGGCTTCTGTAACTCCTCCTTGAGTTCAGAAATCTTCATTTCAGACAGCTGCCACTGCAGATCACTGCACAACTTCGGTCCTGTTTCAGCCAAAGACAAGAAGTCCCCACTCTCCTCCTCCACTACCACCCAAAGCAAAAATCTTAAAGCATATCTTAGCAGAAATATGTACCTTTCTACCCACTTGCTATAACTCCACAGCTAAATATTGACAAATTTTGGTTGTGTATAACAACACTTAGGCACAATTTTACTTCATCATATTAATCCTTGAAATGTATAGCTTACATTCATCATTTTTCTTTTAAAGAAAATGTAGCCTAAATTTTCTAAGCATTTTGTTAGATAAGATAGAAGAAAATTTCAAACTCATTAAGAGAACTTTACAAATAAAGCAAAAAGAAATGTTCAGTTATACTTTTTTGTCTATCTATTCCCAAAGTGTATTCCATTTTAAAGTACTACTTTCTACTTTGCTTTTTTCTTTCCATTCAGAGCCCTTTTATCTTTCAAGACACAGAAAAGTATAGAAGATTTGTTTTATATTTACTTCTTTACAAATAAAAGAGGATTTACATTTTTCACCACTTACTGTGAAGATACAGTAAGTTTTTAAAGGATGAGCCAGAATAACTAGATGACTTCAGAAAAGAAAAATTTCTCATTGTCTACTGTGTTGGTAGAGTCTGAAATTGAAGACCTGAATCCCACTCATGTACCCTACATCAGCGTCCTGGCTTTCAGCGTAACGGGTATTCTGGAGTAGGTCTCTGCTTCAACCATTAATACTGTTTTATTTCAGACGGGTAATTTTGTATCCATTAGAGCAGGCACTTAACTAAGTTTACCAAAACCCAGGCAAGTGCCTTGCCTGTTGAGGTATGGAGTTCTTCAGTCTCCAGCAGGATATTTCTATTGCACTAGGAATGTTCCTATAGAAAGGACACAGTCATATATAGCTTTATAGGTTACCAGACATTCTTAAATTATTGGTATAAACAAAACAAAGCAAGGACTTGATAGTGGGGCCCTGAATCCAACATTTATATCCAAAACTTGATATTGACAGACACACATCCCCATCATTTCCTTGTTGACATCTTCTGTTTTCTTCAGATCGGTTTGTTTTCAACGAATGCACACAACATTTAATTGTAAGTTCTATTCACACAGGCATGGACTTATCAGAATTCCCCTCTTAGTGTTGGTGTACCAACTGGTTATAATTTACAATAGACTAAGTTTTGGAACTATGTTCTAAATCTCTTTTTGTATTTGTATAATGCTAAGTCATAGTTTAATCCAAGACTGACTTGGCCTTTTAGTGCTACCACCAATACTTATTTTACAAATGATCTGCTGAATTATATTTGGATCCTCTGTTAAGTGGATCATGATAATTTTGGAATTTCTCAAAGTAACCTCTACAAACGAATGATACTAATCCATCTGCTACACAAAACACCCTTGCTCCTCCAGAGAGATTTCCTACATTGCAGGATATCCTTGGCAGCTAAATACTACATGTCTAAGTCAACCAAAAGATGCTTAAAATCAGGTGCAGGAGGAAAGCATCTTTCCCATATGCAGTCTTTGCATAACGATTATCCCTGCAAAAATGTTAAATATTCACTAACATTTGTTTTCATCTGGATTATATGGAAAAAAACTGGCATGTACAGTGAACCTCTGCATTTTAAAGGACTCGTATCCCTCTGCTGGAAAGTACTTGAACCTATGAACCTCATAAAATGCCTTCCATTTCTGGATGGAAGGCAATAGACTATAATGTCCGAAATTATAATTGAGGCTTTGCTAATCAAAATTCTGGAATAAAAGTTTTACCCAATTAGCTCCCTGTTAAAAGACATAGCTACTGGATTTTCACATTTTCTTTCCAATTGCTTCCTGTTATCTGACTTCTGTTCTTGGGTCCTTGTGGTGACCTGTATAAATCGACAAACTCTCATTATCAGAATTCTGAAGCACCCAGAACTGAACTGGCTGTAATTGATGAACCAAAGTGACAGCTGTAGCAAGAGCCTGTAGTTTTAAAGCCAAGCAGGAAAGTGTTACTTTGAAATAAGACAGAAATGGGCTGTCCTCATCAGGGCTTTGAAAACAGGGGTTGGTAAAAATACGAAGTCCTACCATATAGAAATAAGAAGGATTTAGGAAAAAAAAACCTCAAATTGATACTTTTATCCTTCTAACCTCTTCTTCCCATACAAATGCGGGGGAAAAAAAAAAATCACTTAAATCCAGGCAGTCACTCAGGAGCACCCTTCCTCCCAGGTCTCATGTGCTTACAAAGGGGGGGAGGGAGGAGTGGGGAGGCAACTTCAGTTGACGTTGCCTGTGAATACAGGAGGCGATACTTCATACACCATACAAAAAATTCATGAGTAAGTCTAGTCATGGAAAATCCATGGAATTCCTAGAACTCCAGGAAGAACATACACAGACATCATCCAAAAAATAGCTAACTAAAGATCTTAGATTACTACTCCATATATCCTCTAACAAGATGTTAAATTCTAGTGGCCCAATGCTGATCAGCAGAACAAGGAAAGCACAACACAAAATATTTTCAGTCTGAGAGTACAGAAAATTTCAGCAAGACTGCAAACTGTGAGCATTACTTTCATCTTATTAACTGAATGAAAAGTGGGAGGACAATAGTTCAGTCATCCTCCCTCATTCTCTTGAAATCTGGAGTACCCTTGGGAACTGCGTTGTGCATAAACTACTTTCTTGGATGTATCTAATACACTGATCTTCAAGCGTTTATGATACCACAACCACTCAGCCTTGGCGCCTACATTTTGTCTCCATCCTGACAGAACTTCAACATGAAGAGTTTAATAATAGGCCACCCCAAGGATAATTTTCCTCCCTGTGTAATTCAGTGAAGGAAACTTAGAAACTTCTGATGAAACCTCTCCAAACTTCTCATTTCTAAGCATATCTGAGGGAAAAAAGGATCAATACATGTCTTCCTATTCTTGTTTCCAATTTTTGCTTTTAGCCCTACCTCGGTTTTATGACTACTTAGCTTTAATTGTGAATTTCTATTCAAATTTACAGTCCTGGGCTGAACTTTATACTTTTGTGTAAAAGACACTGAAAACTGCACTCCTGTGACAGCTCTAGGGTAAATGAAACAGTGTTCCCTACACACGCTTCCCGTTACTTTTGCATTCAGAGGAAAGCAGTAACACAACTCCCAATACTGGCAATTCTAATGGACCTCCGGGGCTTTGATTAGCTACAGCAGTAACCAATTTGCCAGAATTTCTTAAATTACATACCAATATTTTAAGTTTCCACACAGATGAACCTTCTTAGTCATGCATCAATACGAATTGATTACACCTGACAACAAAATCTCCAACAATGAACATTTCCATCCTGAAGGCACCACAAAGCCCATCCATGTCAGAATACTTGGGGTCATCAGCTAGTAAAGTAAAATAGGAGAATTTTTGTTATCTAACATTGACTTAGGTACAAGTGTAAGCCCAAACTATAATCTAAGCTTAAGAGCCACATCTACAGCTTATACAAACATATGAAATGTGTATTTCATATCTTTTCCATTATTTCTAAATAATATCTAAGAAAATAACTGGGGTTAAAAGAAAAAATTACTTGAAGGATATTTTAGCGTATTCACTGTTTCAGAACAAAACAGTACTGACAGCAACAACCTAAAAACATCAAACTTCAGACAAAAGAGGCAGGACACTTTCCTTCATAGCCTTATGCCAAATAATGTAAATGTCATCTACATGGGTGCTGTCATAAGACATTGAAAACCAAGCTTTTATGACTAAAAAAGATACAAATCAGATTAATTTTACCTATATTTTCCCACTTAACAGTTGGTTTGCTCATAAAATATTAAGCTGGCCTACAAAACACATAACTCAGTTTAAATTGCATGTGTCGTGGAAGCAAAGGTTTCACAGCGTGCTCTATAGTTTGGGGGTTTTTTTTAGAAAAATATCGTAGAATAATTGTTCTAGACGTCGCTACTACTTGCAACTAACAGGTACAAAAATTCAGCCCAGAAAAATGACCTTTCTAAAATTTCATTTTAATACAGCAATAAAATTTTTACTTTCTGTGACCAAGAAGTGATTTTTTTCCCCAATAATGTTCTTAGAATTCTAAAACCTTTCAAAAAATTTGGACTAGAATGACTCCAGAGTAAGTTCCAGAGTAAGAAAAGAAGGCTTAAACAAGAGGGTGGTATTTCTGCGTCTCATACTGAAATTTCTAATTGCTATAAATATTTTTAAAAACCCTACTAGAATCCATTTGGTCAGCATCGTAGATTGCAGCAGTTAACCCCAGCTAATTCATTAACTTGATCCAGAAATCTGTTTGTTCCTTACTTTTGCTGCAATCACAACCAAAGCACCATTCATAACTCCAGTAAGTGCTTAAAAATAAAAAAATTTAAAAAAACCCACGTGGGAAGAATCTTTCCTTCTTCCTTCAAACAAGTGTATCCACTAACTTACAAAAATAATTATAGGACAGAGTACATACGTTTTCTAAATAAATGTAATTACACCTGTAACCCTCCTGCCTCTTTGCATATAATTCTCAGCGATACATCCCTTCTGAAAGAAAGATACTTACCAATATACTTATACACCAATTTCTCCAAATTCATTTGCAGACATAAAAACATAATACTGAAGTGTAATGCAGAAAGAGCTTTTTCAGGACTGGAGCATGCACCACCACCATCCTTTTTTTTTTTTTTTTTAATTAAAAATGGCCTTTTTAGCAACAAACACCAAAGCCCTCATTCAGGAAAAAATGCATGTACCTTTTTCGGTATGTGCTTCAATTCCACTGACTTCAACAGCAAATACATTCCCGGCTACTTTTCCTAACAAGGCTTAAACCATATTCCAATAGAAACTGTCATATCCTTAGAAGACACTCAAATATATTTTTGTTTTCAGGATATGAACTGCTCATTTCCATGTTGTCTTATAATATTATATTGAGGATGATGCTGTCTTGTATTATAAACAGGAACTACTTCTTATACATACATATACTTTTCATAGGAAACGAACATTCCTAAAATTTAATGAGCAATACTGCAGTTTGCATGCAGTTCATCAGGTTCCCATGTGGAAAGCAGAAAACGCAACAGCTCAAAATTAACAACAGTGGTTTTAAATTAGTTCTTTTAGGGCTCCTTGTCTTTTAACTGACAGCAGGAAATGGTTGTAAGACAGCAGATGCTGTAAGTTCAGTTCATTACTACCAACCTCAGTGAAAGCACGCAGATTGATTCCTCCTTTATCAGCCATATTCCTCTAGTTGTATTTGGATTTGAATAAAGGTTTTATTTTCTCTACCATGTTTCACAAATTTTAATATTTTTTCTTTTTTTTGGAGATCTCTTGTCTCCACATACTCTCATGTAGTAATGGAACAGAAGTCATTAGTAATCTATTGAACTGTGTCTTGTCTCCAAAGCAGCAAAAGTATGTTTCACATTGGGAGAGCAGTGTGCTGAGAGTGCTGCACTTACCAGAAGAGACCTAGGTTGACTCAAAAACAGTGGCCAAGACAAAGATGCTATCATGATCCAAAAATAGGGACGACTTTCACGGAAGGTGTGTGTGAGTAAGATGAGATGAAAGCACTTGAGATAAAAAAAGTGGGCCATATGAAAAAAGTCTCACAAACTATAGCTGCCCTCTTTAGCAAGCAGCTTATTTTTGGTAATATATTAAAGCTTAGGCTGTTTAAAAGTACACATATATATATATATTTCCCTATATTTTTACTGCAAAGTTTAAGAAGTTTACCAAGTTAATAATAGGATCTGTTACATAAGGAAAAAATGAATGTACTGTGGTTTTTTATTTTTAAAATCTATCTTACTACAGTAGAAATAAGTCTGCCTTGTCATACTTCAAGGCTGTGTAATATGGTTCCTTATTTCATGTCCCATAAGACTTTACATATCTTTAAATTGCCATAAATAACCAAAGCAGTCACATCTCTACACATTGTAAAAGTAGAGGAGAAAAAGCATATGGATATTTTTAAATAAAACAGGTATTTTCACTGCAGTTTTTAACTAGATACTTTCAAAAGGTTTCATTTGAGGATACATACTGAAGGAAACAATGAAGTGAGTAAGGAAATAATGATGGAGGATGCCTATTTACAATGGGCCAGCTACTTTGCTCTGTATTCTGCAAGTCAAAACATGGACAATAATGCCAATAAATGTATTTACATAAAACCTTAAATGTAGACAGTTTTTGATGTTGTTGCGCTTTACAATTCTTTAAAGAAAGCAAATCAAGGGAACTACAAAATTTAAAAGTACCAAACAACAAGAAATAAAATGCCCTTTCATTTTGTGAAACTCAAGGGAAGTGTTTACTCAAAATCTGTTTAGCAGTCTATACCAACTTTTATTAATCTTCTCAATTAAAAGGTTATTCTACCTATAAAAAGACCTTTTTCCCCATATGGTGCCTCCAATAATTTAATTAAAGAACTGTGTTCAGTGCAAGCTGTATTTCTGTGACTAGTTCGGGGCTACAGCTAAGACAGCTCTGCATCACACCCACATTTAGCTGAAGAAGTCTGTATTCAGAATACGAGACTGCACTCTTCCTGAAGCCCAGGATCCCCTGACTCTGGGGACAGTATACACACAATGACCTGAAAAACGCTTTCTTGACAGTTAAAAGTAAACTTTTATATCTTTTTCTCCCTGAGTAGCAACAGGCTTCTCCCTTCACGAACTTGGATCAGTGTTCACATCATCAACATACAAAGTAGGATTGTAAGGTGAAATTGCATATAGTTGGAGCAATATAGTGTAGATGAACCTATATAACATCTGAAATATAAAAAACTAACCTGTTAGGTTTTAGCAATTAATAATTATCGTTTCAATAACTCAGTTATTAAAATGGCCAGTCTAACATATTGCATTGTGCATGTAAAGTATGGACCAAAAACCTCTCCAAGATGGAAAATAAGCAGAAAATCGTGCTGACTGACAGTAGAAAGCCTCCCTCACCCCATGCTTTCTTAACACACAATCTCATATTCACTCTTGCATTTTAGTAATAAAACACTAACCAGACCGTTATTCTTTGGAAAAGTGCAGAATAAACAGGTAGCTTGAGACACCACATCCATAGATTTTTCTTTAGAATGAATTCTAGAGTCCAGACAAAACCTGGAACATATCAAGTACTACATATCTGGAAAATATAGAATCACAGAATCATTAAGGTTGGAAAAGACCCTTAAGAACATTGAGTCCAACTGTAAACCTAACACTGCCAAGTCCACCACTATACCATGTCCCGAAGTGCCACATCTACACGTCTTTTAAATACGTCCAGGGATGGTGACTCAACCACTTCCCTTGGCAGCCTGTTCCAGTGCTTGATAACCCTTTCAGTGAAGAAATTTTTCCCAATATCCAATCTGAACATCCCTTGGCATAACCTGAAGCCCCTTCCTCTCGTCCTGTCACCTGGGAGAAGAGACTCACACCCACCTCGCTACAATATCCTTTCAGGTAGCTACAGAGAGGCAGTTGTAAGTCAGATAAGGTCAAATATCTGGTCAGATAAGACAATAAAGAGCAGACACTAGGGAAAGAGTCACACTTGCCTGAATTAAGATGTGGAATAAATCTAGCAACCAAGTCTTATTTCACTTCAGTGAAAGGGTATAAAGACAGAGAAAGCACCCGCAAAGGGCTACTGCACACTTCTATGTAAGGACATGTCAGACAGCCAGAAAGGAATAAATGTAAGCCTGTGTTTAGCAAGACCAAAACCATCAACTTCAACCCTGAGAACTCGAGAGGTAAAAATACACTAACTAGAAAACAATATTTAGACAGCAACCATGAATCATTGACACGGGGTTAGTAGAACGCATTCAATTCCCATGGAATTTGGTCACTGTCCATAGTCAGAAGTCATGCTGCATTAACTGAAATGGGTTTTGTTAAACTAACACATTCTTTGTGCAAGGACTGTTTTATAATAGGTTTTCAAAGTTATTTCAACTTAAATTGTAAAGTTGTGCCACTCTCATTGTATGAGAATTTTATATAATCCTACTAGAGAATTTTTGCCTTCAAAATCCTATACTTTTATTGCTGGGGAAGACAGAGAGAGGGGAGATAGGGAAAGAGGATTATTAGACTGGAGACAGGCAGCTTTCCCAGTAACTTTGGAAGACAACCCACGGTATTTCATGTTCATGTCATATTAATCAAGCTTTTAACTGTATTTTTTTCTGCACTGTCATGATAAACCAGCCATGGAGCAAACACTGCTAGGTCTCCATGTCACAACATCCATTTTCTATTGTGACAAACTAGAATCTCTTTCACACAAGAATCATTGTTTCCTTCCATGTTTATACAGGTAGCGCAGGATCCTCATTTACTGCTTATTTTCTAGATGCTGCAACAACACATATGAACTATTACAAGCAGGATTACTAGCAAATGATGGTCTTGTTTGATACCACGGCTGAGAGTTCAGAATCTTATTTGGGAAGTTATTGCAGCAAGCTTAAATGACCCACATTTGACAGGCTATGCAAACTCCACTCCTTCACAAGATAAATCAGCTTAAACAGCGCATAAGAATTTTAAAGCATATTTTATACCGTCTGCCTAAAACTATCTGGCCCAACAAGGGTATACTGCGCTGATTATTGTTATCTGGAAAGGAGTCCATGTCTAAGAGAAACAGTTTAATAACTCAAAAGTTCTATCTAAAGGTAGCTTAGCAAAAAATTACATTTTGCTTTTCAGTTATTATGCCTGAGAATATCTACCATAAGGAAGTCTAAAGGCAAGAGCTACATATGTTATATTACATCCTTAAAGACTGCTAAAAATTTAACTAGTCCAAAACATGTGACCCTAAATTGAGAAGCTGTTAAATAAAACATTTAAGAACACACTCAAAGCTTTCATTTGGAATTCTATTGTGGCCATTCTATATTTGGAGCTTAAATGTCTCAAGAATCACCTCAGGTAACCTATGAGAAAACTGCAGAGAAAAAAAAAGTTGGTGGCTTAGGAGGCACAATAAAAATAAATCCTATTTTGAAACCAAATATATCTGCAGCCTACATGAAATGCAGAAGTAACCAAGCAGTTAAAAGCAAGCTTTGTTACAGTCAATAGTTTATCTAACTAAAATTACTTCTCTATTTACATTTAACAGTGTTTAACTCTTAAATGGATACCCAGAATGAACAGCCAGCTTACAGAAAGAGACAGAGATAAATATTATATTTCCCCTTTTTGAGGGCTGAAAGTTCACAAAATAACTCCTCCTTTTACTACGTTTAAATGAATACGTGGTAACAACCAAACTCTAGCCAACATTAGCCAAGGATGGAGAATACTGCTTTGAGGCCTTGTTTTTCCATTATTAGACCATTCAGTTAATTAGTTGATTTAGATATATGAACCCATACATGTAGGAGAAATCAAATCCTGATAGCCTGATAGAAGGGGTAACTGAAGACACACTTCTCCTAATAGAATCTGCAAGCTCTGTGAGCAAGAACAAGACAACACTGCATTTAACGGCCTCCAGTCATGAGCTTACCAGCTTCAGAAACTTCTCTAACTTCTCCCCTCCTGTAGAACTTAGTTTTTCAAAATATGCTATGTTACAAGATGTTATTTTATTCAATTTCAAAAAAATTAAAGTGTGCATATACCTGACACAATAAAAATGAAAATGAATTTGTTATGACAGTGTATAACAAGATTTTGGAAAACAATTTCTTCTGAAGATTTTTCTTATTAATAATTTCTGGCAACTTCTTCAGTCCCATACCACATTACCTTCTGCAATATTAATACTATATTGGACTCCTATCCAAACATTGAACATTATTAATCACCACAATGCTGATTAGATTAATTTTCTAAAGCCCCATATTAGAATCATAGAATGGTAAGGGTTGGAAGGGACCTTAAAGATCATCTGGTTTCAATCCCCCTGCCATGAGCAGGGACATCTCCCACTAGACCAGGTTGCTCAGAGCTCCATCCAACCTGGCCTTGAACACTTCCAGGGAGGGGGCATCCACAGCTTCTCTGGGCAACCTGTTCCAGTGTTTCACCACCCTCATGGTGAAGAATTTCTTCCTAATATCTAATCTAAATCTGCCCTCTTTTAGTTTAAAGCCGTTTGCCTTTGGCCTATCACTACATGCCCTTGTGAAAAGCCCCTCTCCATCCTTGTTGTAGGCCCCCTT
>Ga0181612_144063_pt1 | contig 12583 bp, 7 predicted proteins | sample HoacroProtozoa21_FD_119630 | JGI IMG/M metagenome (GOLD analysis project Ga0181612, IMG submission 119630) | Hoatzin crop microbial communities from Cojedes, Venezuel. Combined Assembly of Gp0051906, Gp0051904, Gp0051908 | reverse complement strand
CTCTGGAAGACTTTGCGCGGCAGAAGATTTTTAAAGCAAGCTACTAGGGGCCACCTGCAGCTGTAAGGAACTTCCCAACTTGCAGGCACTTCTGCTGGCAAATTACAGGTTAGCACTTCAGTAAGCACAAGACATCTCAAAGCAGGGTTTTACTTTGGATCACTTATTCAGCACATACACTGAAGAAGTGCCTCAGACATACTGGCTATAGGAAAACAGCGACAGAGGTCAGGGGCATATACCTTTGTGCTTTCAATTGACAGTCAATGATACGCAGAAGGAAAATGCCCTTCCAGGGTCAGCACATTTTTCTTAGCAACTGTAATCCCTTACTGATAATTACAATTAAGTGTCATTAGCTAGTGTTTTCCACAGGTGAAAGAAAAGCAGCAGCTCTATTGCAAATCTCCTGCCAGTTGTAGGTGTCTTTGCTATTCTCATTTAATCAGTGCAATTCACCACCGGCTGCTCAGGGCTCATGTTTCTCCCCTCTCAATCATCAATCAGTCCGGTCTGCCTGACAGTGAATATAAGTAGATCCCAATGCCTTGATATGCTACTCTGTCCTTTATTATCAGTGCCATCTACATTATACTGTATCAGGTTAATTTTCACCTCCTCTGAGATTAGGGTATCGAACATTTTGAAGTTCTCCAAATCTACATTCTTGGACAAAATCATTCTTTAGCAGGCAGATGCCTTCACATGGCCTGACCTCCTTGCTGTCATGTTACAGTAGACTCCCATGACATTCTCTGCTTCTAGGAAGGATTAGTTTTCTGCGTTCATTTGATGAATTTGAATCCATCCTCATTGTTGTATTTAGGGGCTCAGCCTGGAAGAATAATATTTCTTACAATCTTTACTCTGTTTTTCCTTTATACCCTATGGACACTGCCCAAGCACCAGGTCTAATGAGGTCAATGATAATAGCGCTTATGCTATGAGGTTGGTGCCAGTATGAAAGGCATTTAGTGTTCTGTCTATTCAGAGCACTGAACCAAATGTCTGAAACAGCAAAGCTCAAATGCTAGCCTAATTGCATGAGGATGAGATGTTTAAGTCCTTGTGTGATTTCTAAGCTTTCTTACATCACCTTAACCAGATGGGAACTGTATTTTCCATCCGGTGTTCCTGCAGTTTGATTTTTTTTTTGTTTTGTTTTTGTTTGAGAAGGCCTTTGTAGAAGCAGAAAATAAAACCTCACAAGCCAAGAAAATGTTTCTCTCTGCTCTCAAAGCCAGCAGAAGATTTTTTTTCTCATAATTGCTCCTTAAATGTGATTCAGGCTGTTTAATGTATTGAGATGGCTCCTGATGCATCCAACAGTGAAAACCACCTAATTTTGAACAGAGTGATGCCAGAACGACCATATGCACCCACAGGATTCCTCTTTCATAAAACTCTTACTTTAAAGCAGAAGGTGTAATTTCAGTCAAAGTAACTTTTGGTCTGATGTGTATTTTCCAGATCTTCTATAAAAAGCCTGTATCAAGCACAGAAGATGACTCAGTACAGTGACTAAGCACAGTGGAAAAGGAGGCACCCATGCAGTCTGGTGCACACCAGGAGACAGAAATAGCATGTGAGCTGCAAAAGACCAGGAGCTCCTTAACCCTTCACCCATATCTCAGTGAAAATATGGACATTTCTAGCACCCTAACATGGCTGGACAAGGATTTTTCACTGATTTGCTGAGACCCAGAAAGAAGGATGATCCTGAAGGCTGGATGAAATTCTAGCCAGCACATGTCTTCTATAACTTCTAAGGTAAATTTCAAAGACTTAAGCAGCACTAACCTTTGGGAGGAGGCACCCAGCGATGCCCTTAACCCATGCTATATTCTCAGCACACTCACTTGGATTTTCCTCATCTTAATACAAACCGTGTCTTTGATGCCGTGAATTCACCTCAAGCAGTAGCCACGTTTCTATAGCCAGATACAAGAATATAAAGCCCAGTCTTCTGCTTTCTAATATCTTAGTCCAGACAACATTTTTGAAACCACTGAGTCTGACTGCCATTCATTAACTGCTCAGGTTTGTGCAAAGATTTTAGAAAGCAAGTGCCTGCAACTTTAGAAGGCTTTGGCCACATCTTTAGAAACACTTTCGAGACATTACTGTCATCCTGGGTGTTCAGGACAAATACAAAGAATTAAGTGCTCCTCTTTATACACAGCTTCCTAAACAGGTATCTTGCACAGGAACTAATCCTGCCCTTCATTTAGAATGTCAGAATGGGGAGAACACTCTCTTAGTCTCCAGAGGCAGACGAGCAGCAGTTTTTGCTCAAATCCTGGCAGTACTGCTGAGTTGAAATGACAGCTGCCTGTGGCATCCTGGCTAAACTACTACTTGTTGCTGGGAGGGGAGCGAGTGTCTGGTCTACTAAGAAAGCAGCTCACAGGCAGACTTTGAAATGCCAGCTCAAGTGCTGGAAAGTCTGTGAAGAATGAAGTTTAGAGCTGAAGGTGTATTTCACATGTTGCCTGAATGCAAACAACAGCAAGAATTTCCAGAGTTCCCAGATACCCAGCAGGCTTCAGGAAAGAAAAGGAGCATTGTTCTTTATTTAGCAGAATGCAGTCACTAGCCCTGTGCAGACAGGGAAAAGAAGTTTCGTGAAGAGACTGAGCACACAGTACGAGTGAACAGCACTTTCTGCATGCAAGAACCTTTCATATGAAGAAAAGGGGAAGGGACATCCAATGAGGTTGCCTGGTCCAGTATGAAGGGCACTAAAGGCACATTTAGGACACAGACTCTGTTCCTCTGTCCACTCTGCCATTGATTTGCTGTGAATTTGGCAGCCCACTTTACATCCGTGTGCCTCAATTTCTAGCTATAAAGCAGCTGTACTAATTTTCATGTTCCTTGTAAAATGCTTTGATAACAATAAATCTTTGACTGTTTCTGTGCAAATGCACTGTAATACATCCTGCCAAAGGACTGCCACTGTTATGCAACCAAGTAATAGCCTGGTTTAGACAAACAGTGAACCTCAGGCAGTGACTGAATCCTAACTGCTCAACCCCAAATGCTATATAACAGCAAATACATCCTATCCCTGCTGATAGTCCTATTGCTGTCCAAGCACAAAGGCTTTGGGAAAATTTGATCAGAATTTAAGAAGATAAGCAATTGTCTGCTAAAGTACCTCTCCATGTAAATCCAGGTTTGGGAAGGCCCAGCTGTGTTTTCTGATGTCTGTACTTCAAGCTTAGCAGAATAACAATGCAGCAGCTGCCCAGTCTCTTGCATACCAGACAGGCACCTGGCAAGTTTCAGGCAGTTCTTCAGATACCAGCCTTTCTCTCTCTGGCCAAGCCTTAAGCAAGCGTGCCTGATCATCCTGTGGCTTTAACAGTGTAGAGCGAATGTAAAATACTAGCCGACTCATACCAAAACAAAGCTGATGTGAAATGAGACTTGGCCTTCGTATGTGGAAAACAGCAGCATTTCTACAGAGCTTCACGTATTTAGTGAGACCCAGGCGCTGAGAGATTTGGTACCACAACGGAGCATTTAGTTACAGGCTGGTCCTCATGGGCTGAACTGGATGAGGGAGACAGGAGTCAAAACAGCACTCTTCACAGTGAATCCTATTACCTGTAAATAGCACTCATTGCAAGGAGAGGGTTAGTGCAAGTTTCTTCTGCTAAGATTGCAGAAGCAGAGACATTTTTATCACAGATCATGCATGTTACACCAAGGGGAACAGAATAGCTGCCAGAACAAGACAGTCACAAGTCTGTACTGCCAGAAAATTCAACCAGAAAAGCAAATCAAAATCAAACCCAGGCCATTCCCCACAGCAAGGATTCAGATATCAGATAGGATGCCATCTAATCACCTAAAGTCCACCAACAGATACAGCAAACCTTGAAGAGTGAGGGAGAGAGACCATATGTGTGGGAAATCCAGGAAATACCTACTGCAGATGCTACTCAGCTAAGAACCCCCTACTCGAGAGAAAATGTTACATGAAGCACTTGGTGAGGGGGCAGGCAATGAGCAGCCCACTGGGGAGAGAACACAGAGCCCCACCTGCACTCCATCACTTCCTGCGTGCATACCGCTGGGGAGTAGCAGTTCTCACATAGCAGAATGTGTAGGTATTTCCTCCTATAGACAGAGCCTGATGTGGTAACCTTGCATTTCACTTTGCTGCTGTTGGGAGACCCTGATCTCTGCTTGGGCTCTTAAAAATTCACTGCCATTTCACTCTCTGGAGAGAAGCCCATCCCAGGCCTGTTGTTCAACTTAATCTCAGAGAGAAAAAACAACTATTTCAAATGACTCATTGCGCACAAGCAACTACATAATTAGGATTGCCAGAGGAAATGATCTTCCAGCTTGAAGAAGAGAATTTATATTATTGTTAAAATATAGAGACATAAAAGTGTTGGAGCTGTCAGGCCCATTTCTGATACATTTCTGTGTGCTCCACCTGCTTTAAAGAACTGACAGAAGTGTGAGCGCGTATATCAAATAAACTGCATTTTCTCAAGCAGAGAGAATAAGGCCACATGGACAGAGCCACCACAGAGAAGACCCTCACCTCCATGGTTTCCTTACATTATAAACTACTGCTTTTAGCAGCCATACATTTCCAGGCCACCATCCAGCTGTGGGATTGAATTATTTAGGTGCCTCAGAGCAGGGTAAGTCTCAACAAACAGCAGGGAAACACCTTCAAGGCAGGGTAGTCCATTAACAAGAGAGGGACAGGAGCTGCGTGATGACATTCAACAAAAGTTATCCTGCTTTAGATGTCTGCAGGTGACACTGTCCACAGCATATTTTGGCCAGGGACTCTGAAAGGGAAGGGAAATACACTGTCCTGAACATGCAAATCTGTGATTATGATCATCATGGAGAAAGCATCAATCTAACAGATAATCTGTGAAGCTGAACAGGCATTAGCTGCAGAACAGACAACTATGCTGCATTCTCCATCCCCACTCATGAGCTAATGGGGCTGATGGGGTGGCTCTCAGCCAGCAGGATGGACAGAGAGGGAAAATAATGCAGAGGAACAAAAGAAGCTTGCCAGCAGTATCTTGGCTGTGTTGGGTAACTTTCCAGGCATGGATTATTGACCAAAGGCGCAAGATAGAGACACACAATCAACATCCTTAGAGAAACTGGAACTATACCTGGCCTCTAGATCCCAAGCATGAGTAGGTTTGCACCTGAGCTCTGCACGTATACCTAGGTGCTTGCTAGCAACTTACTTACTTGTGTATGTTAATACACAGATTAGTCACCAAAAGAGCCATCTGGCCAGAAGATATGCTCTATCAAAAGAACAGACACCGAATCAGCAAGGCAATTCCTGCAATACCCCAAATCACTGGTTAAGTCTGACTTTTTATCTTGAATCTGTTTTTATACCCAAACATTAAATTTAGTAGTCACTCACTTTCAGCCTTCTAACATCAGAGTGCTCTGCTGGGATCAGGCACCTTAGGACACTCTTTCACATTCAGGTACTTCTATAAATACACACCTAAGGTACAAAGAGATAGTGGAGGAAGTACAGTTGGTGGATCAAAACAGAAGGCACAAAATTACAGGGTTCCTTGCTTATTTCCAACTGTATCTGTGATGTGATGCATGTCCTTGGCAAGTCACTTAACTTCTCTGTACCGTAGGTTCTGCACTTGCAAAACTGATTTTACTTGTGTTATAATGTGAAGTGTGTGATGTGGCAGAGAGATCCCAAGTGGGAGACATGAGAGTGAATCTGTTTTTATGGTGGGAGAGGGACTTTTTTCCCACGGCTGAGCAGTCTGTGGGTAAAACCAGTCAGGGTGGGGCTAGCACTATAAAACTGTTCTTTGCTCCCATTATTAATTACATTATTAACATACAGGTTACTATTAGCTTATGCCAGAGAAGAATCTGCTGCCCTCAAGCACAGGAAGTGTAAGCTTGAGCTAAAGCAACACCTTTGCCAGCTAAAAATGAGACTGAGATACTCTGTGGAGGAGGATATGGAGTATTTACACAGTTACACAGAGCAATCACATGAGATCTTGTGCCTGGTGTGAAGCTGTGAGGCTCAAGTTTCATACTCAGTTTGTTTTCCTCATGGTAACTGGTGCTAAGCCTAGGAGCGATGTGCTTTCTCTGTGAAGAACTGAGTATGGAGGCAGAAAAGTCAGGTGGGAGCTGAGCTTTGCAAGGATAAGGAACCACTAAACACAAACAAAAATAAGCTATTATGCTCTAAGAAAGAATAAAACACACCAAGAGACTATCCTTGCCACCAGGTGAGGAAGCAAATATAAGCCACCTATTGGTTTCAGCACAAGTCCCCACAATTTTCCTTCCTTTTCTGCCTACAGCCAGGAAATCATGCTCGAGCATGGTTTGTATGATGCACAACCAGGCAGTGGCTGCCCTGGCGTTTTGTACTGAGTCCACAGAGAGTCCAGTGGAACTAATTTTTTGTGCACCCTAAAGAGGGAAGCCGACAGCAATCTGCACTCCCTATGCAGTTACAAGATTTCCATCTCTGGAATTTCTTGGTACTTCTCACTCCTTATTTTATGATTTATTAGTCTCCCTAATAGCAGAGAAAGTGAATAAAGAACACTTACAAAATTATGTTTTCCTGACCAAGATTAATTTCAGTCCCCTAAAGATTCAACATACAGAGCAAGATGGGGGAAAAAAACACAGCCAGCCTGCTCTTTGTCAGCCTCTCCCAAGAAATGTGTATCCACAAAGCAGATTTATTGGCTTTCCAACAGCCTTCAGCATAGAGACTTCATATACTCAGGAGACGAGTCAATTCCATAAAATAAACTGTGCTCCATAACCTTGCCGCTGTTTATATTATTTACTGATACAACAGTAAAGCGCTGCAAAGAGAATAAAAACCCTGAGCTAAAAACACCAGCTGTAAAACAACCACAAACTCTTAAAAACACTATTGCTGATTTTCGGACCCCTGGCTGAGCTGCCCAATATGCCCATCTGTTAGTAAGCAGCTCTCCCGCCCTGAAATCTTACTCATTTTTCTCCTTCTCTGTTCCTCAAAACACTCAAACCACTGGGAGACATTACAGTTCCTGAGACATGCTGCACAAAAGCTGGCTGCCTTGCCCTGGGAAGGTCTGTGTGAGACTTGGGACATGCATTTACCTCTGTGAAGCCCTCCTGAAGAATATCGAGTAAATTCCCCCTGGCCAAACAAGCGAGCATTCTCCACGAGCCCACCGATGGGTGAGGGTCTCAGAGGACACAGGGCAGATCCTCCAGCTCTGGGCACGACCTCTTCCTCCTTCTCCCAAAGACAAAGAGTTGGAGCTCATCAGGAACGGCATTCATAGTCCCATATGTGCAGCCCGTTACTGCACACAGATAGTTGAGCCAAAGTCAAGGCTTGCACTGGGCATGCTCGAGAGGGAGCTGCTGGGGGAGTAGCGGGAGAGATGTCATACGGTTCCTATAGAAACGCTTCAGTTTACAAGATGCAGGCCCAGGACTGAGTTGAGGAAACATCTGAAACCCATTTCAGCAGTCATACTCACACAAAACCCGCTGCGTAAAAGAGATTTTCAAACCCACCAAACACAGCAAATCCCTGTATGGCGTGGGGGCAGGGAGAGAGTCAAAGAACGGCAGGCAAATAGCAGATGCCTTGATTAGCTAAAAAAGCAAACGGAAAGATTGAAAGAGCTGCCAGCTTTAACTCTCAGCGATTGTTCTGCAGCCCCGAAGAAACAGCAGCGTGGTCAGCCACCTGCTAGAGACAGGAAGCTCCAAACCAGGTCACAATACAGCTAGTAACATTTGCACAGTGCTTGGCCCTGCTCTAGCTGCCCTAGCAATGAAGTTGAAAGAAGAAAAAAGAAAACTTTCAAACTAGAATTAAAGACAATCGTACCCAGCAAATTTTCTAAATCAATAGTAATTGCATTAATTCCAGAAACAAGTATCAAATATCTGCAGGCAATCTCTCAAACTTCATCACACTTTACAGGAAATGCCCAGGAGAAAAAAAAAAAAAAGAAAAACCTCTCAGAATGGATGAAGATATCTTCTGCCAGGGCTCTGGCTGCCAGTCCACAGAGCAACACTGCAAGTACTTCCCAGTGATAGCAAACTGTGCCTTCAGATTTCAAAATACTGATGAAGCATTTCTAAGTGAGAGACACATTTAAAAACAAACATGTTTTTCTGCCCAAGTATTGAAGCATCTGGAGGAAAAAACACCTGCACAATTTTACCATTTTACCCTGTCACATGTGGAGGTGCAGCTAAAATACAGAAAGACAAGCAACAGGTAATTTCTCTCTGTCACCAATCCAAGTCATTAAAAAAGCATTCAGCCCCATGCCCCCATGACAAAAGTTTCAAATTATTTATTCATGTTTACCTTCCCTACTTTTCATAATTCAGTGGGAATTGCGATTTTTATGTTTTGATTGACTGTAACATCAGATCTGTTAAGCAAAACAACAGATTACCGCAAGGCTTTGCATAAAGTCTTGTAAACTGGCGATGCTGGTGGTTAGTACCTTGATCCAATTTACTTCTGAGACTCAAAATGCCACTAAATAGACAGCAATAAATATTTATCCCCATTTTTTGTGATGCAATCAAGTAGCTTATGCCTTTGCAATTTCAATAAAATTTCATAGAAAAACTGAGTGCTTTCCCCATCAGACAGAAAGTGACCTAATTTAAAAACAAACAAACAAACAAAACAACCACCACAAAACACACTCTGACCCTTTTCTGTGGACGTTATAATGCTATTCTTAAGTAATGATCTCAAAGAATAAGTTATAGTTATTATCAGTTTGTCAGTGCTACGTAGTAAACATACATTCGTAGAAGACTTCTAATATTAACAGGTAAGGATGCTGAGGTCATCCCTTCCCTATACCACTTCGATTTCTGGAACAACAAAAAAAATTAACTGCGGATGTACTGAAGTAAAATCAAATGCATGCTGAATGCAGAGAGAGGTTGCAGATGGCTGTTAGGTGTTCTCTGATTGTTTTTACAATTTGTTTTGTGAATTTGATAGCAGATTAAATATTTTATTATCACAGTCCCTGCAAGCTCTAGATATTTATCCTTGTCCTTTGAGGAGCAGAGAAGCCAAAGGCAGGCAATCGCTAGCCACAGACTTTACACTGGAGATATAACCCAAATTTACAGGTTTAAAAAAATAAATAAAAATAAGAATAAAGAGAAAATATGTTCAAACAGCATCAAAATGCAAAGCATAAATAGGATTTAAATGTAAAATGCACCGTTTAAATGAGGATAAGATTACACTGACACCACCAGCTCTTTTATTGTTTATCCTGGTTCACCTCCAAGGCATTTAGTAGGTGTCCTGTTGCATTAGCGATACACGACAATGAAGCACTTTTAACACTTGTGCCCCACACTTTAAGGACTACAACACATTTGGGCAACAGCAGGATGTAGCGACTGCCATTAAGTCACTGCTTGCAGTGCAACCTATGCTTGTCCGTAGAGCTTGTATGTTAAGTCTTGGCAGGCATCTTTAGTTTGTCAAGGATGCAGACTGGCTTTGTTCAGAAGCGGGACGGGGCTATTTGATTATCTAAAGTCTAACTAATTCCAAGCTCCATGTACAAGCTCTCTGTGGCACCATCCCCAATAACAGCTTAGCAGTCATACAAAGTACGTAACATATCTTTCAATCAGAGTGTGCTCCCCATGCCATTGCATAACAGGATACCTTACACAGCGTGATGGTGAGGGGGCTGTCAGCCACATGGATTGAGCAGCTGACTTTGCATACAAACCACAAAAAAGAGTCCTGGACGTCCTTTCAGAAACATAGCGATGAATCTGTATATGTGTAACAGATAAAATAGTCAAATGTGGTCTAGAGAAGGGCAATTTCTCCTATGCCAACCAAACACAGCAAATGACAAACAAAAACATTAGTACCGAGAGCATTTCTCTCACCCCTACTCACTATACCCCTATTTCCTGGCATAAATCAGAGGACCTAAAGCCAGATGTGTCACCCATAGTACAGTTGTTGCATCCCTAAGAAATGCAGAAATACTGTCTCAGCTGAACATACTGGGTGAACTGTGAAGAAGTTGGTTTGGACTGGAGAGACTGTTCAAGCCAGAAGTCCTACCCTACCTGCCTTTTTGGATCAACCAAGAAAAGCTGGGACTGAAGTCAAATTCAAGTCGTCACTTTCAGTCCCACACCCCTGTTACAGAACTTCTACCTACTAGAACACCAACACAGAGAAAGGCGAAGTGTTCTTATTATGCATGCCAGGTTCAGGTACAGGCCTGCTCGCTGTATGATTTCCATCAGAGGTTTGGTCATCAAAGATTTGCTCCTACATGGGGTTTCTTATCTTTGAAACATAAGTGCCTTGCTTTGACAATATGAATGGCAGAAAATAGAATCTAGGCCGTTTCTGATGGCTAGACTGAGAGGCAGAGCATGCTGAGCCATTCTTCTGTTTCTTGTGGTAACACAAAAGCATCTTGGGTGTATGTGTGCTGAAAATACCTTTTAAAAATTAAACGCTAGTTCTTTGTGTTCCACTCTTAAATTTCAAACTTCTTGTAGCAGGAATCATTTTGTTTCAGTTTTATTATATCATAATTGATGCACTTGAATGTTATCTTTGCAGGAAGCAAACAAAACAGACTCTCACTAAAAGTAATGCTTCATAATTCTCCTTGCAGATGATTCCAAAATGAAAGGCATGGGGCAATGGTATCAAAATGATGTCCGCATCATCTGTTCCTTGTGTGAGTGACCTTCAAAACAAACATGTAGGGTAGCGGTTTGGTTGGTGGCATTGCCCTCTCCTGGCGAGTTTCAGTAGAACACTAACCCTTGTACTTGCCCCTGTTGAATTCCGGGCAAGGCGTATATCAAAGCCCTGTTACTGCTCCATTTCCTGTTGTTGTGATGAGACTGTCCTCGTGTCACAGCAGCACCACCAGTATCAACACATAAGCCTTCCTTCAAGACTTCCATCCAAGGATTTTAAGGCATTTTATCAACATTCTCTAATTGTTTCTCTTATCAGCTCTTAAGAAAAAGAAAGATCAATGGCCACAGTTCAGCTCTTGCTCATAAAAGTTTTGGTTGGCGAAATAAAAGCAAGTGTGGCTGATTCAGAAAGGCTGTGAGGCTTGTGAGGCCATGACTGCAGTAACAGCAAAAAAGAGCTGCCTAATGCAACTAATGCCTTTGTGTCCCCTCCCAATCTCCCCATCAAGCGTCTAAAACAGAGGTCGGACTCCAAATGGACTCCTGGAAACTCACAGAGGATGCAGCAGGCTGTGATGTGTCTTGGGGCACCATGTCCATCAGAGTTCCCATGCTGGATGCCACAGCTCAGCTCAGCGCCAAGGGGAATGTACCAGCACTCCTTCCCCCTTGAAGCCTGAGAGGGAGAAGCAAATGTATTAAACACAAAGGAAAGAATTTTCTTAGAGGAAGAACAGACTCACCAACAAAATGTCTGAATATAATCAAAACAAAGGAGGAAAGTTGCCACCTTCTTTCATTGCCTGCAGAAAATATATATCTAAGGGCTACAACCTTAGGGAAATGTACATATTTTTTAATTTTCTTCCACACGTGAAGTATGTATGGTAGAAAGAATTCCCCTGAAACACACGTAAAAAAAAGATTCCTGACTACATTGGCTTACGCTGCACATAGGATCTAATTATCTCTTCCCATTTGTGAAGGGGGAATCCAAATTCAACAGAAGTCAAATATGCCAGCCAAAGCTGTACCGGTCCCTAGTGTCAAATATTCAGGGTATTACTTGATGAAGTGAATTTAGGCCAGACAATAGATATTCATAAATAATTTTAGGAAACAATTCTACACACTGACATTTACATTTAGGAATTTTCTGGTAATCTAAATTTGCTTAGTCGTTCTTTAGAAGTCCAGAGGGAAGTCAGGTGAAAGGAAAGGTGGGGGAGTTTGCAAGAGTTAACAGACTAGATAATGGTAAGATTCCTTGAGAAAGACTGAGCGACAGTAGGAATCGCTGTTGTTCATGATCACTTAAAGGTGGGCAGGAGTGTAACCCTGATGATCACTGTTATGTTGGTTGTGTCATCCTGGCACCTCTCAAGGGACCAACGGTCATGGGTGGGACAGAATGGGTAACAGAGGAAGAGCCAAGGCGGGTTGCTGACTCTGCTCAGGGTCGAGGGATTTCAGGGCCCACTCTGCAAAGTGGGGCTGACAGCGAGTGAGCAGGGAGGCCCCGAGGAGTGGGGGAAGGATCCGAGGCTGTGTCGCTCCAGGTGTCTCTGGAAGTGGGGCCAGCCAGGGGGGATTGGAGCATGGGGATCCCCAGGAGCAGGGTTGGCTGGGGGAGACCGGCGTGAGGGGAATGGTAGGCCCGGGGTGGGGGACCAGGGTACCGGGAACGGGCCGCGATCCCCAGGGGCAAGGCGGTCCCGGGGGCTGAGGAGCCCCTTGGGAGGGGGTGGCACAGCGAAAACCCGGGCCCCCGTGGGGTGGGGTGCCGGCCCGCCGCGCCTGGGCCCCGCGCCCTGCGGCCCTACCTGCG
>Ga0181612_151118_pt1 | contig 12584 bp, 12 predicted proteins | sample HoacroProtozoa21_FD_119630 | JGI IMG/M metagenome (GOLD analysis project Ga0181612, IMG submission 119630) | Hoatzin crop microbial communities from Cojedes, Venezuel. Combined Assembly of Gp0051906, Gp0051904, Gp0051908 | reverse complement strand
TGTGTAAGAGTGTGGACACCTGACACGAAGAGGTAAGCACAGCTCTCCTCTCCGCTCTCTTTCCGTTCCCCTTTCCCTTCAGTAGAAGACATCTATCTGAGTGACAAGAGCCAGCATATCAGCAAAGGAATAGAGCCATGGAGACGGGACACTATGCTCACATCACATTTTGCAGCTGTTGGCTGACACTGCAAGGACAAAAACATGCATGGAGACCTTCCCAAGCAGGACCATATCTTCTGTCCGGTACCAGGAAAGCAAAACAGTAAGCAAGAGAATTGTGTGAGGAACAGACAGATGTCTGACACTATTGATTAGTCTATATTTGTAGACAACATAAACATTTTCCATTCCAAGTTGTAGCATAGATACCCATGTTAGTCATTCGGGCACCGCTGTCTTGCAGAACATGTCGTAGCAAAGCGCTGATGGTACATCTCAAAGAAGCACAAGGGGAAAACTCTGCTCTGAATGTCTGTAAATAATTTTTAATTAAAACCAAATTGAAGAAAAAAATAATATTTTTCTTGTAGATGCTTTGTGATAGGAAAAGGAGTGATTTGTTAAATAAATAATTCCTTCTGAATTAGTCACCAGGTCCAATTGAAAGATACCAAAGGGACAAGGAATCAGCAGAGCAAGTTTAAAGGAATATCTAGCTAAAACATAAGATAAAATTAATACTGGAGAGTATCAAAATAAACAGCGTGTGTGAATGTTTTTCTTGGGATGAGCCAAGGGAAATATTTTCCTGGGGTTTGGCCCATACGACATGTAACAGATGAAACCAATCTGGTTGCTCTTTTGAATGAATTACGCAATTTGAGGACAAAGGGAGATATAGATGATGCTAATGCAAAGTCTGAATGCCATTTGAGCAGTGATACCTTGTAAATCCTGGCATTTGGGGCCTGCTTTATCTTACAATTACCATTCCTTGTTGCTGGTGTAACTCGTTCAACTGCAGGAGCCTCACACCTGATTTCACCTGTTTGAAAGGGGAAAAGGCTCTTCGATTCCTCACAAAAAATTTTAGATGTTTCAGCTCTGCTGGCAAGATGGCATTTGCTGGACGATTTTTCTCTTCATTTTAAAAAGAGATGCAATTATCATCTCTAATCTCGTCCTGAGGAAATCTATTAGTCACAGTCTTGCCCTTCAAACCATCCAGGCAGCCCAGTGGATCCTCTGCCCTTATGGTGTCGCTAACTAGGTTTGCCTAAAGCCTAATGGGTTTAATTCCAACAGCTAGTAAACAGCTTAAAACATGCGTATGCTAAAGGCAATGCATGGTTTCTCAGTACAGCATCATGGTTATGAAGACCAGACACCCCTTTTTAGTGACCACCTGTTCTGCTTTCTCAGATGCTGGCATAAATCAGCTGTATAAACAAAGCAGAGGTGAGAGGAGACTCTCACTCAAAAATCCAATAAGAAAATCCAGATCCCGTTCTCTCTGTCACTCCTGAGACACACTCCCCATCTGCTCCTGCTCCCTTTCTGAGCAAACCCAGGGTAACTTCAGTTAACTTTGAAGAACGACTCCAGCTTTATAGATGAGATAAAACAAAACCCAAAGTGAAGGTGCAATATAAATGTGCAAAATGCCTGTGTGGCACTCAGTGAGCATTAAATGCAGAACAGGCTACAATTCAACATTGTGCTTGGACACAAGTTTCTGTTAAAATACAAAATGTACTTCTATCCGCAGTGCAGTTTGCTACTAATAGTAAATCTGTAGCATTACTGAATTTCCTAACGCCACTGTTCAGGAAGGATGTTTTTTTAGTTTGTGCTTGAGTGTATCCATGGTCTGTGTGATTCCCAGACACGAAGCTACACGAATCTGGGAGAAAGTTTGGGAGCCTGTAGCAGCAACACATAAATAAAAGGTGCTATGAAAATACTGTAATGGTCAAAAAAGCCATGCATTTCAAGTCCAGGAAATTAAAAAAATTGCTGTCAAATATAAAAGAAATCCAAGAATGTTAATGAAAAAGAAAACCAGTAAAAACACCTTCAAAATCTTAGCTGTACTGGAGAAAATGTACATATAAAACATTACATTTTAAGACAATTTCTCTTACTGTGAACACTGAAATGTATTAATGACAATCATATGGCTATTGCAGAAAACTAACTGCACAAAATTGCACGTTTTCAAAAAAGCCATTCTGTACTTAAGAGTGAGAACAAATCTCCTGCTGTGGCTTAACCCAAGCAACCAGCTATGAGAGCGATGGGCTATATTTTAACAGTCTGTGTATAGAGACAGAGGAAGGAATTGCTTCTTGAAACTGAAAGTGAAGCCTAAACAATAAAGTGGGAATAGAAATACCAGTAATGCATGATATCTTTGTTTCTACCTCTGGCCAGAAGGACAAGCCTCAAAAGGGTATATTTTGTGTCCTACCCTTCTGAGCTGAGGCAGAAACAGAGCTGTCCCACACTACTGAGATGAAGAAAGCACAAAAAGGCACAGCAAGATTTTTTTTTCTTTTTTTTTTCCTTCCCCTTTGCATATCTGCCTAGTGTTATCCCCAGAATCCTGATGTTGCTGCATCTGAGAAATGGAGTTGGAGAGTATTATCCCACCAACAGAACTGGACATTTGCTGGTGGGCTGCCAGGAGTGTTGTACGTAGTGCCTTGGAGACAACAGTCCTTGTTGAATGGGCTCTTGCCTGCAGAAGCCTGACCTCTACATACAAGGAAGTCCGGTATCCGATTTTTGACATTGCCTCTGTTGTAAGCATGACGGTATTTTCCCATCTTAGGCTTTTCACCTAGAAGTTTTGAAAGCAAATGGCAATGCTATTTTTCCCTCCTCGCTACTCCACTTGACCTAGTGTTAGAGGACTCCGCTCTGTTTCTCAAGCTGCCATTTCTATACATGCAGACTAAGTATCTATTAATACTCTGATATTCTTGACAGAAAATATAGTATAGGTCAGATCCTTATCCTGGAGAAACTGAAAGAAATCTGCTGTTGTAAATGTGAGTAAGAAGATTTAAACTAAATGACTCTTTTGTCTTTATCTCAGATCCTTTAGTTTGACTTGTTTCTGCGTTTGTCCCCGTCCTCCTTTTCTCCCATCTCCAAAACCAAAAACAAATTATCAGAGAGAAATGTAAAAAGTGGATTGTTTATTTCTCAGCCTTAGATGTTTCTGTGTAAAATGTTATATATCCCACAAAAAGCTATTCAGAAATGGTACTGAGCTTTACACAGAGGGAAGGAATCATTATTCCAGCCACCCCTTCAGCTGACTTGGGAACTCCTTTCAATATTAGCAAAACTTGCTGTGAAAATTAGGATATGAATAATTTGCTGTGTGTGATATTACTTGAATGAACCTACACTCACCTCAGTGTGCTCAGGAAATAGGCCTTTTAATCATGGCTAAATGCATGGTAAATATAGTATATTACATGGTAACTAGTTACGGGCAAATGCCAGATGTTGATACATCTAAAAGGATGGGGTAGGATATTTGTTTATTTATTACATACCATAGTTATGACATGCATTTGAACCTTTTCATGTTTCTTTTACATTTCCCATTCTCTTTTTAATGTTTCTCCCAGGATTTCAAGTAAATGGATAATAGAAACAGGTTAAGCCTTTGGAATGGTAGTATCCACTCTTCTTCATCTACCAATTGATCTGGGAACATTATTTACAGCCATAAGTGATACTGCTGAAATTAAATGCAAGGAGACTGTGGGTCTGTCTGCTGGGATATGACAGGTAGCTCACTTTCCACCTTTTCACTATAAAAAAATTCTCTACTTTGACCATATGCCCATCCTGTAGAATTATGGTAGAGCCAAATTCCCAGGTGTAAGTGTACTGCCTCCATCATATGTTACTACTGACGTTTAGCACTGGTTATCCAAGCTTTCATCTCTTCATCTTTAAAACACTGCCATCTGTTGTTTCCAGACGGTTCAGTCTTCTGTTTATCCAAAACTTTGTTCCAGACCATATGGAAAAAATATCTATTTTCAATTAACCATCATATTTTCTTAAAATATACCAGAATGATGAGAAAAAATAGGCATCACTTACGCATAGATGTTCGTGAAGGGGATAAAAGTTTATTACAAACTGTAGTTTCAAGATTCTGACCATGTGGTTATTCAGTGCACTCAGATACCACAAAATCTGGCCAATTTTGTAAGAATAAAAACATGTTTTAAGCATTTGAGTGCTGTTATCATATATATAGATTTCATTGGTGCTAGCATACTGATCCAGACATTTCCACTGGAAACTTTTCTAGCTAGGCCGTTTTCAGCATTTTTCTTTGGTGGTCAGTAAATTTCTCATGTCTTGCTGCAGGCTATGTGTGAGTTCTTATTGCAAATTTTAATCTGATTCCTTGAGGTACTGTTTAAGCCATGCAAAACCCTTAGATATGACATTAAGTCTATGATGCTGCAAATACGTTAAAGTATCATAAGAATGGGGGATCACACTGCCTATGCCTACATGAGCAAGCAGTACAGACCATGGAAGCAGATTCGTAGTGAGAAGCTTGGAGTGCTGTAGCCCAGATGCCCACCTTACACAGATCAGAGAGGTGGGTTTCTTCAGACTACTTCCAGTCCAGTTCTCTGGACTGAATCTCTGTTCATGGCTGGGGCCCTTCAAGTATAGTTCTGGATGCCTCTTCCAGGTTAGTTTTCTCTGAAAGCAATCCTGTTTGTGTGCTGTGAGACCGTACTGCAGTGTGAACCAAAGGGCGCTAAGGAGAGACAATGAGGACATTACCTTCCACACAGAGCTGAAATGAAGAGGGTGAAATAAGTCAGTAGAAGTATTTACCTAGGAATCCGTTTCAGTGAGATCAATTTCCTCATTTCTTTCCTGAATGTGGATTTCTGATATAAATAGTTTTTGATGCTAAAAGTGAAGGAGATACCATCCTTGGGCAGAAATAGTTTTCTTCAGAACTAAAAAAAAAATATAAAAGGATGCTATTCTTAGAAATGGACTATGCGTGTCATTCCCCAGTTCAAAGGAATATTTAAAAAGAGAAGTTGAGTTTCCATTCAAAGCCATCCTCTTTGATGCAGGATAAAGGCCTGCCCTTCCATCCTTCAAACAACTGCAAGATTTTCTCCTCCTGAGTTACAGTCTTGTCCTCCCAGCCACCCACAACCACCAGCCTCCCCCAGATACAGGCAGATTAAGAGCTGTGTAAAGTGACCCAAGTTGAAACTAAGGAGGAAAACAGGTGCCAGGTGGCCAGAATATGTGACAGTCACTGGTAAAATCAGAACAGAGGTAAAGTGATAAATATGTGTATAAAAATGGGGAGCAGACGCATTAGGACTCAGGCAAAACGCACAGACAGAGCACGCTTTTGATTGCTGATCTGTATAAAAGAATACGGGCTTTGGCTCCTGGTATAGTACAGCGAGAGCAAGGCAGTAGGAAGGAAAGCCACCTCTGTGGATTTTGAGAGAAAGTATTATAAGGGCTGAAAGCAGGATGGTACTGAACTGCCTGGGTCTTTTGAGCTGTTTTTCACCTCTAAATTTAACAGCTATCGGTGCAGGCAGCCAACAAGGAGAAAAAGAAAAGATGAGGTATAGATGTGGGAAACCCTGTAGAAAACGTCAAAATCTAACTTCATACTAAGTGTACAGATCATATTTATGTGTGTTATGTTTAATTAATCAGAAAATTAGAAAGCCTAAGTTGAACACTAAATCCTTTCTGGTACCTGATCAAGTAACTCTTCTCAACTTGAACCAGTATCAGATAAATTTTTTGCCCATCACTTGTGGTACTTGATTCAATTTTCATCCACTTGAGAACACTTAACTGCAGTTCTAGAAGGGAAAATTTAGTGAGTGCTGTGCAAAATGTGCTACCTTAGATGTAAGGCACGGAGAACTTAGTATCTTCCTCTGTCCAGTTACATTATTTCATTTTTTTAAATGGTCATAAGAATCCCTTACCATGTGGACAGTTAGAATGATCTCAGGTTTTGGCTTTTCCAGAACCTTTAACCTCTCTACTCCCTTCTGTAAAGCTCGTCACTGTAGGATGTCATGCTTTCTATTGGCTCACTTTACCTCTCATGAGCTCATTCAGCCTCCTCTAAAACTACTTGCTCTTTAAGTCTTCAGTGTTTATGTTTTAGTGGAGATCCTTCAGTGATATTTCACATACCCATTTTTGGAACAATTTTTCACTTGTTCTCTGGTAATAGTAATCTTAGCCTAGGAGTATGCTGTGCTCACAACCAAAGTCCTTGCCAAAAGTTAAAAACCAAGAGGAAAATGGGAATGATAACAAAAAAAAAATGTATTTTTTTCCCCCCAGGAAACTGTAGGTACAACCCTATGGTACAATGATGTCAGGCAGAGATACCCAAGCCAGCTCTGAATGGAAACACACAGATATTGGGTTCAACAGATCACGTCACCTTGGTGCTCTGATATTGTGTTTATTAAGGAACAATGGCGCATATCAGAGAGCTTCCTAGAGGATAAGAGGCTGAGGCAGGGGCCCAAAGTGTCTTAGGGAAACAGTACTCTAATGTTAGCCACATTTTGCACTGGCAGCACAAGCAGTGTGCTGCTTTAATGTGAGAATATGTTTTCCCTAGCTACAGAGACTAGCAAGAAGCCATAGCATAACAGGATCAGTCTCTCATCTTTCTTCACTGTTTCTCCTTTCCTTTGGTAATTAAAAATATGGCATATAGTTGTTCAGCTTTTCTGTGATTTTTGCATAGACTTTTCCTTTGGAGGGGAGAATTATTCTCCAAAATAATTATACAGCCCTTTCAAAATAATTCTACAGCCCCAAACTGTTTACTGTCCATTGATGAGTCTGATGATGGGTACATTTTCTCCACGTCCTTGATATGACAGAGAGCATACTTCAGCTAATACCCTTCCCAAATACCTCACTCTGCTTCCTAAGGCCCTCCCTGCATGAGTATCAGTGCTAATGTCATTTATATCCCAGTTGCCTCTAAAGTGGTGGTAGGTGTTATGGTGTTCACAGGTAGGAAAGCTGGAAACACGGCAGGCATCCACTTTCAGGACACACGCCCATGCTCGGGAAAGCCTTGTGAAAGAAATTCAATGGGCTTTTAACTGAGTCTACAGTCAGGCAGGGCTGGCATCAGGCAGCACTTTTGATCACGAAAATGTGTTGCCTGGAGGCCAGGAAACACAGAGACGTCTATGTTGCCTTCAGTCCTTTAGAGATTTAATGTATCTACTTTTTGCCACCCTCTTGGTACAGATAGTTCATGAACACACATGCAGGACTGCTGAAAGAGCTGCCTTGCCCCTGGGTCTTGTTCCTATCAAATATGTGAATTATTAATTTCCCCTTTGTTTTCTTATTTTCCTTCTTGTGCTTTCATGACACAACTTTGGTGGCTACCACCAATCTTTTCTACCCTGGCCCATCACTCTTAATGGTTGAGTCATTAGATTTCCATTATCTACCTGACAGAAATAAATAAAGTATCTCTTCAAATGGAGCCTTTCTCCAGAGCTCAATTTTTGCCCAGTGGTTTATGACTGAGATACTGGCATGGGAAGCACAGGTTCACACCTAGATGTTATGAGAAGAGTCACGTGAGGATCAATTCACCCCCATACAATCAGGTTCTGCTGTCTGGAGATGTTCTGGGCTATTGGAAACATCCTCATGGGGCTATTTGATTTGTTACAAGTCCTGTGGGAGACCTGTGCCTTTCCATAAGGACAGCTGGGAGTGAACTGGGCTATGTTTGGAGAGCTCAAATGGACAGAGACAAATATCTAAGGCAACTGAATCGAGTCTTTGGTTTCTCCTTTTTGCCCAATTTTCTTTCTACATGGTGCTGTAAATAACACATTTTGCAGTCTGAGTCAGCTGAGGGCTCCTTGGCAATATTGCCCAAAACTGAATTTTACTGCCTTACAGGTAAGAAGTTGCAGAATGGCTGCTTCTGCCATGAGAAGAGAGGGAAGGGAAGAAGAAGAGGGAGTTGGGTGGAAGCAAAAATGAGAAAAGCTGTGGAAAACTGGGTTCTCCAGACCTAACGCCACAGGAGATGTGAAACATATGGGGATGGTGAGTACTGTTTCTCTGCGGGGCTGAATGTCCCGCAATAGATACGGCTTTGCAGCAGAGATGGAAGGAGGAATTTAAATGGTTGCCCAAGTACATCACCTTAGGTAACAGCCACCCCAGGAGGAAAGTGGGTATTTGAGAATCTTATGGGTACATGCATGCCTATGGGACTTCAGTCAATGTGGTTCAGTATGGATGTAAGCCGGGCGGTGCACAGGCATGGACGATGAAAAATCTGTGATATTTGATACAGAAAGCTGAAGGAAAGAATAAGAGGAGGAAAGCTTATAGTCAAGTACTCCAGAAACAGGAGAAACCCGATCAGATTAAAGATTCTGTGAGTGTTCTCTCTGATGAACTCAAACACTGCTCAAGACTGAAAATCAGAGAGGGTCAAGATTTATTTTCTTGGCTTTATTTTCTAGGCTTTATTTTCTAAGTCAAACTTCTCAAGTTATTTAGCTCTCCAGAGGAATATGGTTTTTGTAGTGCTGGATCTTATATAACTTGGTAGTTTGGGCTAATTCAGTGTGTGTCTTTGGGCATCAAAATATTTTCACAGACCTTCTGGCCATTATCACAAGGTGTTACTGTGGTCGCAAAGTGACTGGACAAATATAACATCTATTTAATCCACAGATCTCCTAACACAAGAGACAAATGCTGGGCTTTGGCAGACCCAAAATAATAGACTTGCAGTGTCATCACGACTGTGGGCGTCCATCTGGGCAATGGAAAGAAAATGCTGAGATTTAGAGGCACTGAGAATCTGGCAGTGAAGACTGGAAGGTTCTGTCTCTGTGTCAATCCCATTCTGCTATTGACAACATAAAAATAATTCATGGACATATCTTAGACCTTGTTGCTGCTAGGTATGTGCTAGAAACACCTAGGAGACTAGTGGTTAGTAAAGTCCCTTTGCATGAATTACTTGATGTCCTGTACTAATTTAAGGCTCCTTTTTGCCTGCACAAGTGTGTATGACATGTGGAATTCATTGCTACAGGGTGGTGCTGAGGCAAATGCAATGTTAGGGGAAGAGAGAGAAACACTACATCAAACTGGTTTACTCTGACTGGTGCATCCCTGACAGAATGTTTAAATTTGTTACAGGACGAAATATAGCCATTCTTCACGGCAGTTTGAATAATGCTATACCAACATTTGGAACTTTTTCCAGTGTGAGGAGAAGTTGCAAGCATGTCAGTCTGGCTTTTTGTTTCAAGATAGAACTCATCCAAATGTTTCCAAAATTTGAATAGTTTTATGTTTCATAATCTAAGACGTAGTAAGGGGAAATACAAAGGTTTAATGTTAATATCCACCTCCTCGCTCAGCTGCCAACTCAACATACTTGTTAAGTGTGTTTTACCTGAAAAATATGGATTTGTGCTGAGGGTGATATGCTGTCTGGAAATAAAATCCACAAGCAGGGCTGGCAGTTAGGTAGAACATCTTTTTTACTGTAAATGCAGGAAGTGTCTGCGTGTGTGAGAGAGAGAGATTGGCTATGACCTAGAGATAGGCAAATATCTCACAATACGTTAACACTGTTGAGCAGAATGAACTATTCCTCTGAAATCTTCTTCTGTGTCCTGTGACAGAAGAATGCATTTTGGTATGGTCACTTCACAGTGATATCCCCAAAGAGGCAGAAACTTGTCTGCACTAGAATCAATCCAACGTTGGCAGGAGACACGGGCAGCCTTGTTGAGCATGTCTCTGCTGAATAACCTTGTGGCCTTATACTCATCACTCCACGTCATTCCTTTACCCTAGTATGTGCTTTATCCCCTGGCCCCTTTGTTCTGTCTGTAATTAGTGTGTCAGCCTTTCAGGGCACTGACCACATCCCCTTATCTCTGTGGAGGCTTCTGTGACCTTAACATAGATGAACAGAAGACAATGACCTCTCTTATATCATTGCTTTGGATGATTTTGGCAGTTGCTCTTTTCTGATCTAGAGTACATTTAATCGTGTAATACATAGACTTCCATCTGGTTTGCATATCCTGAATAAGCTGCTGAAATGGGAGGGTTTTGTACTCAGCTGCATTCCATACAAGGGTTTTGTAAGCTTTGGTAGATTGATTAAAGTGTATATAACCCCTCTCCCTACCTTCATTATAGTGAAATCCAGTGGAATTTGCCTTGGATTAAACCAATAAGCTTCAGCAGTGACTCCTTTCTACTAGAGAAAAATAGAGCACAGCAAAGAGGTGTGGGAGGTGAAGGTTTTATTCCCAGTCTGGTCACTGATCTCCTGTGTGACCTTCAGTAAGTTTCTTCACAACAGTAGATCTCATGCTATACTTTTTGTATCCTGGCTATAGAGATTTGAAGTTATTTTTGAGGCAGGGATTATTTTTGCATGCTTTTGAAGTGGCTCAAGAGCCCTGATCCTGGTTGGGATCTTAAGGGTCTTTTGTAACATTCCTAAAATAAGAATATTTACTGACGGGAGAAATAAATTCTATGAACACGAGAAAAAAGTTCTAATATAGATATGGAGGGGACAAACAGAAGAAGAGCAAGGTTGTGAGGCTGAGCCTGTTAGTTACCATAAGTGGTCATGTTACTCTGACAAAAGCTATACAAGATTCACGGTCTCAGCACAAGCAATTCAGCTGGTAATAAGACATTGCATTAAAAAACCCCCAAACAACACACACAAAAACCCAAAAACCAAAACACCCACTTTTTTTGGTAAACAACTTTCTTTTCTTGAAATATTTGCTTTTTGCAGCTGTAGTGGTGAAATAAATGCTAGTGCCACAAAAATATCTAACTAAATATTGGTAAATGTTATCCTTAATTTCAGACATTTCTGTCACGCACAGCGGCTATAATTGGGATGGAGCAGGTTAAAGTTCTCCGAAGACCATATTATTTTATCAGGTTTCTCAGAGTAACTTAGGGAGGTTACTTAGGGATTCTTTTTATGGGGACATTATACTTCAAATCCTTTTCATGCAATGATCTGAAACAAATCTTGTAACAGAAAAAAGGTTTCAGTGCCCTTTAGATGTTGGAGATGACTGATACAGGCTAGAAAGTCAGTTCTATGGTGTAAGTCTCTAAACAGTACTTTTAACGCTTGGATCTTGCAACTGATTGCATAGGCAAAAATTAACAGGCATCTGCATTCTTAGTGGGGATCTGCACCAACTGCGAGACTGGGGCCTCAGGGAAGAACTAGTAGCCAAACCTGCTTAAACAGACTTGGATAAACCATTGCCTAATAGCCATGCAATCAGAAAACATCTGTATTTTCAACTGAGCATATAAAGCTAGTTGCCTGCCTTTCCAGAAACAGCCCCTAATCCTATTTATGACCCTGTGACTGACAGGCATCTGCGTTCCAGACGAAGCACAGGAGAGTTCTCAATTACAGGAAATACGTAGAAAGTTGCAGCAGGTTATTTGCTCATTAGACTTCCCCCTCAGTGACTGTGGGAGTGCATGGTATGTTGGTAAACCCTCCTGCCGCCGATCATTTGTCTGTCATAACGTGATCAGCCATTCATTCATAACGAAAAGCTAATGCATTGAGAGAATCCAAAGGTTGGAGTTCAGTTTGGCTTCTTATGAAGATAAAAGGGGCAGAGCTAATTCTGAACGGATGTCATTTGTGTTTCCATGAGGCTGTGTTTGCTTTTATCTTTTTTTTAAAACCTGTCCAAAGCTGCAGCCTTTCTTAGTGTAGAAGGATTTCTCAGTGTTGCTGAATTGCCTGATAAAGGATAGTAGGAGTTTCTCGTCTCTTTTGGTGTCTTCTTTTGGAGGAAATTGGCTTCAAAGAATCAGTTGACGGAACCTACCAGGCTCTGTTCTCTGCATTCACGTAGCAATGCTCAGTTCTAACACAGTGCTTCTTAACTGTACATCATCCTATTCTGACTTCACAGGTGGGGAACTGAGATATGGAGTCATCTTGTCACTGCTGTGTTAGACAGTCAGTCCCCCATTTCCCAGCTTGGTGCTCTCATTACTGCTGCTTTTTACCCACTGGAGGCATGAGCTAGAAGCGGTAATTTGATGTGTTTCCATTACCATTTCTAGAAAGAAGGAACGAATTTTTGTTCCCTGTGCTGGTTTGTTTCCTTAGTGGTTACAAAGCGCCATATAGTTCTTGTGTGAAGATCCTGTGGATGTGGACGGGATATAGGAGACAAGAGAATGAGATAGGACTTCTGTATGACTGCAGAGGTCTTCTTCAGAGAGAAAAGGCAGAGTCCATGCAACTTAAATTTTTTCATTGGGATGAAAGGGTGAGTGAGAATAAGACGTTTAAGGAATGGACTGGAGAATTGGTTGTATGTAAATAGGGCTCAGTATTATACTTTATAAGACACTGAGGCAGAACTCTCTTGCACCATTCCAAGAAGAAAGTAAGTTCGTTTGAAAAGTGGTCTCCAAGGCACATTTCTTCCTGGCCATTACTCCACTGTGGTTTCTTCTGGCAGCAGTTCTGACTCAAGCAGATCCTC
>Ga0181612_143643_pt1 | contig 12585 bp, 6 predicted proteins | sample HoacroProtozoa21_FD_119630 | JGI IMG/M metagenome (GOLD analysis project Ga0181612, IMG submission 119630) | Hoatzin crop microbial communities from Cojedes, Venezuel. Combined Assembly of Gp0051906, Gp0051904, Gp0051908 | reverse complement strand
CCCTGGGCAGCCTGTTCCAGTGCTCTGTCACCCTCAGAGGGAAGAAGTTCTTCCTCGTGTTCAGACGGAACTTCCTATGCTTCAGTTTGTGCCCATTGCCCCTTGTCCTGTCGCTGGGCACCACTGAAGAGTCTGGCCCCATCGTCTTGGCACCCCCCCTTAAGATATTTATAGGCATTTAGGAGGTCTCCTCTCAGCCTTCTCTTCTTCAGGCTAATGTATGTCTGTCTTTTTTTTTTTTTAATCAAAGAATTTGTTTGCTGGATGCAAGCTGAAAAATGGTACCTGGGGTCTATGGGTACAAATAGACCTCAGTGTAATACAGCACCCTTTAAATATTGCATTAGCGATATTGGTAAGACCTGACAGGTCCAGGATTTTTGTATACCTGCGCCCTGCAGTAAAGCTGCAGAAAAGCAAAACAGTTGACTTGAGAAGTATCTGTGTCTAAAAGCCAGGAAGCAGAGAAGTGTCTTCCTCTGTTCTCACAGTAGTTCTGCTGAATAATCACTTGGCAAACAGCCGTGACATGTTAGAGAAGCTCACGGTTGCAGTTTAGGTATAGGATGTTTTGGGAGGCCAGAGGCTTTGCGAACATTTAGCTGCATGTAAGAAATGTTGTGTGATAAAAATGCTAACTTACCTCTTTTTCTTAAACCATGTCAGTGATCTGCAGCATTTGAGGTACTTAGCTGAGTGCAAATGAGCAAAGCTGGCGTTTTTGTCTGCTTGATGGTGGTGGAACTAGCAAAATTGAGGACAAGTTAGGGAAAGGAGACAGTCTTTGGAATAATTTTATTTTTCACTTTTCTTCTTTCCTGAAAAACATATTAGGTGCCTGTGCTCACTGTCTTTTATTCCTTCTGAGCTCCTGGAGCTGGATTTTTGCTGTTGGCTGGCTTTCTGGCAGAGACTGGTCCAATGCAAACCAGTTGATCCGGGAGCTTAGGTGGATTCATCCAGAACTGCTAGTCTTCTCTACGCTCAGTTAAAAACTTCAGTTTTATTCTCTGAGTTACATTTGCCCGAGTTAACCAGGCATTGAAGCAAATCTGTTTGCTTCTGCTCTTCTTTTTACACTGCTCCTTCTTTTCTGGACCTTTTACAACTGTGAAACAGTTGGTGTGTGAATAATGTCTGTCCCTCCTGTACTGATAAAAAAGTTTCAAAAAGGTCTCCTAGAAATTCTCTCTTCCACTGGGAATCAACCTGCTTCCTTCCATTGTACTTTGTAATGTATGGGTTTTGGTATTTGGCATTTTCCCCGATTTGGTTTTCATTGAATGGTTTCTGGGATAGTAGTAATATGTCCTTGAGGAACTGAATTGGGTTTTACACAAATTAATCAATATCCATATTTAGCAAATGTCTTGGATCTGACTTTGGGAGCACACTATTTAGTTTAATACTTTTGTGCTTGTTTACCTTTGAGTAATCCTCTCCCCATTCGCAAGGGGCCTGAAGGCACTAGCAAACCCCTTTGGCTTGTGCGAGATTTGAGTGTGTACTTAAGAGCCTTGTTGAATGAAGCCTTCTAGAAGAATAACCACATGCTTTGCTACTGGTTCCTGGGTATGGTACTGGAATTTCTCAGCCACTTTTCTGCTGTGATCCCTGGTTAAGAATGGAGGAGCCTTAGTGTCTTTAGCTGTGATAGAGGCAACTGTGTCTCAGTTTCCTTAAGCTCCAACTTGAATTTGGCTAGACTTTTTGCCCCCTCTCCTCCACAGCTTTTCTAGACCTTTTCTAGTTTCCAGAACAAACGTCTTTGTGGCCCATGTGAATGCAGCCTAATATTTTTTTTTTTTTTTCCCCTTGACCAATGTACTGGGTTGTGATTTTTGAGTACTTGTGTATACTAACCCCCAAACATGAACTATTTAGGCACATATGGCTGTATACTGATGAAGCTGCTTCAGGCTCACAGCTATCAAACATCACTTCACTTATGATGGTTCTATTCTTTCACTCATCTAGATCTGTTTCAATACAGTTTCGTTACTTTGCTTTTTAGCAACTGTAAAATGATGTGCAAATGCAATACACTGAAGCATGGAAGGAAAGAGTGAACGAAAACCACATTGTGGACTTGCTATACTTCTGTTGAACACATAAATAGGCAAGAAGAGACTATGAATAAATGGATACCTATGTGTTTTTTTAAGAGGTTTAAACTGACCTCAGGAGTGATCTTTTGATTTCATTCCACACTGAAATATTTTCACTTTTGGTACCCTTTGGCTCCTGCTCTGAACTCTTATTTACTGTGTAGGCTTCTACTTCAGATCTTCTTCCAAAACTCTTCGCCTTAGCTGTTGCTGTCGGGTGCAGAATCTTGTGAAATGCTTTTTAGCGCTCTGAGTATATAACATCCCCCGGAATTGCTTCATGTCACTGCAGCGCCATCCCTGGGGAATTCCTGAGGCTTTGCTAAGCATGACCTCTTCTGCCTCAGTCCAGCCACCACAGTGTTAAGCACATTGCTTTCCACATTTCATTCTTATGGCATGTGGTTTCCAAAACTTTTTCCCCACAGTTGATTTTCAGCATTCTGGCTAATAATGTTACCGCTTATCTCTTGACTTGACATAAAGTGATGCTAAACTGAAGGCTTTTCTAATATAATTCACTAGAGATTAAGCCTGTGGTGTAGAAATCTTGGTACAGGGTCATTTATGTGACAGCGTCATTCTTCTGATGGACTAGAGTTAAGCTACTTTTTATACAATAAGTTCCTATTTCTTTTAAAAGTTTGACATGAATAAAAAAGTTTTTGGCTTGTTGCTTGTGGGGATGCAAGTTTATGGCCTTCTTTCAGGTTTTGGGGTTTGTTTTTTTTTTTTTTGGATGGTACTATCTGAAAACAACGTAATATGCTTATTTCTGGTTTGCAGAAAAGGCATTTTTAGAGCAAGCTGATAGTGAGCCAAAGTCTCTGAAACCTTGAAGTTGTGGTTAGCAGACAGCCAGTCTAGGAAATTAGGTCACCATTACCTCACTACTTTTTTTATTAGGTTTTTAAAATCCTGTAGTATATCCTGTAGTTGACGCTGTTGGTGTCTTACCAGTGACACCCAAGATGGATTGAATCTCAGACTGGCTGAAGGAAGGATCTGAGGCTTCAGAGGGGTGAATTCAGAGTGTGAAATCAGTGCCAGGAGCGGAGCAGCAGCAGCAGAGGATGGCTGGCTTATTTGGGAAGGAAGGTCTGAGCATAAACTGGTCTTTGACACCATAGGAGTAGTTTGGGTTTGGGGATCTGGGTTGTTTGCAGAGCTCCTGGTAGGAGTTGCTTCCCAGAGGACTGTGGCTCGACAGAGAGGAGGCCAGGTGTGGTCATGGTCCTTGGGGGGAGGCAGTTGCAGATGCCGCGCCTGCCTGGGTGGGTATTTGCCTCTGTTCTCTCAGCTGTTACAGCCTCCACTGCAGCAATCATCATCCCCGTGTGGGTTGGTGGGATGAGGTGGGAGCAAAAGTAACTTGAAAACCCATACCTATTTATATAGATATAAAAAAAATTTTGATTTTTCTTCTCTTAGAAATGCTATTAGCAGAGTCTGGGAGTAGCTGAAAGCTTTATTCCCATCTGTTACACTCTGTATGGCTCTTCTAAGGTGTGACCTTATCAAAGCTGGAATCAAAACACAAAGTAAAACTCCAGGCAGGCTCCATCTAGCTGAGATATCCTTCAGTAGACCATGGCAATGGGGAACAATGGATGTGCTGCTGAAATTTCATTCTTTCCATAAGTGTGGTTTTATTGGCAATGAGTGTGTAAAAATAGTACTTACTGGCTTCAGGATCCTTCTCCCTGCTTTCACATTTGTATTTGCTCACTTTGCCTAAAAATAAGGGAAGTTTCTACTCCAGTTGTAGTATTAACTGAGCTAGTAGAGTTGTAACTGCCACATTAGAAGAACAGGTATTTGTGCCTCGTCGATGGGATTGTTTGTTAAGTTCCAGCTGCAGAACCTTTACTGTGGAGTTTTCTTCACAGGCCAGGGGGAGAACAATTTAAATCTTGGATTAGTCTTGCAGGCCCAGGGAAATATGTCCTTTCAGAGAAAGCTAACGTAGCATTTTAGGGAGCTGGGTTTTGGTTGCTTTTCAGGTGTGCTTCCAGTGGTTTGTGAGAGCTTTCTGTGGGAATATTGTGACTAACCTGGTCATGATATGTTGTAGGGCAATAGAAGAGACTGAAGAGGGAAAGAAAGGAACAAGTGGACAGATTTTGATATTTGTACTTGTCGTTAAACTCTTGACTCTGGCAGAGTAGGAGACTACTCGAGCAGATAAAGGTAAAGTTGGCATCTCCCCCATTAACCCCAGTGTCTCAGCCTGCACCTAGTTTCTAGGGAAAATGTTTGACCTCAGAGGTTTTGTTTTATGGAGGGCTGGTTGTTTCAAGGAAGGCGGTTTTGAATGCAAGTTAGAAGATGGGAACTGTGTTTTGTGCATATTTGAATTAGCTTTCAGGACCTTAACAAATACTAAAGCATCAGCCTTGGCTTCCCCATCCCCCCATTTTCTTTTATTTTCTTTTCCTTTTTTTTTTTTTTTTAACTATACCTGTGACAGCTTCAGTTTACAGACTCCATTCTTCTAGTGGAAATTTTATTGTGTGACCGTTTCCTTGTTTGGTAATACAGTAGCTTGGGAGGAAGCAGCTTTATACTTTTGATCTGATTTTAAAGCCTTAGAATATGTCATTCACTCCTCCAGACAATTTCTAAAGATTTTCAAATAAGGCATAACTTGATTTAGAAGGTGAAGAGTAAAGTGTCAGGCCAAAACTTTGAAGGAGCTTTTATGTGTAACCTGATTGGGATTTTTAATGGGCTAAATACAGCATTGTAGGCAGAAGCTGTAAGCTGAGAAACCCTACATCTCAGCAGATCCTTGAGGATATGCCCTTGGGAGGGTTTCAGACTGCAAGAAAATGTGGAAAAACAAGAAGATTGCTCTGCAGGGATGGACATAATGTAGGGAGAGGTTGGGAAAGATAAATTCTTCTGGCCCCCTTCATTATGAGAGTAAAACGACACTTTTGGCTAGAGGCCAGAGAAACCTGGGAGATCTAGGATGGTGCAGACAGGACTAGCAACAAGTTTTGTCAGGGAATGGGTTGGATGAGTGCAGATCTGCCTCAGCGTTGTGGTTTTTGTTCTGAATGCAGAGCGTTAACCCCTCCGTTCCTGTTGCTTTCCAGAAGCAGAAGCGAGGCAGAGGCGCTCAGCCCCTCAGAGCAGATGAAGGAAAAACAGTGGTGGATTTTAATTAAACTTGGAAAAACAAGCGGAGGTAAAGGAATGCTCTGACAGGAGGTGTAGGATTGTCAGAGGAGCATGTTGTTGTGATGCTGACCCGACGATACAGAGGCTAACAGCTGTCCTGTCTTCCCCGTGCCATCAAAATTCAGCAGCACTGGGGAGAGGGTGCTGTCAGGCAGATTTGCTTACTCACAAAGAGCATTCAAAAAAAACAAATGTATTTTTTTATTAAAAAAAAAAAAAGAAAATTATTTTTGGCAAGAAATGCTGCAGTCCATCATCCTGAGAGATGGTGATTTTGGTTTAAAATTTTGACGTGCCCTTTTGGTTTCACCTATGTTGGCCCACCAAAATATGGCTGAGGTGGTGCTTTCAAGGAGACTGGTAGAATGCTTGTGACCTTGAAAGTCTTAACTCTTAAATAAGCTACGATGCAGCACCTTTCTTATGTCTATGGAAACTCATATTTCTGTAACCATAAATTTGCCGGGTCTGCGATAGGTGGAGGAGTTTATCTTTGAAATTAGACCATTAAGGGCTAGTTTTTCAAAAGAATTTGGGGTTGCTCTGCTCCCCTCACAGTACATCTGTGGTGTGCTCAGAGGTGCGAATGCAGCTTCTGCAGGTTCGCCTGGGCTGGCTTTAAGTTAGCTGGCATGGAGGTGTAGGGAGGGCAGGCACTGCACCCCAGCAGCACGGCCTTGGCATGAGTTGGGTATCGACCCCGAGTGCAGCCCAGGGGAGCCCGTGGGTGCTGCACCCATGCTGTCAGTGGAGCAGGGGAGCGACAGACGCTGCATTGGAGGAACCTCAGTAAAGTCGGCTCTGGCCAGACTGAGCATGCTTGGGAGCCCATGTCTCCCATGTGTGATTTCATGATTGTTGGGGGACGGTATTTAATTTTTTTACTGGAGTTGCATGTAAACATGGGAGGGTAGAATTTGTCCTGTAAATAGGATCTATTTGGGAATCAGCCTTTTGCAGAGCTATATAATGATAGTTTTCACTTCTTCAATGAGAAACAAATGAGGGCCACAATCCTAAAAAGGCTTACATGGACGCTTTATTTTAAGATTCACCAAGTACTGAAATTAGCCTGTAACTTCAGGGCTATTAAGTTGTGTGCTCTTTTCAGAACCTCTGGCCATAGAGCATTTAACCTTGGAATATTTGTACTGTTCCGAACTGCTGTAAGTCTAGGCATGATACTTAATGTTTCTAGAGTCGAAGATTTATTTTAAAGTCCAACTTTTTACAACTGGGAGATAGGAAGGAGCATGACTTCATAATGATATGAGGTGGAGCTGACTGGTTTATGAAAATTTCCTATTTCTGACTAGGAGGAATTAGCAGTTGTGTTTTAGAATAGGAGGTCAGAATGACGAAAACACCCACAAAGGGTAACTCTGAACAGCGTGGTGTCGTTTGAACCTTTCAGCAACCAAAACCCTTAGGAAATACGCTTTACAAGATTTAAGGACACAAGGCGTTTAATTTTGCATCCCGTGGGTTTTTGTACTGTTAGTGCCCTAAGGAATGATACCATTGATAATTTTTTTTTTTCTTGTGAAACTTGTAACTAATCTTTTGCTGCACAAAAGAAAAATGTGGGGAAAGGGTGCTAAGATGTTAACTGGGCATAGTACCAGGGATTCGTGAATGAAACCTGAACTGTTTTGTGTCTGAAGGCTTCTGAGGGCACTGGGGAACTGCGAAAGCAGTTTCCATTTGCAGTCAGGTTGTCACGCTTAGCACAGCACCTTAGCACCAGTCCTAACTGTATGCTTTTACCTCCTCGCTTTCAAATATCATCAGCCTCCACTGTTCCCAGTGTGCTTAGTTATAAATCACACCAAACCTTTGAATCCTTGAGTCTTTTTTTTGCTATGACTTTTCCTCCTCTGTGGTATCAAGTACATGTGTGTTATCTGCTCACCTGGGTCAGATCTGAGAGGTGGTGTGGTGTGCAGGGCTCCCAACTGGGCTGGGAGGTAGGAGGTGGTGAAATCTAGTTCTGGCTCTCAGGGCAGACTTAAGGAAGCTGCTTCACCTTTCTGTTTCAGTTTTCTCCCCTCTGCATGGAAAGGGGTAAGGACATTTCCCTGCCTGCCTCCCAGGATGAGTATTGGGCAGAATACTTATTCAAATCCCACCTGAATCTTTGGAAACATCACCGTACAGGACATGGATATCCTTTAATGGCTATTAACGGTGGTCTGAAACACAGCAATGGTCTGTCCTTATTTGCTCTGTAGCTGGTCTGTGTGCTGCATGTGTGATCTGTGTTTTCTATGTTCCTGATCATGTTTACCTGTGGCTCTGAAGAAGGAGATGGTAGCAAAGGTTGGCCGTCTCCAGGCATTTTAACACAGAGCAATATAAACCCCAGTTTTCTGGTGTCAAGTGCCTTTGTGCTCTGACGTACGCTTCGGTTGTTCAACATCGTCAAAATGTGCATAGCCGCTGAACACCGAAAAGTCACTTTGGGGAATCCTGGCTCTCCGTTTTTTTCTTTTCTTCTGTAGTTTTACTTTCTGAGCACCTTTCCTCTAGTTGGGGGAAAGGCTGGCAAGCAAACACCCTCACACCTGCCAGCAAGGACCACACCTTGGGCTTCCTTAGAGTCGTAGCAGTCAGTAATTTATTGCAGGGAGAACAAGTCTGTTTTTCAGCTCTGCTCAGGCAGCAACCAAAGAACTCAAACCAACTGGTGATAACGATTTTTAGAATAATCTCTAACCGAAGGGCAGTCATTCTTAGTATAAGCCACAAAGTCACTTTTTTCCCTTTAAATAGCACAGAAACCTGTTGATCGTTCACAGTTTCATTGTAGGAAAAAGTGATTATTTTTTCCATCCCTCAGATCAGGACTCAGGCTCACACGGTGTTGCCATGGTGTTCTTCCAGCAGCAGTGCTGCTGGCAACAGGGAGAGCATAGGACCCTCATCCGCTGCCTGCCTGTTCTCACATCCCTGCTACTGCAGGCTGTGCTCTGCCTGTTCTTCTGGTTATGTGTGACCAGGCTGTGCTTCAAGAGTCAGGAGAAAAACTGGAGCTGTGAAAAGATGGAGTTTAAAAACCCAAACCAAAATACAGTGGTTTTGGGGAGAGGATTTTTCATTCCTGATTTTTATGTTGCAGATCTGGTTTAGAACATAGCCGGTACAACTCTCTTGAGCACTAACTAACATTTACAAAAATCACTTCAAAAAATAAGAATTTTTAAAATTTAAGAAAGTAGTTATTTTTCTCCATTATTTTTTTTTAAAAAAGATTTTTTTGGTTTTGTGGTTTTATGTTTGTTTGTGTGGGTTTTTTTTTTTAAAAAAAACTCCTAAAAAGTATCCAAGTGTACCTAAATTCTCTGTGTGTTTCTTTAGGACCTTTTTTCTGTCTGTGTTTTTCTTTTATTTTTTTCCTTGGAGAAAACCTGTAGGGTTTCTTTTCTCTTTAAGTTTCTAGGTGTCTTCGACGATTGCTTCTTGCAGAGAGGGTGGGGAACTGTGTGAGTCAGCTTGCAGGACTTCTGCCCTAGCAATACTTGTGGAGTTAGGAGGAACTCCAGCTGCTGCTAATCCGCTGTCTTCCAGTGGTATGCTCTTATACGAACAAATAACCTGGGATTAAACCTGGCCTTGCTCACTGTCCTGGCTGGAAGCTTGATGGGAAGGAGGACAGTATGGTGCAGCTGCGTGTCCCGGTATTTTTAAGGGGGGATCACAGCACGCCTGTAATGAATCCTGAGTTAATTACATCGATCAGACCATTAGAATTCAGGACTGTCCTCAGAAGAACTGTGTACATAATGTACTTGTTGTTTACAAGGGAGTGAAAGAAGTTGATAGAAACCTTTGAACTACCTGCCTCTGTCATCCACAGAGGAAGACTATCAGTGATTTAGGGAAAGATAACAGCCAGCAAGCTGTGGCTTCTGTGCAGGCATTGATAGGAGAAGCTCTGTGGGTGGAGAGATCAGACTAGAAGATCGTAACAACCTCTTCTGATCTTAATGTGCCCAAATCCTACCTGACTCCGGACTTCTCAAGCCATCCTACCCCCTTCATTGTTGATAGTTTTCCTTCCACTGTTTCACAGTGACTTAACAGTAGGTTCTGTCTCGCTGTGTGATGCTGTGTGTGAATGCTGGTCGCCTCACTGCAAAGTTGTAGTATATGAAAGCTTTCATAGGTGAGTGTGTCTCCCCGTGTCTTTTCGCTCCTGCTGTTTCTCTGTAGTTGTTTCTCCCATGGGAACAGAGGAAAGAAAAGAGTGATTTTCACAACTGTAAAGCAGAAGAGTAGATCTTGGACATTATTAAAACCAACCTCATTGGAAGGACTTTGTATGTGGAAGACAACTGCACATTCTTTCCCTCTTCCCAGTTTGAGTTTGTATGTCTTTTTCCAAGGATCAATAAAGTAATTAAAATAAGTACAAGATTTTCTTCTGGCATAGATTAATCTATGATCTGTAAAAGGGAATTTAGTATAAGAAATTCCAGTAACATAAAATACTATGACTAAAACTTTTTTCAAACCCAGACAGAGCTTATAATATTGTAAGAACTTGACTTCAACATCATGTGGAAAACATGGAAATGAAGGCAAGGGTAAGCCATGTCCTTTCAGGATTTTTGAAGGGACAAAGCAGGCGAGGAAGTAGAACGGAAGTGGTGGTGGGCAATCTAAGCGTCCCCCCTAGAACTTGGGAAGGCATAGCAATGTGGTCCAGCTTTGCTTGATATCTAGTGAGAATAGATCTCTGAAGATGTTAGGACTGTTATCTTGGTAATAAAAGATTTTGGCTGAAATGGCTGGTAGAATATTTTCCAGCTTCTGTGGAAGGATCTCTGAAGTTCTGCACTGAATAGTCCTGTCCGTGTGGAGTTCATTTTGAGGAGCTTCTGCTATGCAGAATATGTAGATATGTAGTCCAAACTAGTCATTTCATCTTATTCCGTAGGCTCCTCCAGAAATCATCATCATCTCAGAACAGGTGGGATGAAATTATTTGCCCTCTGGAGATGCTTATTTATTTGGATTGACTTCACAGGGAGCCTAGACAGTGCTAGCTGGGACTTGGCTCACTGGCTGTTAGATGTGTAAAACTAGGTGGCATAAAATTTCCCTTGCAGCAGTAAATGGTGAGGTGATAGTAAAACTTGCCATGGGAAAGGACAAAGACAGGTACATGCACAAAACCATTCTGGAATTTGAGTATGGTGAGGACATCTCTCATGTTGGTTACTTTAAATACATTGGTTGTTTTGATATACTGTATGCTCATAACAGTAATGATGTTTGTAGCATCATCCTGTCTGCTAGTGGAACTCATATGCACTGTAATGAGGAGTTTGGTTAAATACACACACCACTAGATGATTATTTCTGAGATTAAACTGGGGATAAAAATGACAGACTATTTGCTCAAATAACAAAGATGTAGCAACTGCTGTACAGGCCTGATGATACTTTTTATTCATTCTGGTATTACAGTGGTACATAGAATCTTTACTGAGGAGCAGAGTCCTTAGAAGTAATTATTTCACTTTATAACTATGAAACACTTTCACTTTTCTCTGCTTACTTTGTTGATATGACAAACTGAATTAACCAACCCCCCTAAAACCCTAACACTCCTTATGCAATGGTTCACTAGGGCTTATTCCTCCACCATCTCTCATTGAACATCTTTGTTGTGGTTATTTAGTCTGTGGACTTTATGGAGTTTTCTGTGATTTTTTGTTTTAAGAAGGAATGGTGGAAAGGGTCCCAGTCTGGAAAGGGCTTACACTTACATCACGGTCAGAAATATGTCCAGGGTCTTCCCTGTTCTTATGTGGCCCCTGAGTAGGAGGTGTGCCAGTTTTCATCTCCTCGAGGAGGTGACTAGGCTGGCATCATACCCATCTGCCTTTAGTTCCCGGTCTCAGTTAAAGCAGATACCCGTTTACAGCTGAATTGATTCGGAATGGCTTTAGGCTTCAGCTAGAGCAAGGCTTCAGCATCTGCCTCTGGATCTGTAGCTAGACAGCACAGCTACTTTGCAAAGGGCTGATTTCACTGAAGGACGTTTTGTGGATTAATATCCAGTTTAGCATTTGTATCGCTGTCACGAGTCATAGTACAGCATGACAAACAGCGTAGTCAATAAAATAATGCAGTCCCTTTCTGTGTTGTAGTTCTATGCTCTAGATGAGGTGCAGAGCCCACTTTTGGATTATTAGGTCTGAAGCTTCTCTTGTTCGCTAACTTGCAAATTTGGAAAAATAGTATGTAAGACCTGCTGCTGCTTGAGTCTGTGCTCGTGAGCGTTGGTCCTGAGTGTGAATGGTAGAGAGAGAGAGATGACTTTTTCTTTTTAACTCATAACAGTGTCCTGCTTTCTGCTTCTCATAGCTACTGGACTTTCTTTTTTTTTTAAAGTGGAATTTCTGCTAAAAACATGAACAGTTTGAATAAATAATGAAGTACGAAGTTAGTCTGTTATCTTCAGTGCATTCCCCACTATCTCTGTTGCATCTCCAGTTACGTAGTTTTGCAGGCTGACTAGATCTTTCCCTCCCCCACGTCCCCTAATCCATCAAACTGTGTCCAGATTGCTACAGTTCTGAGGTTTTCTGTTCTTGCTTGGTTTGGTTTGCTTTTTTTAGACTGGGACAAGTCCGTATTCTCAGTAACAAATACCCTGACACCCAGCCAACACAAGTAGAGAGCTGGCTACTAGTTATTTGTTGTTTGTTGTAAACTATTTTTCATGAAGCTCCCTCACTGTGTCCACAGTTCCTTAAGAGAGCAACTGGGTGTTAATCCAGCGAGTAGAAAGGGTGCAGAGAAGCTGCGACGGCCTTTGACCAGCAACGAGCAATCTTGGTAGCATCTGTTGTGCAAGGATAAGGATTGGAAACAGCAAGGCCAGTTTTGGAACAACTGTATCCTTGTTTCTCTACCCTTGAGGACAAGGGGGACAAGTGCCTACATGTGTTGGATTTTGTTAGTTGGATCCAGTTGCTGTGTTGAGTTAATGAAGGTCATGTTAGTCTGTGGAGTGCTGGGAAAGCAGAAGCTGAAACCGAGCTGGCCCATCCCCAGGCAAACTGGTTTTAACCAGGAAAAAGTCAGAGAACGCGAAGAAACTTCTTGTACATCACCTCAGGCAGTTATGTATTCTGTTTCCTAGTTACATTTTTTTTTTCCTGGTATCAATTCCAAAACAAACAAATTGGGGGGGGGGGGGGGGGGAACATTCTTTAAAAAAACCTTTTAAAATTTTGGGGCAATTTTCTTCTCTCCCGGCCCGGGAGATAACTGTGTG
>Ga0181612_147343_pt1 | contig 12586 bp, 10 predicted proteins | sample HoacroProtozoa21_FD_119630 | JGI IMG/M metagenome (GOLD analysis project Ga0181612, IMG submission 119630) | Hoatzin crop microbial communities from Cojedes, Venezuel. Combined Assembly of Gp0051906, Gp0051904, Gp0051908 | reverse complement strand
GCGAAGGGGCGGGAGCGGCCCGGCGGCAGGGGGGAAGCGGGCCCGGGCCCGGCCGCCTCCTGAGACAGATAACCCATCGCTGGCGGAGCAGCGAACGGAATCATAGGATGGTTTGGGCTGGAAGGGACCTTAAAGATCCGGTTCCAACCCCCCTGCCATGGGCAGGGACACCTTGCACTAGGCCAGGTTGCTCAGAGCTCCATCCAGCCTGGCCTTACCGTTAGTGCGCGTTGTAGTGTGGATAACGACACAGCTGATGGGAAGAGGTTCCAGTGACGGGCCGACGGGATACGTGCAGCCCTGGAGGGCTGCCCGGCGATTATGACTGCGGTAGTTGTCTTGCCTCTCTTGATGCTGTATTTTATTTATTCGCTTACATGTCTGTTGCAGCACTATGGCTAATATAAAGACAGAAGATGAAATAATGCTCTTTGAAAGAGAAATGAAAGAGTTTTGGACCAAATTAAAGGCCGTTTATGGCACTGAACAGATCAATCAGACTTTAGCACTGAGAGATTCATGCAAGGAGTCCATAAAAGCGCTTTCAGGTAAAAAGGCTCTGTGTTACTGTTACCTCTACTTTTTCCAAATTACCATCAAACTTCTTCAGATAACTGAGATAACTTTCTATTACAGAGAAATGGTCCAAGAAGTTAAAAGAAGGGGACCTGATGATTGATAAAATTCAGGAGTATAGCAGTGGTATAGTATGGTGTCTTTTTGTTGTTACTAACAGTTCTAAAATTAACTTAATACAGTTGAATAATATGTTTAACTTCCCATTTAAAGAGGTAAATGGCAACATCAGAGTGAAGACGGAATTAAAACCAAACATGTTTGGTTACAGGATGTAAATTGCAAGTCATGAGCAATTTGTAGGAAAACACTGATAATACAAAAAGATAAAGATCAGGTAGAAGCTTTCTGTGTAAGGGGTTTGGTTCTTAAGTACTTAAAACAACAAAGTACCAGAACTTGCTGACTGCAATAGGAAAAGTAAATTGCTTAGTAAGTTAAATATTCTAAAGTTACTTATGTCTCTTCCATATCAGTAATAGAATTCAGTAAGCCTGTCTAGGATTCACTACTCTGAATTTTGTAGTTAAACATCAGAGTATCAGGTAAAAATAATTGCAACTCTAGTATCAGTCAGTGTTGCCATTCCTTGCTTTCTGTCAAATTATTTGTCTGTGGACAGGATACACCATCCTCATGCTTTGAAGATGTATATAGTGCTGGCACCAGAAACAAATTGCATCTGACTGAAGTATCAGAGGAGCTCCCTACTTAGTAGCTTCTCTTCTGAATAACTTTCACTTGAAGCTTTTCTTTGATGCTCTCAGTATAGTTATGCTGATTTCTCTCTTCAGCTGAGATAGCATGCATTTCACTAGATTTATAAATGAGTCAGCTCAGACTACACAGATAAGTGCTAAATAGCAGCGACCTAATTAATCAGCTGCATATGTTCATATTTTCTTGCTTCCTTTCAGAGATTCTCCAGCAGAGCCAACGCATATCAGAAAATCAAGAGCACTTGACAGAAATAAAATCTAACCTGAATCATGAAGAAGAACAAAAGAAGGATTTGACTGACAGCATCCAAGAGCTTAAAGAAGAGTTGATGAAGAAAAAGGAAAGTAAGCAAAGGATAATAAGTAAATCTTTCTAAAGAGAGGAGGAATTGTTTTCAACACTTGCTCTTGATGGGCTTTTCTACTACTCTATTTTTTTTATGTGCTTGTTTTACCTTTACTTTGATATTTATGGTGGCTTTTAAAATTCTAGTAATATCATCTAAAACCAAAGCTGCTAAGGAGAGAGTGGAACGACTGTGCAAGTCTAAAGTATTGTTTGAAGAGCGGCTTGGACTGGAGATACGCAGAATTCACAGTAAGTTTTGGTAGCTTCTGTAGTTTCCATGTACGATGTGGTTAATGTTGGACTCCGTCGTGAAGAACATACCAGCTTACACAACTGAAGAATTGTCCCAGCCCAGGTGTTACCACTGTCTCTCAAATGGCGAAATAGGGCACATTAAAATGTATTTGTCTTTCAAAGAGAGCAAGGTTGCTTAATTTGTGAGTGTTCTAAGAATATTAATTGAAACTGTAGCTTAGTATTGTGATTTTTAGTCATCATTGTGACTTTCCAGCAGAAGTTAATGGTGTTAATTAATTCTGTTTGTGTTTGCTTTAGATGAACAATTACAGTTTATATTCAGACACATTGACCACAAAGATCCTGACAAGCCATATGTGTTTACCCTTTCCATAAACGAACAGGGAGATTATGAAGGTATGTCAGTTTTGAATATGTAAGCAAGAGGACAAATCTGATGCCCTTATCTGAAAAAAGGGGGAGAGGAGTAAAGTGCAGTTTAATTGTAACCTTTACCTTCCAATTTCTGAATGAAAAATCTTGAAGTGGTAATACCTATTTTAATGAAGTTTCTCTTGTCAATTTATATGAAAATACAACTTCTGCTTATCTTCACTGCTCTCCATTTGTGGAGTTGCTGTTTACTTTATATCAAGCAGAGCAGGAGAGAGCAGAGATAGAGAGATATATAGATGCTTCAGTTTGTAGTTTGTTGCTTCTTTCCCTTTATGCTACAGTGTTTATGCTAACAGGCATATTTCAGCCTGTTTGAGAAGCCTAAAGGGCAAAAAAAAACTATTGTGGGGAATCCTTACAGCTCTGTGTCATAGGAGAAAGATTAAAACTTGAATTCCAGCAATGCTCTTCTGCAAGGGTACGGCCTTCCAGATCCTGAAGCTGGTTTTGCAGTATGGATCTTACTTCAGTTACCAAGAACAGTAGCAGTAATTTGAGTACTGTGCTGAGTAGTTTCTAGATGGATGCTACTGTTGCTCTGCTATGCCCCTAGGTATGGACCGAACAGATTTCTGGTTTTACTAATTCAAATCTAAACTGTGCTGAAGTTAAAAGTTTATCGTGTGCTGGGCTGCATCAGTTTTGTTGCTCTGCATGCAGGCAGACTGAAAATGTTTAGGAATGTGATTTTTCGAGCAGGCTATGGATTACTGGGAATTGCTCTAACAATTCGAACAGGAGCACAGCACTGACTGGGAGGTCTGGAAATAAAAAAAAAATTGTGTGTTCTTTGAGGCTTTGTCTCTGCTGGAAGAAAATTATTAAAAAGTTACTCAAAACCAATACTGGATGAAGCTAAAACATACAAAGACAGCAAACTACATCTGTATTTAATAGCATGGAAAACCACTAATACTGAATTTTTTTTATAATAGTCTAATCTTTTGGAAATTTTTGTCATTTTAGTGACTTCCTGTACTCCTCCTCTGGACTGTATAGCAGAGTTCCAGCTCAAAGTGAGAGAAACTAACAATTTTTCTGCGTTTGTTGCAAACATCAGAAAAGCTTTCACTGCTTTATCTTATAAACAGTCTGCATAAAACTAGCTTACACCTCTTTCTGGCTGCAGAGCACTTTTTTTCTTTCCTTCCTGTGTTGTGAAAGTATGTGTTAATCCATGCTTTACTCTAATTTCTAAATAAAGGAAAATAATGAAAACAATACTTTAGTCCGCTGTCACCTAGAGACATTTTGGATCATTCTTCAAACAGTAGAATCAACTACTTCCTTAACTGAATGTCTCCAGGCATGTAAATTGTGGTCCAGTAGCAAGTAGCTTAATGATGTAATGATCTCTATTTAACTAGCCCAGGAAGATATTAAAAATAAAGTGCATTCTGTAACTTATGTCTCTCTTCCAAAAGCACAGAAGTGTCTTTCAGGTTTGCATGTGGTTGGAATAGGCCTGAAACCTACCAAAATAATGCAGGGGAGCTTAGCAATTACTTCAGTTACCTGTGTCACAGGGCACTATCTTAATTTGTACCCTGTCTTGTACTCTCCAGTGTTATCACTCATTTTCATATGTGTAAATTGTTGGTTTTCTTGTGGTCTGTTAAACTATATATTTTGCTGCCTATTTCTGTTCTTAGTAACAAAACCGTTTGATGTGCATGCTATTCTTGAATAAAGATCTGAATAGGAATACGTAGGAACTTTGTATTGATTTGATTAGAAGTCCATCCTAGAGACCTGAAACGGAACCCTGCTGTAGCTGCCCAAAACACTCAGCTGGGCAGAAAGCTGGCCTGAAACTTGAACCTCACTGGTGAATGAGTAACACTCATAAGATTACCAGCCTTTGTTTTATTTGGTACGTTTGAGAACAGACTAGTCACTCTTCTTGGATAAACCATGTCGCAGTGAAGGACTATTTACCACTGTCATTGGAAATCTTAAGACACGGCAAAGCCTGGAGTATAATGGATGAAAGCATGCAATGTAGTAGTTAGATAAATCATCTGTATATCTTGCAGCTTATCAAGATGACTGTTACTGCCACAGTACTCAGCTTTGATTAAGACTATTCTCTATCTTATTTGTAAAGCCTTTTCCTTTTCACAAAATATTTAAATGGAACAAGAAAGAAAACTCTTCATTTGATAATTTAATATGGGTTCAAACTAAATTCTGTCCTGGAAATCTTAATGAAGTTAAAGACCACTTGAATTGAAAACTAATGATGATCCCTCTTGAAACACAAATCTTTAAGTACATAAAAATGGAATACAGCATAAAGAGTAAAAATATCCAACACTTGGCAGACCCTGTGAAAAATTATTTAGAATTCTAGCATTTCCCAAATAATAAAAAATAACCCTTTAAAATACCTTTTTGAAGAATGTTCCAAATTGCTTTTCAATAAAACTTTTAAGAATATTTTCTGTGAAGTGAAAATTCTTCATGTAAACTAACTCCCTGTCTCAAAGCACCTGTAAACAGAGCCCTGTCTTTCCTGCGAGATGCTAGTTCAGTTAACTTCCTCCAATTTATACAGCAGGTACCTACATTAGCATTTCATTTTTTATCAGGAGTGGGCTTTTGGAGTGAATCTCCTGCTCCTCACTACTTTGGTTCACATTTCAAATGCAACTGCATTCCTTTCGGATGGCAACTGAACTGGGAGATGCATGCGTAGTATGTTCCTGCGGTTAATGTTATGTAGTCCATGGGACAGAGCAGAGCTGGTTCAAACCAGCAATTGGTGCAGCGTTGGTCTTCCCGTTTACGAAGGTAACTGTAGCAGCACTCACTGTTCTTGCCCCAAACCTCTTAATCTTCTGCTTGGAGAAAAAAATCCACAACAAACACCCCTCCCTCCCCCCTTTTATACCTATACCTTCATCGGCTTCTTAATATGCAAGACCTGGCCATTTAAGCATGTTTAAATCTGGTCATGCTGACAAGATACTCTTATTACAGTTGAGAATATTGCCCAGTCGCATGTGAACTGTATTTTAAATCACTTGGTTTGTCTAAACGTAACAGTACAACTTGCTGCATACAGCACAGACTACGCACTCAATCTGCTATGAGATAGCTAACGTGCATCTTAACAAAAAGCAGTAACCCATGTTTGCACATTGGCTCCAAAAAAGAGATAACCTTCCATTTCTTTTTCCCTGTAGGGCATAATTTGCTATTTTCTAAATAATGCATCATTTTCCTTGGTATGCCTTACGGTTTTTTTTAACTTGTGCTACAGCCAGCTATAGACAAAACAGAACAGTATGAGTGGTGAAGGTGCCGACTGATTGCAATTTTAGAACAGAGTTGCAGCAGAGATTACTAGGCATTTCTATAATGCCTAGTAGAAAGCCTGCCACCTTAGAAAGCCTGTCCCTTCTGGCTTCTCACCAATGGGATCGCCCCTGTATCCAGAAGGACTGCATGCATTTTGAAGCACACTCCTGCCCTTCTCCACCTGTCTGTGCCAAGCAACTCTTAGTCGCTCTCAAAATTCAGAGCTTCAGGATGATCAACCAAATATTTACAGCTGCTGTATGGAAGCAAAAAGACAGGCAGTATGCAGCCACCTCATTTCCATGTTTTCAAATGGAGCTGTTGATTCATTAAGGGTGTACATATCGCTCCGATGCACTCTATAGCATATCTGATTTTATCATCATCTTCACAGGAGGAAAAAAATTGAAACACACACTGAGCAACAAAGACAAATGCTCAGACTTACTGCCATTTTCTTCTCATGTTCATCCCAGGCATGAGTAGTTGGTTTATTGCTTCTAACAAAATTGCCAAGATTGCTATGCACAGAACATAAAATATATGACAACCACTGCACTGGAATTTACATTCTTAGGAACTATTTGCTGGAAAAGATGATGTGCCTGGCTGTAAATGTTCTGTGCATACGCCTAAAGCAAGAAGTAAAGTTTCAAATGTTTATTGAGTGTAATTTAAACCTTTACAGCTCCTTTTGGAGTATGAATAATGAACCTGCTTAGGTATTTGCGAAGGCAAAAACAGTCAGGCATTCCAGAAGTAGGTGAAAACTAGGAAAGTGTATACAATAGATTTTTTTCTTTTCTTATTATAAAATATGAAGTAAAACTGGCTTGTGACATCCCTAAACCAACCTTTATGGTAGCTGAAGATCTGTCTTAAAATCTTAAAACCTTTGTGCCTTTTTCAAATACACTTCGTGCTCACAGAATTTCACACACCTGGATATATGGCAATTTGGAATTTTCTATTTGTTCTGAAGCTGCACAATACAGTGATATCCAGTAATAGTAAGGACAACTAGGATAATACTATACACTGACCCAACGGATGCCTGTACTGGGACCCCAGTGTACTGGATAGCATGCAAACACACTGAAATGCCCCAGAGGGAAAGCTCTTGAGCTCAAAAGGAATACACAGCTTAGGGACTGCAACACACAATCAACCAACCCTCTCCAGTTGGTGCTACTGCTCTATGTATTAGCAGGATCAAGTTTACTTTAAGGCAGACATAAATTTTAGTGAAGGTCAGTAAAGGCTTTTTCATAAATCAGTTTGCCCAACCAAGAATGTTGCTTTCCCTTTCAAACTGCTGGCCTGTACTTAGCTACCAAGGGTCAAGCCTGAAATGCATGGGCCATGAGCTAATGCTGACCATACAGAAAACTGCTGATGTACTGCTGTGCAGCACCTCATCAAATTTATCTCGCAATATAATGTAAAAATATGGAGAAAAGGTGCTGAATTTATTAGATACTGGAAATACACTGTGAATTTAAGGACTGTTAGGAAGACAAAATATTAAACATTTAGAACATAGGTGCCAAGTGCATTTAATCATTGCTCTTTGTATGCTAGCTGGAGGTCAGAGCTGAAAAGAAATCAAATTACTGTAAGAGTCCTTCTGGCTAACAGAACAGTTCTGTGACACACCTACTAGACCAAGAGTGGAGGTGGTTAAGCTGAGTTTGTTAACATTTTTCATAAACCCTCTTGGATGTTGCTAGATGTATTTTGTAAAGCAAACAAACAAGTATTGGCTACACTTGTGAAAATTAAGACAGACTGGGAAGTTATGCTGTGCTTCTGTCATATTCCAATTGTCTATATTACTTACTGTCTTCTCCAATGCCTCCATAAACTTTGTGAATTTGTTCAGTACCTGGACATTTTCTAAACTAGTGCTGTCATTATAAATACTCTAAAATCACTGTGAACTCATTTGTGAGCGATTTATAACTTTTTTAAAGCCCTGCTGAACCCAATATAACAAACATATAAATGTTATATATAAACACCCACAAATCAGCCCCACAGGCAGATTACAGTACATTTTTAACTGTATGAATAAACTATACTAAATAATTGTGGTAATACTCTTACCTTTCTGAAACCAATAGTTGCAATCCAATTACATCAGGTTTTACTGCTGGATAGGATTGCATCCCTGAAAGGTTGGGGGGAATGGCTCTGATTGCCAGACAGTGAGACTCCATTCTTTTTGTCCTTCTTATTATCTCTGATCACTCTTGTTCCAGCAGAAGCAGAGGTAGTGAAGTCCGATTTCCCACAGATCTGTGGTTTATGTCCTTAAACCATTCTCTGCATTGCAATATCCCAGCTCTTTACAGTCTCTGTCTCAGATGCGAGACAGCACCACTCCTGAGTTCTGCTAATTCAGCCTCTGCTTGGCTGCTAGTAATGGCACAGGACAACGGTTGCACTCTGCTTACCCTTGCTTCAGCATGGAGCATTGACTTGTCGTTCCCTCCTTTAGCTGGCTGCTGATTTTTAGGGCCCTGTAAGAACAGGGATAGCTGCAGCACAATCTCCTTTTCAAATTTTGGCTAATTGAGCAACGAGTTCAAAAGTTGTTAGGGAGACTGACAGACTATGATAAAAATAGTGTTTAATCATGGAAGTGCACAGTGTTTTTTTTATGACCTTATATATATTTTAATGTGGCTGTGCACTGAAGTGATGAATTGACGGGAGATACAATTAGTTTTAATTTTATTTCCTTCCTCTTCAGTCACAGCATGTTGAACAGTGCTAATTGCTATTGATTCACTTGTTTTGTGACTGTTTGATGGGTAACTCTCTACAAGAAAATATGCTCTTTTATTGACATGCCTCAAGGAATTCTTTTGCACTGGCTACTGGATCATGGGCTCAGTTCTTCACTATGCATTATCTTCTGCACCAGAGCTTCAGCTGCAGTAACTGGCTTGGCAGAGAAACAGGTCTGTTGAACGAACACCAGCTACACATCAACTCAAACCATTCTATGATTCTGTTGTTTTGCTCTGGAAGCATGCTACACTTATTTTACACTGATGACAATTGTCATTAAGGATTCCAGGCAGACTGCATACATGAACTTTTTCGCTAAGTGAGGAGTAGGTAGAAGTGATAGAGGGGTGGCCTTGTGGGTGGTGTACTAGCTGTTTAAGTTCAGGCACAATACATTCAAGTAAATGCTTACCTCGTAGATTAAAAATAAAAACAGGCAAATAACTTTCCAAATGAAGCTAACGAGATAAACTTGCTTGTTTTAACTCCATGTCTGACACAGCCCCATTAATGGAAAGACAATGCAGCAAATTCATAATTGTATTCTTTTAACATTAGCCGTCAGTATCAGCATGACTTACTGGCCTGTATTTTCCTACACTTGGTGCAAAGGCAGAGAAGCCATCTGATGAAATCTTGTTTCTAAAGGAAAGAGGGAAAACCTCTTCTGACACGCAATCCCCAAGGCTGTCATCTGCAACTCTGTAGCAATTAGCTGTCATTTTAGGCTCCAGCCTTCTCTAAGTTTAGTCCATAATTCTGACATTCTGCTTGGGACTGTGTTACAGTAGGGACCACCTTTACTAAATGCTCTGCTAACGGCATCACAATGAATCAAAATATAAAATTTACAGTCAATGTTCATGCAATTCACATGAGAAAGCGGGTTTACTTTCCTCAGCTGCTCCTGCTGAAGTTTCCCTCAACTATCGTTTCTTGACTATATTGTTTGGTGCAGAACAAGCATTAAAAATTTGCATCCAATCTTGTTTTTGATTGTGCATTAATCCTATCCAAATGGCAGCTGATGTCACTGTTAGCAATCCATTTTTCCCCTTCCAAATAATATAGTTAGAATTTTATAGTAGTTACCTATCGAGTCTTACACGATGAGTTCTCTAAGAATTCTCCCACGCCAAACAGCTCAGTTTGTGCTGGATGCTTGGACTAGTTGCAAGAGTAGCACAGATCACCATAGCTTAACTATGAGCAGTCTCAGTGGCTCGCACGCTCTTTATTTGACAAACAATTTCTTTGAAAAAATTGATTCAATTAGTAGGAAATTGCTATGAAAGGGGAGCAGCTATTTAAAGAACTTCACGTGAAGAGGAAGCTGCTTCTAGTCTGGAGAGCAGTCCTGGCTGCTTTTTAGATCCACCTGGTCCAGGGGGTACCACAACTTGGGTCATCACTTCCTCAATGTTGCTGAGGTACCAGATGTTGGACCTACATTTAAAGCGCTCTAGACTACTGATGTGCAAATCCTTTCCTGGAGCTGGCATATGGATTAGGTTGTCTCATAAAATAACAGCTATGGGCACTGAGAGCAGAGATTGTTCAGTGAGAAACCATATATAAAAATGAGACTCAGTACCATCTAAATGCTTTGGCTGAATTTAAGTTGAAGTAAAAATTAGAAGAGAGACATTGCAAATATAACTGTAAAACAGCAAGCCTTTCTGGTAGGAAGCAGCTATTTCACAGATACCTTAGGAGAGCAACAGTAATTAACATTAGTATTCCTGGGATTTAAAAGGGGAGGTTATCTTTAAAACAAGCCCAGAAACAGGACAGAAAGTTGCTTGTTAGGTTAATACAGGAGGGAGCCAATGCAATTTTAATTAAGGAAGGATCACATTCCACCTGAATTTCAGGATTATTTTTTCATGTGGGGAGACTGGAAAAAGTTGCCTAAATATGGCAAGAAAGGTTATTGTCACACAGTTGTACAGGAGCCTTACTCAGTCCTATTTTGGAATGAGTAAAAAATAAGCTGCAGAGTATTTTCTAGGGAGAGGATCTTATACTTGGAAGTGTTCAAAAATACCAGACGTACAATGGTGTTTGTCAGATGTTTAATACAGGCTATTAATTTGGGAATACAACTATATGTTGGCAGCAAGCAGCTTTAAAAAGTATGTTATCTTTTCATCTAATAAGTGAACTACAGGACTAACATTACATGTTGGTCATGCTGCTCTTACAGATTTGAACTACAATACTCAACTGTCTCGTAACGCTTGATTTTACATTGCACTTTCCAGTGACTAAAAGCTAATGGTTCTCTGTAACATCTAAACAACTATATTTGAAAGTCATAACCTTTCAAACACTTAAGTGCTGCATACAACCCTGCATTAAGCAGTCCCTCTACAAGAATCACCAAGGGCTTTGCAGACTCAGGGTTGAAGAACGTAGGCATAAACCACTTTCCTCACGCGTGTTTTATCCTACAGCCATAGAGCCAAGTTCTAAGGTACACGACAGAAGGCGTGTGAGCCTTGCCCTTGTCGCCGGCTCCACTGTATGGCGGAGAGGCCTCCTGTGAGCACAGTTGTCTTCTACTGGCAGAGCTCTGCAGAGTTAGGCCTGGCATGGCATGTGTCTTAGGTACACCATAACTGCCTAGTTAATGTTTTATTAATTTGCCTTGTACAAACGGGTTTTGGATTATCAGAATTAACTTATCACAGAGCTGCGATCTCTGGGTTTTGCAGTCCAGGGATGAGGGCGATCACCGGTGCAAGGTCTGGGTATGCAAGTTCGCCCAGCATGCATTCCTGCTTCATACCTATTACACATACCAGTATTCATTTGGCATCTCTTCTACTCTTTAATCTTGTGTTGACATATGAAAATTCCTCAGGATAGGAATTCTATGGAAAATAGCCTATGATGACCATGTGACAACCATCCTGGACTCCTCTATACCTGAGCACAAATTGGCATCCCGCTCTGTGACATCCACTTAAGAAAGTAACCCACTGACAAGGCTAGGCAGCGTAAAACCTGTCAAGGGGCAGGACTAGCATCCTGCAGAACAGGGCACAAAGAGGACCAAAAAAACAGCATAAATTAGGGAAACGGCAGTCCTCCACCCACACTAGCAGAGCCAGGACTAACGGCGTGGAGTGGGAATCCCTCCACACAAGCTCCCAGCCTCTGTCCATCACAGTGTGATGAGCTACCGAGTCACGTGGCAGTTTGCCCATCCAGCACATTTGGGTTCCTTCCACTCACCTTCTGTACCGCAGGAGACTGTGTCACCAGCTTTTAGCTCTTCTAAGCAGCACAGACCTCCAGTCTTCTTCTGAGAACCACAGAGGGATCTTTACAGACTGAAAAGGCAGTACATCAAAAAAATCTTGCTCTTTTTCACATTATTCTGAGCCGTTTTCCGTGGCTCTCCCTTGTGCTATGTAAGTTGAGCAGTATATGTGGAATAGGAAGCAAAAGACATTTTAGGGATACAACTGGACAATTCCCACATAATTAAATCTCTTCGTAAATATCTTCAATAAACAAGAGTTTAAATGCACTACAAGAGTCACTATATATACCATCATGGAGACATATTAACAACTACAGTCATTAGTTCTTTAAACGCAATGCAAATCCCCAGGTCTACTTCTCTTCCGGAGGCCAAATTTCAACCGATGTGTGGAGATTCCTATATAACCAATATTTGTGTTGAGAACCGTTGCCTCAATTTTCTGCTGAAGTTGTAAGAATGTTTTCATGAATCCCATTTATAAGTACTTCCTTGTCATCTTTTAATGCTGCACCAGAGCCTGCCTGACAATGGCATTTTGTAGGCTTTACTTTGGTGAGTGTATGAAAACAATTCCAGCTTAGTGCATTGCTACACACAGATAGCTGCTTGTTTCAAAAAAGCCCAACAAAACTCTTTACCCCTCTTCTTTCTAACTGTAATGAAAAAACATAGAACCCTATCACAAATAAGCAAGCAGATTTGGTCTACTGTAATGGCCGAGGTCTGAAAGATACAGCTTCCTCGGCAAAATCAAGAGCTGCAGCTTTTCCTCAGGAGAACCATGTAATCGATGGCCTTGCTGGACTTGTCGAATGCAAGACGAAAGACAAATGGACTGAGGCGTCTCTCGACTGAGGTGTCAAGAGCCAAAGAGCT
>Ga0181612_112268_pt1 | contig 12587 bp, 7 predicted proteins | sample HoacroProtozoa21_FD_119630 | JGI IMG/M metagenome (GOLD analysis project Ga0181612, IMG submission 119630) | Hoatzin crop microbial communities from Cojedes, Venezuel. Combined Assembly of Gp0051906, Gp0051904, Gp0051908 | reverse complement strand
GGAATCGACTGTGCATTGTATCAATGTGTGAGAGTCGTTCCTGTCCCTGCACAGATGCTGAAACTTTGCAGATGTGAAGAAAATCCCTCTGTCTGAAGTGATGCCATGGTCAGGTGACCACCATTTCCAAGGGAAGAGTGTGTCCAGAGAGATGTAAACCTTCGCAGAAGCTCTTTGTGTGTTTGTAAGACCCTGATTTCAGAGGTACTTATGAAAAAAAGATTCACAAAGGCATGCATGCTATCTATATGTATCTTTCTATTTCTTAGATTTGCTTGTGTGATGTGTGAGATGCTGCTAGCGATCTAACCAGTTGTTTGTAATCATCCATGGTAGGTAACTGCTAACACAAAATAAGCATTTCTACTTTTTTATGCATTTGAGAGCATTTTGAAATGAAACCTCCTTGCTTCTATTATGTCTTTCTCTTTTGCGTGGAATGATGATTTCCATTATCCTGAATATGCAAATGTCACGTACGAGATATTTTGTGCACTTGTAAATTCAGCAGGCATTTTCTTGGCACCTCAATATTCCATTGATGCCACTGGTACTTTACACTCTTCATTAGAAAAAAACCCACAACAGTATCTTGCCAAATTACGTGAAGTCTAATCTGGCCTTTACCTCTGTACATCTAAAAGTGGTGGTGTAACCCCCCTTTCCCTGTCCAGAAGCAGGAATGAACGTAGAAGAGAGCAAATGCAGAGAGCTCGGAGCTCTCAGATGTGTATATCTCAAGATCAAAGAGCTAATCATAATGAATTAATTCCTTTTTCATGAGCACTAGCTCTTCATTTTGCCACAGTTCAAGAACATAATCACGTTCAGGAAGTCTGAGTACTTAAGACCCAATTTATGTCTCAGGTAGGCAGGTGATAGCAAGGCTGCAGGCAAGGCATTGCTGTGATGACAGCTCAGTGTCGCTGCGTGAGAGATGGCACAGCTGCACTGTCCCCTCCCGACAGCGCTCACCTGCCCGCGCTGCCAGTGTCTTCTGCTGTCCCCCACCGTGTGCTTGAGTGTTTGTCAAGGAGGGTGTATTCATGGGATAATGTATTTTAAAGAAGCTTAAGAGATGTGTTTATGTGGCCATTAGGACCAGAAGAGTAGAGAGTAGGTTTGAAAGGAGGACAAAAGCTTTGCAAGGGAAGCAGTTGGTCACAGAGGACAGATTTGGGCAAGAATGAAAGGAAGGGTAAATATCGTAAGAAGAAGCAGGGCAGTGCAGGAAGACAAAGCTCTATTTGATGTAATCTGGGTTGCTGATCTCCTGAGATGCTGCCTCTCTAACTTTCTGCCCACTACGCTGTGGCAGTTCTTCTGTCACTGTACAGGGGTGTGTATTGTTATCCCACGCAGCTGGCAGTGGAAACCCCATTGCTTTAGTTCTGCAGCAGAACTGCGACATTTCCATCTGTTTAGAAGGGATAACTGGTGGAAAGGGTGCTGAGATAGCCCAGAAGGGAAAGCGGAGCAGTCCCAAATGCTGCGGTGAGTCCTTGTGAGAGATTGGTGTCTGCTTTGGTGACTGTTGAAGTTCACAGAAAATATATGCTTCGCAGTGGAGTGCTGCACTGGGACTGCAGCCATGACCCAAACTGGAGGCGTGTGCGCCTAGGCGATGAGGCAATCCTGACTGCCCTGCGCCGTGCAGGAAGGTGCCTGCACTGGCTCATGCATTAGACTGGGACTGGAGTTCCTGCATCTGACCAGTAAATCAAAGCCTATCACAACTTGATTCAAAGCACTCCTAAATAAACGTGCCTTTCAGCTGATGTCAGTAGGATTTCTAGTCTCTTTCCCATTCCTCGGCATCTTTCCATCCCCAGAGAATATAGTCAAGCACAGGAGACTGTAACGATCCGGGCTTGGAGATTACGCAGCATCAGGCACAGCCTTGAGGAGTCATGTTTGCTGACATTAAGTTGACTACAGCTTTATGGTCATTTTACGCACGACAGCATGTCAGCTGTGTGAACCTCGCTGGAACAGGAGATTGCCTATGACTAGCTGCTGTGGAATTGAAATGATTTGTCTCTGTGTCTACATGGACTGAAAATTGTGGCTATTGTTTCCCAGTCATTGCACTTCCTCAGGCTTGTTTCCTAATTCAGTGTAATTTTGTAGCGGAGACAAGGTGTTAAGGGGGTTCATGATGTGGGTGTGTGCCAGACCCCCACTTCATCAGTGCCTCCCATCATATTTAATGGGCTTCACCTTGAAAGCACCAAATCATCTTGTATTTTCCTAACTTCAGTAGAATTTATTCCAAGGGAAATCTGTGCCATTGCAGAGAGAAGTATTACTCAAGGTTGCTCACTCAGGGTAACAGAAGTGAGCTCTAACTGACATGATTTCTGGCAACTAAGGTACCATTTAGCATAACTGGTGTAGAGTTTGAGCCCACGGATTCCTGTGCTTTTGGTGTAACTCTATAGATAATGATGGATGTGCTAGTCTGCACCTTGAAACAGAGCAATTTTGTAAATAATGATTACTCCGGTTCTCATTTTTCAGACTTATCAGTTATATAGAGCTTGTGGTGTAGTTAAACAACAGGACAATACTTTGAGTATGGCTTTTGAACATAATACTGTTCAGCTATATTTTGCTTTAAATTAGCATACAAAAATGGAAAATGTTTTGACCTGTATTTTTTGACCAAAAGCTACAGAATTCCTCTGTGTTCCATGACCTGACCACTCCACATGTCACAAAGAAAGCTGAAATTCTTTAAGTGTTTGTGATATTCTATTTCACGTGATTTGAAGTACGATAAAGATTGGGATAAACAGGCTTGATGTAACACCACATCCTAGTACAGAATATTTTCTAAGAGAAAAGGAATAAAGACTCCCACTGAAAAGCTGCTGCTGTCAAATAATCATTTATTCTGCTGTTGTTGACTTGCCCCCATCTCAATGACAAGGGCTTAGCTACCAACAGGAAACAATGTTCCAACAAATGCTTGTGACACCCTGTGTAATTCTTGTCACAACGAAAGCCCATGTGGAACTGTGTGCTTTTGGCTTTAGCGTTCTCATTTTTCTCACGCATGCAGAAGCAATAAAAGAGGAAATATTTATGCTTATCAAGAAAGAAGGCTACTTTTTACAAACATCCTTCCCCAGCACTTCAGTGAATCTTAAACTGCATTTCTGAAGTTTGGGTGAACTTCAGGGTTGATGTCGCATATTGTACTCAAAATATTTTTCATCATGCTCTCCATGTTCTTGTGGTAGCTGCTAGTGATGTTTCGGATGGTTTCTGTTGTTTGCTCTTCTATTTTAGCAGAGAGGTTACCGTGGGAGCCCATTACCTGAAAAGCAGAAATCCTCTGAGCAAAATAAAGGGTTAAATATGACTGTTTATTGTACTTTTCTTCATCATCTTGCATAAACATAACACAAACACGTGGCAGTGCTTCCTAACAGTAAGGGTATGGTCTAGGTTGAACTGTACGGATAAAAACAGGATTAAAGGGAACTCTTTCATATGCTCATTAACAATAGGAATCTCCCCACATAATGAAAGTTTCCCAGCTCACTGTTGGAACAACTTTATATATGTTTGGTCTTTTATATCGCTCATTTTAATTTGTTTTCTATTTTAATGACTAGTCAACTAAGTTCTATCACCAGTGTGCTTCATTTGGCCTTGCGGAGAATGAATATGAGTGCAGCTAAGGAGCAAAACATGGGGGAGCCTTCCTGACAAGGCACAATTACAGTTTCAGAGTACTTGAAATGTCTTCAGCAGTTAGTGATATATAACCCTCAACAGGCCTCAGACAAGGTCTTTTAATGTTACATTTTCTTATCTGGCGAAATACCAGACAGCTTCTGGCACAGTTAATATCAGGACATTCGCTTAGAATTTAATTGACTCTAGACTCGCTGAACATTTTAGCAAGGTTATGTTATAAACAGATGCATGCGTTCCAAATATGTGACTTTGTTCCCTCCTCCCCCACTGCCCCAACATCCCTTAAATTCTTCCCTTATGGAAAAGTCCTTCAGATACTGGAAGTTGGTTTCCAGCTAAACAGCTCCACAGGGGAGAGCAGAAGACATTTCTGCACGCTGACAGAGTAAGAAAGGAACAAGTAACATATTCATCTCGTTCCTGCCATGGTTTGTCTGGAGCAGACTAGCAGCTGAAGCTAACCTGTGGTGTTAGTGGGATGCCCAGAGGATGACCACAAACAAGGGAGGAGTCATTAGATTTATTTTCCATGTGATTTTAGCCCAGCTTAGTCCTTAAAAGAAGGAAAAGCAGCGGAGTTAAGGTCCTTTGCACAGATCACCTTTGCCATTCTACTTATCAGTACCTGGCAACATAGTAACAAGTTTGTCTGTAGTCCAGATGTAAAACACTTTCTGATTTGGATGAAATACAGCACGTAGACATAACTGTAAATATCAGGAAAAGATTATAGTTTTCTATAGTAACTATTTTTGGCTGGCATTTAATTTTAGCGTTTAGACAAGTTGTAAGGGTCATATGGGAAAGATCGTACAGCTTAGACCAGATTTATGAAGTGGATTTTTTCCACTGGGGAAAATAACTTTCTAGAGATCCCAGATGGTTGTATGTTATCCAGCTACTATATGGTTTTGAAAAACCTCAAGAAAAGTATTATAATTTTAAGAAGAGCCTCTGTAGACCGGGAACCTGCTTTCTCAGTTCATGCTAATACTGTAACTTGAGATAGTTGATTCTCACTCTCCTACATTTTGTTTTTCCTGCTTCTGAACTTGAAGACCTTTTTCTTGTCAGAATTGCAGACAATGCTTAGCTTAGTCTATGATTTCTGCTGACCTTGAAAGTCTGTCCCTTATTTTGCCTATACTGGTTTTATGCTAGTGTCATTCTAAAGTCACTAAACCATTGCATCAACTTGGAAGCCACAAAATTCAGAACTAGGCTTCAGATCTCCAGAGTCTGGTGATCTCAGACCCTGAGTGCAAACACCAGGAGCACTAGTAGAATTGGTTTGAGATCCAAGCTTTTTTTTTTTTTGTGTTTTGAAGAAAGTACCTTGCATATTGTCACTCTAACCTCAAATGAATCATTGTTTTGCATTGCTGCTGTTGTTCGTTCTGGACTGATGTGGAACATCTCATAGTAAGAGAAAATTTACCCCACTTTGGATACAGCAGCACAAAGTAAGAGGAGGAATAGCGTTACATGAGATTGTGACAAAGAATTAAAAATACTTGGGTCCAAATACCATGAGCCAGTGAACTGAACTGGGCATCAGACCTCGCTCTGCACTGCCTTAGCTGGATCTCCTGACTGCCTTCCAGGCACAGGTTAACAATGGTGACGTTTGTCTGGGTAGATAAATGTTCGACATAATGGGGTCAGGGAATGTGAATGAGGACTGCAATGATCTTGTACAACATGCTGTCATTTGAGAGGCAATATGTGCTCTGTCCTGCTTGTGTGAAACTTTCAGTTGACAAACAGCAGCCTTTCCCTGCAGCTTTAATTTTGTTTGTGATGAAGAAATCGAGTTCACATGAAAGCCACATCTTTTCTCTACTGCTATTTTCGACCTAAAACAAGAAGTCTGGCTTGACTGAAAAGATGAACAAATTTTAGAGGTGTTTTTATTTTATTATAGTGTCAGTAAATATTTGAAATTGTACATACGAGACAATTCCACCTGGCCTGGCTGTGTGACAGTGTGTCTGGGGACTGACGGTGTATGTTAGAGACTTTGTGTGTATATCTGTTCCTAAGGCTTGTGATCTCTGCTGGAAAATGTTTTATGTGAAGTGTGACTGAAATTACAGGTTTGTAAAGCAGTTTTTATTTGACTTCTTTGGCTAGTTTTGTGGCTGCTTTTGTGGCACATGTAGTTTCCCTGCCTTTGCACAAAACAAGCTGGGGAAAAAACAAGAACAAAAACGATAAGAGGAAGGTCACCAAGTAAAGAGAGAATGGTTTGCGAACCTTCATGAAAGTGCTAGAGAAAGCTGGAAGATGGCATAAATTTGTAATATGTACTATAATTCAAATATGAAAATATCAGCCAGACCACTCTACTATGAAAATGTAGTGAAAAACTCCAAAGTTTTGGTGATTTCAGTTCATCAAAGATGTGGTCTTGTATGCAGTCAAAGAAGTCAGCTAATGTGGAACAGGAATAGAAAGAAAGATTCAAAAATCTTTGGTTTTACTGGAACATCCACCTTACTGAAACCTTCAGCTTCAAGACAGGAATAAGATCTGTCTGGAGTTAAACAAAGAGGACCCAAAAGTATTTTTCCTTAAGGGAGGTAAGTCTTCAAAGGACAAGCATGAACCAAATGCAGAATCTGGACAATTTTAGAGGTGAAAGTCCACAATACCTTCTAGAAATGCATTCAAAGCCTGTGAAGAAGTCAAAATGCAGCATGTACCCATCATAGGTGATATCTCTTTGTTTAGTCAGGATGATCATGTTGATTTGCAGAAGTCTCCATATAACACTGTTTGAAGCAATTTGTTTTACCATTGAGGACATTGACACTACAAAGGAACATGTGCAGGTTTCTTACTCACGTTTGTTTGCTTGTTCCTGAATTCCTTCTCCCTCTGTAACCGGTAGTGGTCTATCTCAGCTATGGCTTCTTCCTTGGCCTGCCTCAGCCTCTTTCCCTTTCCTAATGGGGGAAGAAACAGGGATTTACTTCACCCTTCCCACTGTATCCCAAAAGATGAATCTCTGTGAATCGGAGGTATTTTGCGTAGCATAGTAAAACAGACAAAGCTTCGAGCAAAGTTAACAGCAGCTTTATTTGCATAAGAATGGTCAGAAGAGCCAAAGTGAGCTAGGTATGGTACTTTTTGATTGAAAGCCAGTCACACAAGTACCCATACTCTGAGATCAACTCACTGTGTGGAGCACACATCAAATGAAAAGCTTGTTGGTTTGCTAACTACTTTTTCTTTTTAGTCACAGCTTGGTGTTTAAATAAATATCTGTCTTTCCTTCATCAGCAATAGTAGCAGCCAGATAACAGATTTTAGCTGTCATTGATGGGAAAAGACGTTATTCTGTAAGGTTTGCTGTATTGACTGGTTGCCAGCATCCCTTCGGCCCACACCAACTGGATTCTGCTTAGAGATGGCAGATTTCCAAAGCACTGCAAGATACATCTTAACCACTTACCAAACTGGGTTGCAACCTTCAGGCTTTGTCCTCTTCTCCTCCACCCTTTTCCCCTAGCATTTGTTAGATGCAGAGGTGAGTGATTAAAAGGAGGTCAATATTATTCTCTACCCATGCATTGAAAATATGAAAGTTGATTAAAAGGCTTTTTTTTCCCTCTTCTTTTTCAACAGGAAGATGATCTGTAGGGTAGCATTTTAGGGTGTACTGTAAACACTCCTGAACCGACTTGTTTACATACTTAATTTTGTTCATTTTGAATAGTTACTTTGTCTTAGGTAAAATCCTACAGGTTTGTCAAATCAAGGCCACGTAAGTCATTGCAGGATCGGGCATAAACTGGTTCCTGGGTCTAGCAGGGATGTTGTGTAAAGGATAGGAATAGAAGGTGGGATGGGAATGTAATGCATAAGTTTTCACATGAAGCAAGTGTTGAACATGTCATAACCGCCCCATGGTGATGCATCTCTGTCTGCTGGTTTTGTGTAAAGTTGCAGGGATCTCTAGAGGACTCTGCTACACTACTTTGTAAGGAAAAAGTCTCTGTCTATAACTGATAGGGCTGTAAACCACTTTGTGAGGAAAAAGTCCCTTTCTATAACTGATGGGGCTGTAAACCTCTTGTATTGAAAGTTTATATGTTACATCTGAGACATGGGGGCTGATGCTGATTTCTGGGGTCTCTTTCTGCTGTACAGCTAGAATTTTAGGAGTTGGAAAGGACAAGTGTTCTCCCTTTTCTTAATGGCAGAAATGTCTTCGGTGGCTGAAAAAGCTATTGCTTGGTTGCTTAAATTAGGGTATCACAAGAATGAGAGGGTAGAGGCTAGGCAGCTGAAAAGGCATCTTCAGCTGATCTTTTTATCTTTTTTCTTTTTTTTTAAATCTTTCAGTTCAAGTACAAAAGTTGAAAAGAGTACCTTTTCCAGAATCCTAAGGAACATTCTCCAACTGGGCCAGAAAGACGAGCATTAGTATTTCTTATTTATTTTCTCCATGATGCTGCACTGGATTGGCTACACTTGTGCTGGGCTGCGGAAGCCTTATCAGGTGTGGCACATAACAATGTGCCTCCACTGAGCATGGTACAGTGAGGAAGCTGAATCTCGGGAGGAAGACTGTTGCTTTTGATACATCTGAGATTCAACAAAAGCCTGGGTAAAATGCTTGATCCAGCGGTAAATTGTTTGCCCACTTGATGGCTCCTTCTGAAGTAATTATCTGCAGATTAGTAAGTAGAAGCAGAGAGATGCCTGAAATATGAATTTCTGTTTAAAGAGTTGAGTCCTGGACTGTTTGATTCTGTGGGTGTGCTTATTGTGGGACCTGGGGTGCATGATTGTATACAGGCTTTTTACAGGAAGGAGCAACCTGGTGAGGAACTAGCTGACTTTACTGACTCTCAGTTCATCAGCATAGTGCTCTCTTGTGTAATTAATTATATTTCTCAGAGTCCTTCTGCCACTGTAGCACTGTGCTCATGTATAAAGGGGCAGGAAGGCAGTTTGAAACCTAGCGTTTACTTTCCCAGAGTTTGTGTTTGTTTGATAAGGGCTCATTCCCTCAGCTTCTGCCACTTGCTATATGAAGTTTTGGGACCAGTATGTGTGAAGTGACAGATTTGCATAAGGCCTGACATCAGTCTGGACAACAAAATTTGGAACCAGATTTAGGTCTGTATTTTGAAGTTTCCCTTATTCTTTTCTCCAAATTTGGAGCTGAGCAGCTTTTTAGAGAGTTTTTCTCTAGGAGCAGAGCTTGTGGGGTGATTCTCTGGAGCTGCAAGTTGAGGGGAGTGACTATGATGAAGCTCTGCCAATTTCACCAGCTGAGGAACAGGGTCTCTATAGCAAATTAAATGATTTCAAAATCAGTGGGATTTTAATTTCAAATTCCATCTGGGGGGCCATCTGTAGTAAATATGTTGCATATTTAGCCACCAGATAGATAAACAGATCCATTTAATATGCACAAAATGGAAAGAGATTAACTGTAAAACAACAGTTCATTTGCCTTTGATGATATAGCTAGTGAACCAAAAAGTATATCTATACATACATGTCACCTCTTGACAGTGCACTGGAGTAAGCACAATACATACGGTGTCACTGTAGGGTGGCAACCATTTCATTTTTCCATGATGCCTTTAGGATTGGCACAGCAGGAACCTGCTGCTTCCTATTTAATTAAGTGGAAAAGCTGTGAGTAAATTACTGCTAGTTCAACAACGCTGTGGACAGAATCAGCAACTGCCAACATATGCGATAGTGCATATGCTGCACCTGATTAATTTAAGCAGAAACTAGAGCTTAACCTGCTGTTTCACTAGAGACAAACCAAAATTAATTAATCAGTCTGTTATTAACCACTTGTCTGCTACCTTAGTTGTGCAATATGGGATTGCCTTTTTAAAGTCTTACTGGATGGGTTTCTCTGCAGAGCACAGCCGAGCTGAAATCAAACCTTACACAGTGAAGGGCATCAGAGCATTGAAATTCAGCCAAGATCATGCCAAAAGATGGCAAGAGATACAGGAGGACTGGCAAACCAACCTGCCCCTACGACATTTCCTCTAGGATCATAAAGGTGAGGTACAGAAATCTCTAAGTTTGAAGAGACTTCTGCCCCAAAGGGCGTGCTGTGGGGACCAGGTTTGCTGCTACCCCTTTGTCCCTCCTTCCCGTCCTTAAAGACAGGGAGCGGCAAAGTAGCTGTGCTGTGCCTGGTTTCCTTGTCCACTGTTGTCCATGACCACAGTAGCTGACAGCCTATCAATTTCTAGGCATCGTGTTAAATTGGACAAATCTTAACCAACTTTCTGTGACAAGTCAGCCTTGTATTAGATTTTCTTACCTAACCTGGGACTGCATTTTTAGCATGGAGAAAGGCTTTATTCTTCTTTCTAGGTATTTCTATGGTGTTAATGAAATACCTAGCTCTGGATACATCCAAAAGAACCGGTGAGGATTTATAGGTTGTTCGAGTTTTTTAGATCTTGTAAGAAACGGATAGTAGAAAGCAAAAATGTTGCATTCTAATTTGCTCAAACACTAAGTTATCTTATTTTCCAAAAACCACCATGCTAAAATTGGCTTTCTGTTTTCAAACACATCATCTAGGCTTCTAGCTGAATTTCTGCATAGAAATCATGTCATACAAAGAACTTGCCAAAAATTAATCATGTTTTCTTTAAATAGGACCATTTCGATTGTCTTGAAGAGTGTTAAATTGTCTGTAAAATGGGATTTAGGATGCTTATTTTGAGAAGACTGTTTTGCACTTTTAATAAAATACAATAGAAGCAGCTGATCAGTATGCATAGCTTTTTCAGTAGATAAAATATGTCCTGGATATTATCCAAGAAAGCACAATGGATAGAATTCAGTTTACAATATCTTATTTTGATTAACATTTGTTTTTAATCTGATTTCCTGAAATTTTTCATCTGAGTTTTCATTTTGTTAGGCACTAGAAATGCAAGCCAAGATATAATAACCTATAGGAAAACAAGTATTGCTAAACCCAGTGTTCATGACACATTTGTTTCCCTTGTTTTACCCAAAAAGATTCAGGATTTGATGTCTTGGCTCTGACAATGGTCAGTTATTTCTGGGATCCAAATTATGCTTAAAGCAAAAATGATACATAAAGCAGTGCTGTGTATAAAAGGCCAAAGGATTGCAGGCTCATTTGGTTTGTGTTTAATCAATTTAATAGTTTCAGTGTTGTTTGTGTGCATTTACGACAAACTGTTAATAATTTGTCAGGTATAAATGACATCAGCTAATGATACAGTAAGGATATTGTAAGCCCGGATAAAGGGTATTGACCAAGAAGTATGAAAAAGCATGTGCAGAGGAGCTTTAGCACTATATTTTTGCGTTGCTTCATGCCTATAAATATAGGTTTATTTAATTGCTGATTTTTCAGTTATCTGAAGTGGATTTTGCATTGCAAACAGCTGCACATATGCCAGCAAAAGCTAGGCCCATTATCTGTTTATATACAATATTATGTGTGTTCACATTACATTTTGATCTGGTTATGCGAGTATCACTGTAAACACTCAAGGGTTTGCACAGGGGTAGTTTCGCTAATCACATTTCCTTGAAAATGGCTATTCCTGGTTGTGTCCCATGAAGGAGGTCTGCCTTTCGTTCTGCTCAGGTTACAGTGTAAATAGAGTAGTCGGACACATTTGTATAGTGGTGCTGCGTGGTGGCTGTCTGTGGCGATGGAGGAGGTCATAGGTACAGTTTAGCAGGGAAGGGACTGCATTAGCACTCGCTGGACGGGTTCTTTGCTTTCACTTGCAGCCGCGATCCGCAGAGTGCCAGGCCCCGAGCAGATGCTGCTGATCTGAACTGGTACCAGGTGGATCTGGGCTGGTGTTTCCTGGGGTGAAGTAGAATGTCCTTGCCTTGTTTCTCCACACTGTGTGTGCACAGGTTCACTGATTACACTGGATATATTGGTTGCGTGTTGTGTAGTTCCTTTTACCTTTGTTTTTATGCTCAGAGATAAACTATGTAGTCCTTTATGCTGCTCTAACTGCAGAGTCACTCGGGAAGGGACTGTTTGAGACGTTCTGACTTGGAATAAATGGATTTGGCACAAAAAGAATCCCTTTTGTCCTTGTCCCACAGTGTTAAAGTTATGCTGGTATAGTTGGGTATCTAAGGTGGTGTAGTGGCATTGCTGTGAAAAATACTGAAATTAAGGCCAACATGGAAACTTTTAAATTTTTGTTTTGTACCTTCACTGCAAATGTAATATTGAATATAATAATGACTTTCTAGGTATAATTATTCTGTTAGATTAGCTGTAATGCTTGGTTTAGCACAAAATCAAGGGTGGAGTAGTCCTTACAAAAACCTGAATCAGAAACATTAAGGCCTGACCTTGCTCATGTGATCCATGAGATTTAAAATTCACAAGCGCTTTGCAGTTCGCACCCTAGTACAATCTGTTGGCAGTATTTAACATGAACAAAAAGATCCGCCAAAGTCTGTAGGCTATGGATGAATATGCCATGTAAGCAGTTATTTGATCTTTCCCTTGATCGGCTATACCTAGGAATAAAATCTCTTGGAAATGCCCGAAGTTTTTCACGAGATTGCATAGAGCTGCTGACGCTGGAAGGGGCCACCGGGGTCTTCTCCAACCCCCTGCTCAGAGCAGTCTTGGCAAGGGCAGCTTGATCGGGGCCAGATCCAGTGGGTTTTGAATGTCTCAGCAGAGACTCCAAGGCCTCTCTGGGCAGCCTGTTCCTGGGTTTGACCTCCCTCGCAGCCGTGGAGTTATTTTGTTACGTTTAAATGTATGCTATTGTCTCCTGCCCTTTCAGTGGATACCCCTGGAAAGAGTTTGGCTCTGTCTTCTTTAGCCCCCTCCAACCTTCTACTGTATGAGCTTCAACAAG
>Ga0181612_101439_pt1 | contig 12587 bp, 4 predicted proteins | sample HoacroProtozoa21_FD_119630 | JGI IMG/M metagenome (GOLD analysis project Ga0181612, IMG submission 119630) | Hoatzin crop microbial communities from Cojedes, Venezuel. Combined Assembly of Gp0051906, Gp0051904, Gp0051908 | reverse complement strand
TAACTTTATACAACGAGAGAGAAAACTTCCAGAGTCATATCTACCTGTTGGCAGCTTGTGTCTCTTCCTTGGTTTTCCTTACAATAGATTGCGTGACTACAGATTTTTCTCTTTTGTTTGTTAAAACTTCTCTTATAAAGCCAGCCAAAACACCGTGGTTGCAAAAAGTTATTATTTTTAAAAGTATTTATGAGGCAGTGGTTTCATTTATGTTATGCAGTGGTCTCATTCAAAGGAATTCAAATGAAACTCATGTAAAGCCGAAGGGGCAATAGTGCTACTTAAGAAGAAGCAAACTCCCAATAAAATAGCTGGATCGATATAAAAATGAAATTGCAATGCCAAAATACCCAGCACAGTGGACAGAAGACAAAGAAGGAAGGTAGCCTGGCTATCCCATGCTGACTTTGAAATGTGACTAAACAGCGCGTTCTTCTGTGAAGCTGAAGCATGGACTTAAAAATTCCAGTGAAGTAGTCTGTTAAAGGTGTTTTGGTACAGATCATTCTGATGTCTGTAGAGCATCCCATGTGTCACACATCCAGTGCCTGGGAGCTCACTCTAGTTCACATGCTGTGACTTCTCCGTTGGCGTCGGGCTGGGGGTGGGGTCGGTGGGATGAGCTGTCGCTTGCCCTGAAGCGAGGCCCTGCAGTACATGGTCCTCCTTATGGACCCCACGCTGCTCCTGGTCACCAGCAACCGGGGAGCTGGCTGCTGCAGGAGTCTGGGCACTGCCGACCAGTGTCTCAGCCAGAGGAAACGAGTCAGAAATCAAAGATGAGCCAGAGGCTGAGAACGTGGCAGCTGAATATAGCTAAGTGTTGTGAAGTGTTGATGTCCTGGTGGTTAGATAGCGTCAACGTAACTTCCCCAGGAGATGGCAATCAACAAGCAAATCCTTCGGAGCCTTTGCCATGCACTATGCTCTTTGAGGTCTTCAGACAGAGCCAATGTAAAGGTTACATCACAGCTTTCAGAGGTTGGTCTGTAACAAAAGTGTAGTTCCCAGCCTGTTTATCGCCAGTAGCGTAGCAGAACTAAAATCCAGTTTGTAGAACAGGGCAGCTGTGTGGTTTTATAACACAAACGGGAAGCTTCAAGTTGCTAAGGGATATTGTCTTTCTTTCATGTGTGTGGGCTCCTCAGGACTGGTTATGAGTTGTACTTAAATTACATACAATGAAATATTGTGGAACCAAAGCCTATAGTCACTGCCACAATATATTTCATGCTAAGTATAAAATGTCTTAGGTTCCCTCAGTGGTGAGGCGTGTAGTGTTGGGCAAACATCGATTCACTGTTTACCTGTGTGATACAGTTCAGCATGATTTGCATGGCACACCAGCAATCACACCAGATCAAATGGTGCCTAAACCTCGGGCGGAATGGAAATATGGTTGCCTGTGCCAGTTCTGCCCAGGCTCACTAAGCAGGTTGATGGTGGTTCAGAAGGCTCGAGAGCATCATCTGGCTTGGTGTCTGCTGAATTTACAGAACCAGACTTAGTTAATTTAGAGAATCTTTAAATTATACTTGGTCATAATGGTCTCCAGTTAAGACCGTGGCAAGGACTGGCAGCTAATAAAAATCTGATGGAATGTTAGCTGTAGAAGTTTTAACCCAGATCAGGCCAAGACCATACATGAAAAAATGGATGTTATTCTCCTTATTCTTGAGTTAGTATGAATTGACCTCCATTATAGTATCTGCTGTAATAGATTGGCATCTAGTGGAAGGCCAGTGCAACTGCAATGTAAATTTTGGGCAAACTTTTCGTGATGTTGCTGCATAGAGCCTTACATTATAGCCCCCAGCATATCCCATTGCTAGAATACGCCGTGTTTCTGTACATAATCCTGTGGTGATACGGATTTGCAAAGAGCCTACTTAGCTGAAGCTCTGTATTTCCTAAAGAAAATAAATATATACTGTTGCGAATAGATTTCATGGTGGTGCCTGTTGATGGTGTAAATTTAGTGCCTTTTAGCAATTAGAATTTAGGAACTGACTGTTCAGAGCCCATATGGTTAGCTTACCACAAGCAAATTATTTGGCGGGGAAAACATCATTGCTGTATAAAGATAGATGAATTAAAAAATATTTATCTCAGTTTACCTTCCAGGGAAACAGATTTATTAACAAACAGTTACATTGCAGTGCAGTCATGTGTGGTTATATGATGTGAGAGAAGTTCAGGATTTGAAGTAAAATAATCTATCTTTATAAGACAATAATAACCAAATACCAAGCAATGCCTGTATGCGTTATTTATGAACATGTATATACATACCTACATAAAGTCGCATGCTAACTCACAGAACCACAGAAATTAAGGCTGAAAGGGAGTTTAAAAGAATATCTTGTCTGTACACTGAAACTGGTGAACTCTTTGAGAACTATCCTTGATCTACAGCAGAAAAGCCCCTCTCTTTTCTCTGTGAACAGGAACAGAAGCATCTGGGCTTCTTCCAGGATTTTTCACAGGAATAGTACAAACTAATAACGAGCATTGTGATAACAGATGGGACTTCAATACCTGCCAATGATGTTGATACAATTGAAAACTTTCCAAAGCTATTGGGGTTTGACTGCGTGGCATAAAAGTGCATGAAAACTGAATACAGGTAATAACACTAAATGCAAGTCATCTGAAAATTTGAAAAGAACAATTACAGTAAACTTAAAATTTAAGAACTCCATTGAATATGAAAAGGGTAAGGAAAACAAACTTTTATCCAAAAGGAGATAAGGGAATACAAGCTGATCTGGAATGTATAAACAATGACTCAGTAGATTGCTTTAATGTATTTGGGAATAAAAGCGGACTAATAGGCAAAAGTTTAAAAAGATAATGAAAACTGGAACAAACTGAAGCTGAATATTCTTTGTTAGTCTTGAATTCATTGATGTACATTTCAGTAAGAGTTACTGAAAAGCATAAATTTTCCTGTAAACATTCCCTAGAAAACTCTGAAGTAGATGCTTGGTGAGTAAGGGCTTAGGTAGGATGCCATTTGTTAATGATTAGTGAAAACAATCTTACACTAGAAGGCCGTCTTTAGCAATGCATGTCACAATAGAAGATAGCTGGTAAAAAGAAGATAGCTGGAAAACAGAGTTTTGTTGGTTTGTTTGGAAATAGATATCTCTTTGGTTTGGATGGTTACTGCAAATTAAGAAAAAACTTCTAATAAAGGGAAAATAAGTGATGGGCCAACTGAGCGCCCGATAGAATGTTCTCCTGTGAGTGCTTGATTATGGGGCTGATGTTTTCAGGCTGAAATTACTGTTGTAGGATATTGAAGGCTAAGTGAGTTCCTGCTTTTCATGCAAAATTCAGCTCAGTTTTAGTTCTAGAGCTATGACTAATGCCACCGTAATTTATATACATGCATTTGTATATACAGATTTTTTTAATGTAGCAGATACTTTGTTTCAAGCGAACATTTGCTGAACTGTAGTAATAGAAGATGTAGTAGCATGTGAGTATGACACATGCTGATTTATGTGGCAGCATTAAGTTAATTTTATACTACACTATTTTCTATCTGTTGAATCACAGAAAGTTATAATAGCACATGGGTTTTTCATGTGATATGGATATTTTCATGTTTGTGATTTTATATCTTAACTTCACATTTTAATTAAATGCTGTGCAAGAGATTTTTCCTATTCTCTTTAAGAGTAGTTGAAAGATGAATGTTGAAGCGTGAAAGACAGATTCGTGTTATTTCAGAGTACTCGTGACTCCTGATGTATTTTTAAACAAGGCAATTACAGAAGTTAATTTATATAAAACAAGATTGAAATAGAAATGCAGAGTAGTATACACACCGCATTTGCAGTAATAATGTCTTCAAAACCTTCTGTGCTTGTCTGAGAAAGGATTTACCTAATTACTGAAAAATAACCTATTAAATCTGTGATTTAATAATTTTGGGCAATGCAAAGTAATAGACCATTTGAAGGTTCTCTATAGCAATGAGTCTGGTTTAGCAGAGTTTGCAAAATTCCTTTTTCACAATTAGTTTTTGCATCTTGGTCCCATCAAGTGGATCTGGATTAAGGGCTTCTTCCACTTTTCAGGGGAGCGTGTCCACAACTGTATGCTGTTGATCTGGTGTGACTTACAGCATTTCTAAAACTTGCTGGAAAGCACTGACTTGATAAAAAATGTGGAAGTATGTAATTACATCCCTCAGACCAAAATTATGCTTCAGTGCCTTCTCCTTTCAGGTGCTTTTGTCCTGAAAGGCAACAGAAACGGCAATTACGGCAACACTAGATACTGACTGCTCCCTATAGCACGGAGGAGACATATGTTTATATTTATGCACACACACATAGTCTTTCACCTTGGATCACAATTTCTGGCAGCAGCTAGGACATTAAATGTAATCTCTTTCAGTTTCTTGTTTGCCTTATCCGCCGCGCATTGAAGAAGACCTTGGGTCACTGTCCCAGCAGACTGTCGCAGTCCTTATCACACAGGGAGATAGGAAGGAATTGCACAGCGTAAGTCAGGCTGTTTGCTCAGCAGCACATAGGGAGCTTTGCCTGAAATTATGCCTTACTCAGAATAGCTTTTGCCCCTTGCTAACCTCCTGGAGGTGGTACCCTGCTAGCTGCCCCCAGGAAAGTGTTTGAGCGTCTTCCAGCAGTGATGGGAAGCGATCCAGAGGTGCAGTGGCACCCTTAATGGGTCTCTGGGGAGGAGAAGATGGCTTTCCCATGCTAAGGCAGCCTCCCGAGCTATGGTACCGTCTGCCCCTGCAATGGTCACCCCTGCCACAGAGCGAAGGGGAAAGCAAGAGCTTGCCGATCTCTCTGCATTTGCATTCCTCGCAAGACTGGAAAAGTCGCTGTTGGTGCAGAAGCCCAGGCACCGGGAATCAACCCTTTGGGATAGGGAAGAAGTGGTTTCTACTTTTCTCCAGATTTTTGCACAATTCCACGTTCTGTCACCTTCTTTTTCTGTGGTTTGTTTTTTTCCTTTTTCTTTGCAGTTTTTGTTACTTTTTCCCAGCTGCTCCACTTTTTGAACCCATGATGTTTGTGAAGCAAAAATAACAAGCATGAAATAAAATAGATTTGCTTTTTTGAGATTGTATGCAAAGTGATGAAAGATTTGCGGGTTTTTTCCCAGATGTTCATTATAAAAATTGGCTCTTGCATTAGAGAACCATGTAGTTTCAATGGTTTCAGTCTCCAGAGCTAGAGAAAAACAACTTTTTTTTCTTCTCTTCAAGGGCACTGGAACTCAATCACATCCTCCGAAACTGCAGAGTGTCTGGTCAGGACACTGTTGGCAGCAGAGGTCAGTTGGGCAAAACCTGGGGTGCCTTGTCCACAGGTGGCTCCCAGCCTTGTCTCTTGGTTCTATAAAACAGGCTCCCACTGGCAGCACTATTTAGCTACACAACTGTGTTTTGAAGCAGTTCTCCAACAGTTGTTTTACTCAAGTGAGCTTCCAGTACATTTTCGGGCTTACAAGGTAAGAGATTTATACTTACACTGCTGCACACTGCAGAAGAAGACAAGAACATGAATTTTTGCATATTGATTTCTACAATATTGTTTGCATATGGCTTTAATTCATAACAGACAGCCTTTGCCTTAATATTCTCACGCTAATTCTAGCTCTCATGAGAGAAAGGGCCCTTTAAACACTGGATGTACAGAGGTTATCGACCACCGCTGGCAGCACAGCCATTTGAGGAACTGTAAGCCTAGCTGGGGGTGTGCTGCCTTTTGTACTTGCCAGCAGCAAATGTACTGATTGTTCCTGGACCCCTCCTGGGAAACGAACTGCCAAGTGACTTGTGATTTACCTCAAGTCTGCAGAAAAGCAACTTCATATTTCTTTTCTTTTGTGCCGTAAAAATAAACTTTAACTGGAGCCATTTCAGAAGTGTTGTCCTGTCTGGCATTCCGCCGACCTTGGTGCAGATGCGGTTCTTTGAGTGCCTGCTAGAAACAAGGAGCAACAGTTTCCAGCCCATGCCCTACTGTAGCTACATGCCTCCAGCTGTAGCTCTCTGAGGAGTGGGCAGCTTCACCATGCTACTTGACCATGTCATTGCACTTCTGACGGGCTCGGCTTTGCCAGTGTTAGCAGGCTGCTGGTGCCCTGGCTGGGCGAGGAGGGTTTTTTCCCCAGAGCTACCTCCTGGCTGCCCCTGGGGTCTGGCTGGGGTGCAGCATTACCAGTACTGCGGTGAAGCCATGACCAGTGCTGTTGGTGTCAGTGGGCATCTCCTCGCCGCTCACATACCCGATGCTTGCATTTTGGGCTGGACATGGTTCAGGTCAAACAGCCCCGTGTTTCTGAAGCTGCACATTGAAGTCCCCATTTGCATTGCAGCTTAATGCTGGAATAACAGATCCCGACTGAGACTCCCGTGTTTATATACTAGAATTATATTTTACTCAGCCACTTTTGTCTGTTTTACAAATAAGTTGTAAAATCTAATGTTAGTTACTACTAAAAATCGAATAGTTCAGATACATAATTTGGAAAACTAAACTATGAGACTTCTGACCTGCATCAGACTGCGGAGGGACAGGGGGTTGCTGTGGGGACAGGGCTGGCAAACTATAATTTCCGAAGTGGAAATGGGTTTGTTATTGTGTCAGAAATTTTTTTCTAATAACTGCTGCCAAAGAGTCAGTGATTTGGAGAAAGTACTCATTACTATCAATCCCTTAAAGCCTACTGAAAAAACCCAAACAGCATGGGAAACGTATCCTGGCAAGGCTGCTAGCATATCTGGGTCCATGATTCTGCATTTCATAAATGGATAATTATTTAGGTCTGTTTTTTCCTTTGTAAGCAATACTGGTGTTTTACTAGCAAAGTGTTAACTTGTGTTTTTTCTGTTGACTTCCAGTTGGGGACAAGCAATTTGCCTAAGTATTACTATTATTGGTACCCCTAGAGATTTCTCTGATACTGTCAAAATCAAAGCACTGTAAAGAAACACACAGCCAAAGATGACTGAAGATCTGTGCACATCATGTGTGATGAATTTGTCAGCAATAAATTTCTTAATAAAAGTCACAATAAATAGAAGAATCCCCTTAAGATATGATTGGAAACCCCATAGTTATTTGAATTTCTTGAACACTCTGTTCTGTGAACAGAATTTTCATTAAAATGCGTAGGTCTTTGCACCAGTAATTCAGTCTGAAAAGCAGCCTGTTGGGTTTTTTCCTCCATTCACACATGCCCTTGAAGTATTTTTGGCAGCAATACCAGGAAGACAGTCACTCCACCAGTATCTGATTCTTTGCACTGCATGCGGGGGGAGTTGTGGGGGCTTCATGACAGTGTTGGAGCCAGATGCTCTAGCGTCTCCCGGCTTAGGGAGCAAGTAATTCCTGCTACTCACATGGTGCCTCTGATTAAGTGCCTCTTGCTCCTTTTAGGAAATCATTTGCTGCCCTGCAGTGTTCTCTGATTCACACACACTTGTGTGCATCTCCATTTAATTTGTCTCTCCCCCACTCAGCCTGCTATGTACCGTAATATGGAAGAGCAGACTTAACCCCACAGTGACTTATGACCCAGTATTTCGTGCACAGAGGCCGAGACTGCTGCTGCCTCTAGTAGCTTTAGTAACAAAATACTAAGGAAACATTACCTAATTTTTCAGCTTCAGACTGATCTCAATTAGAAGAAAAAGCGTGCTGTCACTAGTGTACTCCTCAGTCTCTTTTAGCACAAAGGGGGTTAAATATTGATGTGAAGGGACATACTTTTCATTTTCTGTCGTGGAAGTACAACTGGTAACTGTGATGACTGTGTATCTCAGGAGGTGAAAAATGACCAACCAGTGATGAGCAAACATTGGCAGAAAACGTAAAAGCAGACACATAATTCACAGGCCAGACAGCAAGAGATAAGACACTGCATACGAATAAGAGTATGTGGGTGTGAGAGCAAGTCAGCGCTGAAGGAGAGGATTTAACTGCTTCACTGAATGTGCAATTACACAAACAGCTTTTCTGACTGCATTTCATCAGTAGATACTACCCAGTGGCATAAAATTGTTAAAAAGCCCTTAACAAACTGTATAAAAATGGCAGGCTTGCTTCTAGGCAAAATAAATAACAATAAGTTAAAAATACCAATATGTAGCATCTGCCTTTTAAGTAATCAGCTTGGTTTCTGTTTATTCCTCAGAATCTGTATTTTTGGCTTGATTTGGAGGTTTTGTTCTGCTTTTAGCAGACCATTTGAACAAAAACATGCATTCTATATAGCTGTCACCTAAATATGTTAGCTGGCTGAATGTACCTTAAATTAGGTAAAAATAGTGCTTCTTCTGTTAATTAATAGGTTTTTTTCCATTAATATCCTTTGAAAAAGATCACTGAAAAATAGACTACCAATATTTTTGTTGATTTCCATGAATACCCTATACTGTAATAAGAGAATATAGGCCTCTGTTTAGCCATGTGGTAATAGATCTTTATGGGCTGTCACTGCAGATATGACCTGAAATAAGAAGAACAGTATTCCAGTTTCTGAGGATTTTTTTGGTGGCAGCAGAGAAAAAAAGCAAGGCTTTTGTTCCAGAGTTGCACGAGAAAGAGAATGGAGCCCAGAATGAAGTTGAAGGGAGTTTGTTCCACCAAGAGGCATCTTCAAAATTTTAACTTGATGCAAACAATTTATTTTTTTTTTGGTAAACTTTTCATTTTTTTTACTGAGGTCTAATTTCAGACTTTCAGGATGATCTCTGTGGCTGATTCCCAGGATCAGCCTGTAAAGGCTTTTGAGTATCTCAGCTCTCCTAAGAAGAAACCATTTGCATGCAGGACCACCATTTGAAGTCTTAGAGACCTTCTGACTGTCTGAGGACCCGGACACAGGGAGGACCTCCTTCCTCTACCATTGTGCACTGTGGAAATTCTGACTGTTCCCAGTTGTGGCAGGTTGAAGCTGTGGACCACTCTCACATAGCACAGCATGACTGGATTTTCAGAAGTGACAAATTCAGGTTTCACGTGATCCCCTTACAAGTATTTTAGATCCAGACAAGTGAGAGTTGTTTTCACCTCGATCAATCAGTACATTTGCCATTTTTTTTAGTATTGCGTGTCCATACTGCCCTATTTGTTTCAGTAGTGGCCTGTATTTCCTTGTTAATGTATTTAGCTTTTTAAAGAACAGACTTGAAAATATGTATCTTTATTATGGACTAAGAATACGTGTTCTCCCAAAATCACAAACCTACAACAAAACCATTTTACTCCCATCTCCCAAGCTCTCTGCAAAGGACAATTTATGAGTAAAATGCGTAAACGTATTTCGTAGTTCAGATTGCTGAGCTCTGGGCCACTTGTACTAGCTTTGTGGAAGTAATTGATTGCACTTTAGATTTGTAAAGCCAGTCTGGATTTCCTGCTTATCTGTTTAATTTAACTGCCTTTAATGATGCAGCACATATGGCCTGATGCAGTAATACTGGATTACAAGCCATCTAGTTTTTGTGCTGGAGGAAGATTCAATGACTGTGACTGTTTCACCCAGCCGTTCTAAAACTTGGTGGGAGTTTTCCACTGTCTTTCAAAATAAATTGATCTCCTTTAGTGAAGGCTGCTCCATGCTCCTGCAAATTTCAGGATGACCCTATATGGATGTTTAGTTCCACAGGTTTCATCTGAGTATTTAAGTAGTGATATAGGCCAGTGCATACTCAAATATACTTCTCTGGAGTTCATTTTTTAAATTTATTTGTGTTATAGTAATGCTTTCCAGCAGGTGAAACTTACATTGTGTGGGTCTGATTTAGCCAAATGACAAACACATTCTTAAGTGACTAGCTCTCAATTCAGAGGTCACATAGCTTAGTTTTCCAAATTATATATCTGAACTATTCAATTTTTAGTAGCGTGACTAACATTAGATTTTAAAAATTATTTGTAAAACAGACAAAAGTGGCTGAATAAAATATAGTATATAAGCATAGGAGTCTCAGTCAGGATCTGTTATTCTAGCATTAAACTGTAATGCAAATAGGGACTTTAATTTTCAGAGTGTTAATGTCAGAGAAAAATATACAGGCAAAAGGTTGATTGAGCTCCATTCTGTTACATTGTGCCCCTACACTTTCCAGGTGGGAGGGAAAGCATGATCAGGACACTGAATTTCAAGGCAATGTGTTCATGCAGGTGAATGAAGTTGTTTCAACACATTTTTGCAATGTGCATATATAGGATGTTTCGTATCTTCAGGTCACACTACTTGTTTTTTTTGTACTGTTGCGGCACTCATCTTTTGTAGGTAGCCAAAATAGAGTAGTCTCTCCATAGCTCTGTATCTACTCTTGGTCATGAATTCTGCTTGTAGAAATGTTCATTACTCTTCCCAGAGCTGAAAAGAGCTGGGAGCCATTCTGTAAACAGTTAACATCTTGCCTTGAGGTGTTGAAGCAGAGCAATCCTTTTGCTTGCTTGCTCCCAGTCTACCTGCAGACCCTCTTGCGTGGCTTTAGCCTTTCAGATTTCATTGCCATTCAGTATTCCACTTAAATACATTTCAGACCCTGCATTTTAAACCAGCTCTGACTATAATCTAGGGACTTATACAACTGCACTTAAATTTAAATGCCATTAAGTGACTGAATAATTTATCAGTGTATACAGTGAAGGTTAATTGACAATAATTCTATGGATGTTAGAAGCATTTTAACATTTTCTGATCTTCTGATTAGCTTTTGAAATGCCTTAAGGTTTCTCCTCCAAGTCAGCCTTAAGATCTACAGAAACATCTCCATTTAATTTTATATCTCTCAGTTTTAGGAAGACGGCTCTACCTTTCATGTAGGATTTACATATTTTTCCTCATGCACTGACAGGACCAGAAGAAATCGCCACTTCAGGTGCTTGTATTCATTCTGCTTCAGTAGCCAATAACTATGTACCAGCCTAAACTAGAAAGATGCACAAACAATCCCTGCAAACACTGATGTGACTTAAGCCTACATTGCGAAACCAGACCAGAACTCCAATGCACCAAGGTTAGCATAGAAGTGAAGGACATCTTTGACATGATGCTCTTTGACTAAGAAATTATGCAAAAAGAGTAAGTGCATGTATTTGCATGAAACTTGAAGGAAATTATGCCATTTGGGCTTAACAGCGTGTTCTGTTGCAAGCTGAGAGCATGGAATTGACTTACTGCGTGCCTGCTCCAGTAATTCCAGGTTGCATCTCTGTAGCATTTCTCTCCCCAGGGAAGCCAGTTTGTCCACATCTGGCATGATGAATGTGAGCAGTTCCATCATTTGCTTACATGCTTTACAACGTTACACGTATGATTAGCTCTGCTTTTGCAGAGGAAGGACTCAAAGCAGAGGAGAATGAAGTAATTTGAACAATATTGCATGGAAGTCACTAACAAATGCAAGACTGAAAGGCTTTGGAGAGTCTGTCCAGTGTTCTTCCTGTAGCTACTGCTACAGAATCGGATGGGTAGTTATAAATGTCCAGTTGTTTTAAATTACTTGTGAAAGTGCGTTCTGTGATGCCCTGCGTCAATACAGTTACAATGCTCAGATCTTTTCGAGACTTTGAACAAGCCTATAGGATAACATTTGCAAAGTATAATGCTTTCAACAGTTTTGCTTTGATGGCTGCTGTTAGGCACTTTGTGCAGTCACAGCAAAACAAAGAGTAGCTGCTAAAATGTCAGTAATGGTTACCTTTTGTTCTCTTTGTAATGTTTCTTTCCTATAAAATTAAATGTTTGCTAATAGTTTTGGATAATAACTTCAAAAGTTGTATTTAATGCCTTGCACAAAGTTTCTGGGTAGTTGCATACAATGAGCAATAGCAACTACCTGAATTGGTTTTTCCAGCTTCTCAATATCTCAAATATTGTGTAAAAGCCCATTATCTAGTTCTTATGGTTGGTTTATGCTACAGGAAGCACATTTTGCTCATGAGTTGAGTGAGCCCATGCAGGGCATCTCAAACCATTCTAAAACTTCTAGGATATGCAAAAAGACTAAGACAGTTTTCATCCAACCTCCCAACTCAAGAAAGTAAGATTTAACCTGTACCTAAATAGACCCAAGCTGAGAGGCCCAAAAGGGCAGACTTAAGCAATTAAAGTAATTCCTTAAAAAGTCAGTTCTACATCTGATCATATGGAAGTATTTAACTTTGATTTTCCTTCCCATTCCAGTGACTTACCAGCCTCCTTGATAATGAACACTTATTTGATGGTAACTTCAGGGGTATCTGCACAGATCCTGCCTTCTCATATTGTCCCCACAGTGCAATCACTTCAATCTCTGTAATTCATTACACCTTGCAGATGCTGTTGGGTGTAATTCTATGTATAAGATCAAAACTGTAAGAATTGTCTAGCAAACATTTTTATTCTACCTACATGAATGTCAGTGTGCACACTGAATGTCTTACATGAAACTGTAGATGATGGAGATAAAAACTTTAAAATGTAGTATCAATGTAGAAGCGTTTGTGTTATATTGGCTAGATTGTTGTCCAGGCTTTGTAGTACCATTTCAGAGATTTTGAATGTTTAGACACGCTACATGGTCTAACGAAAGG
>Ga0181612_156252_pt1 | contig 12588 bp, 5 predicted proteins | sample HoacroProtozoa21_FD_119630 | JGI IMG/M metagenome (GOLD analysis project Ga0181612, IMG submission 119630) | Hoatzin crop microbial communities from Cojedes, Venezuel. Combined Assembly of Gp0051906, Gp0051904, Gp0051908 | reverse complement strand
GGTTGGACTAGATGACCTTTAAAGTTCCCTTCCAACCCAAACTATTCTATGATAAGATACTTTATTGTTCCTTGTTCTTCCTTCTGTGTCAAGCTTTTGGAGAGTGGTACCGTGGAAAACTAGGTCCTGTGTTGAAATTGGCTCCAGCACTTTGATGTGTGCTGCCTGCAAGTTAAAATTATAATTTCCCCACCTCTATAGATGTTTTCTTCAACAGTAGGGGTGGTACTCCAGTGCATTTATGCAGTGCCCGTTTTATCTTCTCCCAGCTCTGTTAGTTGCTGAGCAAGTTGATCTGAATCTGAGACGTGGTGCATAGATTAAAAACAAAGGTTTAGAAGAGCAAATTCAATAAAATGAAAACCAAAGTTACTCTGTTTTCTTTCATGCATGTTAGCATGTTCCTTTCATGTAAGTAAAACCCTGGAGCTGCCTAACTTTATCTTTGGATGTTGGAACATTGGCTATTGTTAAATATACAAAAATTACTGCAGAATGTTCAGTCATCTTTAATTGAGCCTGATTTTTGTAGCTTTTGATAGTTAGCATCTACTGTTGTCTCATTCAAGTTCTAGAAAGTTTCTGTGCATACAGGTACCTTTGGGGTTAGAAGATATGAAATACTACTATGAAGTGTTACTACAAATACTGCTAAAATAGATTTGTAAACTTAATGCTTTTTTTATATTCTTCTTACTCAGACCAGCATGTTTTGGAAGTTTGATCTCCATTCGTCATCCCACTTAGATACACTTCTAGAGAGAGATGATGTAACACTAAAGGAATTGATGGACGAAGAGGATGTTCTGCAAGAGTGCAAGGCTCAGAATCGCAAACTTATAGAGTTTCTGCTGAAGTCAGAATGTCTGGAAGACTTAGTTTCATTTATTATCGAAGAGCCACCTCAAGACATGGATGAAAAAATTCGATATAAGTAGGAAAACTTTTGGGGGTGGGGGAACTTGGGAAGGTGGAAAGAGGGTAACTTACTCCAGTTAATTTAATAGTGTGTGTTGAATCCCTGCGTGCTGATAATACCAGTACAATACTGGTATCTTTAGAGTAAGTTTGCTTTCAAGGGATTTTGTAGAACTTTTAAAGAAATCATTCTAATATTTGCATATTTTTCAAATGGAAGCCTTGTATCCACAAGTGCTTCTAAAATCAGTTACTGTCTGAATGAGGCTTGCAAAAAAAATATCAGTATCCACATGAAGAGTCTTGTAGTTGTAATTAAAAAAATAGTTGAATGAGAAACCCTACTTGGCTAATATATTGAAGTGCTTAGTTTTGTTTTATTGGTGATTGGTAAGATGTTTTGAAGGTGCTTATTAGAAGGTCTTTAGCACTCCTTGGAAGAATTTACATGATGTTTAATTGCTGGCGTTTTCTTTTGCAGAGCTAGAACTGTAAGAATTGAGTATGGCCATGACTTCAGCTAGTTCGCTGAGAAGGTTGAAACTCAAAAGTCAACCTAGCAATTCATATAAAAGCATGTCTACCGTTTTTGGCCTATTTTAGAGTTGTTTATGCAGAAGGCTGCTTTTTTTTCTTGAAACAATATGTAAAAAAAAAAAAAGTAAGCTACACTCTTAGTTGCAGCATTTCACCATTTCTGGTAAACTAAGACTCCCCTAAGTGTTCCTAGTAGAGTGTGAAATTGAAGCATCTTTCGCTTGGAAATCTTAAGCTGCTGATGCTGTCAAAATTACCTCTAGTGTGATTTGGTAATAGTACTGTCAAATGCAAGAAATTACTGGTCTTGATGGCCTCTTAGTTGAATTACTCAGTGTTCTGAATTGTACTTACGACTCTGTGTCATGAAGCAGTACTATCTAGTTTTGCAGGCTTTACTTAATTTCTGCATAATTGCAATATGTGTATATATAAAACCTAAAGCTATTCATTTTGACCTTTTTAATGTAATCCTTGTTATATTAGAAAGTGGCAAACACACTGCCTGCTCCTCAGTATTGATCCAGTACTGTCAGTCTGCCTGACTTCTTGGTGACTAACTTTTTTCCCTTCAAAAATGGAAGTGGCTGCTGAGAGGATGTATCAGTACTAGAACAGGTGGACTTAACAATACATCTTAAAATAAAAGCTTGCACTTTCCTTTCACCACTTCCCTAGTGTTGTCCTATTGCTACTGAAGAGCAGACCTGAGAGGCTGAATGTGCAGTTATGTTACCTTGCAGTAGGTTGCTGCTTTAATTACTGCAGACCAACCCTGCTTACAAACTTGATCAGAAGCCTTACCAGGTTCTGAATTCAGAGCTGAAAGTATCACAGCTTTGAAGCATGAGTGATGGATGTTTTTATGTCCTTTTTCCCAGATATCCAAACATATCGTGTGAGCTGCTTACATCAGATGTCTCGCAGATCAATGATAGGCTGGGAGAAGAAGAATCCTTACTTATGAAACTGTACAGCTTTCTCTTAAATGAATCTCCTCTAAACCCTTTATTGGCCAGTTTCTTCAGCAAGGTGCTAAGTATTCTTATAAGCAGAAAACCAGAACAGGTAAATATTTACAGGGTCTCCAATTTAAGAAGTGCTTTAATAAAGTTACAGTACTCAGCAATGCTACTTTAAGACTATGCATTTGAGGGATAGCAGCAGAGTCAAAAAAAGAGCATTCAGCTTCCATACTAGCTGAAAATGCTAGCTTTTTTATGGTATGCACAGGATTAAAAGATATATCTGGATGAGTAAGATGTATTTGATTCAGATTTGCAAGAGCTATTAATGCAACCAGTGTGTGAGTGCTTACATTTTGACTTAGCTTAGCTCAATATTTTATTTGGTGATATTTGCATTAACTGCTGTTAGAGGTGAAGTAAGCATATTGAATTGGTGAGAGTGGGTCCAGTTTGATGTAAAGAATTGTTACAGAGCAAGGTGAGAGAAATTTGGAGTCTTTGTTCAGAAATGTTTTTATACTCTGTGTTCATGTGGCACACTACTGTAAAGAGGTGATGAAATTAAGTTTGTGACTCTGTTCTGTATCTTTAATTTAGTAAGCTTTGTATTTGTTTTTATTTTGTTAAGGTTTTGCTATGTCAAGCTTTGCCCACTAAACAGGGATGAGAGTAATTCATACCAAAAAGGAAGGCTGACTGTGCAGTGGATTATAAGTAGTTTGTGGTCAGCAAGTTGGGCTTGAGAGGGGGCCCAACACACACTGCATGTAGTAGATCTGTCCCGTGTCACTTTTGCTACTCTATACATGTGTATAATGTGCTACTCTATACGTGTTTGTAATTTTATCTTGCTTTGTACTGCAGACTTTGTGGCAAAAGTGTTTAAGAGGTTCTCATTTACTTTCTGTATTTGGTAGGAGAGAAACTAAAGCCGATTTATCTAATCTACTATGTAAAATACAGATAAACAAATGTCAGCTTACTTCCTTTTTAATTTCTAGATTGTGGATTTTTTAAAGAGGAAACATGACTTTGTAGACCTCATTATTAAGCACATAGGGACCTCTGCTATTATGGACTTGTTGCTCCGGCTACTGACTTGCATAGAACCTCCACAGCCCCGGCAAGAAGTGTTAAATGTAAGTAAAATGTCTCAAAGGTGTTTTGTTTGGTTTTTTTTTTTTTGACGTGTGAACTGTCAGATGGCTTATCTTCTGCTGGTGTTACTAAGTTTATTTCTTAAATGTGCTGAAATTAGATGTGTGGGATTTTTTGCTTGGAGCTGCCAATATTTTTCCAGTGGAGCCACAACACTGGTGGGGACAACTTAAACCTGAGTGGCTAGTCTCTTCCCCTGGTCTTCAGTATTTAACTTATGACTGCCAGATGCACTTTTAAAAATGCTTTGGACTTTACTGAACACTTGGTTTGGCATTGGAAAGTTTATTTAAAAGTTATACCCAAGGCTTTTTTCTTTTCACTTGCTCAGAAACCCTAGTTTTGCTTTTTCCTTTTTTCTGAAGTATTGTTAATATTTGTTTAGGAGTATTGACAATATGACTCATGCCAATTGTCAAATGACTTCTTTTAATTTCGTTAATTTTAATTCATTTAATTCATTCACTTGGATAACGTTCTTACTAACATGCACAAACACTTTTACAGTGGCTAAATGAGGAGAGAATTATCCAGCGGCTTGTAGAAATTGTACATCCGTCTCAAGATGAAGATGTAAGTATTGGTATGACACTCTTCTGTATCTATCTGTTCAGCAAGATGCCGTACAACATAGTGTTAAAACTTTCAGCTTTACTGTTTTCTGCTTTTTTTTTCAGTAAGCTGATTTCAGTATTTAAGTGTGGTCGTTTGACGGAGGGTGTGTGGTTCTCTCCCCTCCCCAGTCAAAGCCTTCCACATACTCAGTGTTGTCTGGACATTCAACTCTAAGGTTTTGCCACCTTAGTACTGCAAATAGATTCTTACCTCATGCCTCAATGTTGGTTTTTTTTTGGTCTTGTTAAGGTTTAGTTATGGCATGAAGCTATTGTCTGAATGTTTTTTGGGTAGCAGAGGCTCTTGTACACCTTGAAACTTTCACCTTTTTTAATTGAAGTATTATGGTCCAGCAAGTTATTACTCTTATAGTGAAAAGCTATGATTTTTTGTTCCAGAGGCATTCGAATGCATCACAGTCACTCTGTGAAATTATCCGTCTAAGCAGAGACCAGATGTTGCAAGTACAGAACAGTTCAGAACCAGATCCACTGCTTGCAAGTCTAGAGAAGTAAGTTGGTTTGAATTTCTGATTTTATTTTCAGTTCACAAAAACCACTGTTTTTAACTTGTGACTGTGAAAACCTTTAGGAATGGCAAGCTCTGCTTTTCAGGTGAATTTTCTTGGCTACACATCATCTGTCTGTAATTTAAAACAACTCTGCAAGTAAGCAGAGCACACCTGGAGGACTTCCCGGCGGGGGGGGGAGGGGTGTGTGTGTGTCACATTAATATTTCCTGCACTGCCAAAGTTAGTGGGGTCAGACATGCAGCGGTCAGCTTGATACTGTGTAGAGTACGCATGGGAGACTTTGGCTTTGATCTGTTATTTGTTTTAAGTTAGTCAAAGTGTAGGATTCTGCCAGAGAAGACTTCCTATATTTCCTTCTTCCTTTTGCTGGTCATAGGTTTAGGCTTGTGTAGCTGTTACGGCAAGCTGAATATCTGACTGAAAACTTGCTTTATGTAGTGTCGGTTGTCAGATCAAAGAACTAGATCAATAGAAGGAACAGGAAAATATGGTTGGGGCAGTGAGGGTGGGAGTAATTGTCCTAGTGGTACCTGCTAGCTTGAAATAGCTAGTTTTCTTTGTATTATCTCCTTACTAATTTTACATGGGCAAATGGTAGCTACTTCGCTTAACAGCTGTATCCTGAAGTAGTGTTATATCATGCTAATGCTTTTCTTTCCAGACAAGAAATCATAGAGCAGCTTCTGTCTAATATTTTTCATGAAGAAAAAAATGAATCTGCAATAGTCAGTGCAATCCAGATACTCTTGACCTTACTTGAGACAAGACGACAGACGTAAGTATTCTTATTTTACTTAAATTATGCCTGCATAATTTAGCTAAACTGTTGTTCAGTAATAGCATGTGTCTTCCATGTACTTATGACTGAATCATTTTTCTGGCCTCTTGTAGCTGAAGGAGTGAAAGATGCCAACAGCAACCACTTGGTTTGCTTACTACGCTTTCACCAAATGACTGGTCTTCCTGCAGTTTTTTTTCTGGAAGCTAGTTTAAGTGCCACTTGACAGATCAGACTAATTACATTTCATCAGTTTGTTTCTAGATACAAGGAATAAAATAAACATGTACAGTGCAGTGAGTAGGTGTTGACTCTTTAAAAATTTATTTGGAGTTTTATTACAACTTCACTTTGAGAAACTGCTGAGCAGATCTCTGCTACATTCAGTTTGTTTATGTTGTTTAGAATAGAGAAGTGAAGCTCTTCTGTTTCCTCTTTTGAGGCAGATAAAACAGCTGTAATGTCTAACCTTAAAACTTTGTTGGACATTTCAGGCACAATAAACCTAAGAATACTAGGAGTGGTGTTTGGAAAAATCTTGTTCAACCGTCACTTCACACAATTTATATTTGTAACCCTATGGTTTTTACTTGCCACTTCATTCTTTTTACGTGCCTTCAGAACTCTCAAAATCATACCTTGAAGATGTTTTACAGTTAGTTTTGATATTAATTATCAGATTTTGCTTGGGTGTGTTTTAGATTTGAAGGCCATATAGAGATCTGTCCTCCAGGCATGAGCAATTCAACATATTCAGTCAACAAGAGTGTATTAGAAGCTATAAAAGCACGACTTTCTTCCTTCCATGAGCTCCTACTTGAGCCTCCAAAAGTAAGTGAAACCTTGTGTTACCAAATTAATCGAAACAAGACTGTCACTGTGTGACTGTATTTTAGATAGGTTATAATAACAAATAAAACCTAGTTTGACAGCTTTCAGGCAAGTGCACAGGCTCCTTCCCAGTCTGTTGTGAGCTTTGCTGTTCATTGTTGTTGTCCCTGAACTAGTGTGTTCTGCTAATTGATACCCTTTTCCAGTTTAAACTTTCTTTAATTGGCAGAATAGCCTTGAAGCAATTACTTCTTTCTGAAAGCAATGAGAAGAGATTTGGTATATATTCTCACAGTGGGTCCTGTTTTCTGCTTGGAAATCCTATCCGGATAGGAAACATGGACTATGGATGCATGAGTTGTTTGGAACTTTGGCATGGCCGGTATGAGACCTGCACAATTCCTCTAGACTTGCCCAGGACCCAAGTAGACCATCTCCACGGCGTGCACCCTGCGCTCTAGGCATGTTAAATTCTTTGGGCTTTTTAACTGATGTAAGCAACTATGTCAAGCAAAAGATAAATACAAGATGTATAAAGAGGGAGTTTGCCTATGGTCTATTTATTTTTCTGATCAGATTTTCACTGGCAGAATTTCAGCTGGAGCATTGCACCCTGAACTGGGTGCCAAAGTCCAGAAGAGGGAAGGACCTGTGGGCAAAAGTGAAAACAAAGAGCAGAGGTGTATAAAATACTGGGGGGGATGTCAAAGTAGTGTTAAAGTTTATTTTAGCCTGGAGAAGATGAGACCTCAAGATTTCCAGATGCAGAAGAGGTAATAAAATACAATAAAGAGAAGACAGTTTCTTTGCAATGACATAACAAGATACAAGTCTATATTACAGTAAAAGCAGGGTCACAGAAGATGCTTGAGTATTTTCTGGTATTTGGACATAGCATTTGAGTAAGTCCTCTAGTGAAATTACTGAATCTGTTGCTCATTTTGAGCACTAGTTGAATGGGCATGCTTACATAAGGCAAAAATCTAAATGAACTAGCAGGATGTCAGTCATCTTTTTTTCTGGTGCAAGGGTGCACTAGTCAGGCACAATGACATCCAGTATTACAGAAAACGGTAGTGGTGGTCTTGTCAAAATGTGTTTGTGCCCTAAGATAGGAAGACATTTTTGTTATGAATTTCCCTGCTTATTGCATATTTGATACTAGATTTTTAGCTCTTATGATAGCTAGTACCAGATTTTTCTTATTAGCTGACACTTAGTTATGCGACAACCAGCTAAAATTTCAGTGTAAGTGCCATGAAGCTTATGATTGTGCTAAAAAGACCCGCGAGTGTGGAAAGAGATTCTTGCTGTATTTGAAGTAACATGTTCAAAGACTACAGGTGGAGCTAGTTTCATGTATGACATTAGAATAAGACACCAGAGAACCCTGTGACTTAGTGAAATTGTTTTCATGTATATGAAGTTAGGGTTGTGGAGGCATTATAACATATTCAGAGACTGTCCACCTAGCTGTTTTATGTATGTTGTAGCAATGTAGACTATATCACTGGTTAATCCATGTACAGCTGAGCATTTCCTATGAAGTATCTACTAATTCCTTTCAAGGATGAGCAGAATGCATCTACTTTCAGATGCTGTCTGTAGTTAACAATGAATTTTTACAATGCTGTTGATTTCATATGGCTGTTTTTAGAGCTTATTTTAACTCCATAGACAGGAAACAATAGCATTCAGAACTAAAAATTGCTTTTTTCAGGGTGAAGGTAAGACTTGCTAAAGGACTGATTGCATGTATTTTTAAGCACTACTATGTTGTTGAACAGTGTAATGATGAGCTGTTTTTTTTAAAGATATTTTAATGGGTCTTATGTGCTCACCTTTTTCAGAAAAGTGTCGTGAAGACAACCTGGGGTGTATTGGATCCACCTGTGGGAAGCACACGTTTAAATGTGATTAGGTTAATATCTAGCCTTTTACAGACGAATACAAGCAGTGTGAATCAGGAGCTTATAGAGCTTAACACTATAGGAGTAATACTGGTAAGAACTTTATGCTGCCTTTATTTTTATGGATTGCTCTTAAGATCTTGTCTGTTTTTTCTGTCACTGCAGATAATTTGTAGTATATTTTCAGGCCTAACTTTTCAATTTGTTTGTGGCTTCTATTGCACCATTTAAGAACTTTTAATACTGAATTTTACTGTTAAATTCATCTGTCTGAAGTCAGCATTTTCCTCTGATCACTTGAGTGGTTCCTATTCTCTAAACCTTTGTAAATACGTGAAGTGCTTTTCTTAAGCAGCTTATCTTTTTCATCTATATGTTCTGAAGTTTTCAGCCATGTTCCAAGCTTCCCTGCTGTTTTCATTCTTTTCCTGGATTATTCCCTCAAACCCCGTTTTCCTCTCATGATAATGTATGGCACACCAAATGGTATCTCAGCACTGTCCTGTAAAGGGACAGCTATTCTTGATACCTCGTATACCTTCAAACCTCTGAAAGCAAGATGTTGCACAACAGACTTTCAGTCAGTTAATTCACTGCTTTTTGCTAATGTGGAATGTGTACTTTGAGTACTTCTTGCCTCAGACTATGGCAGGACATATTCTTTGTGTTTAGGTTGACAAAAAAATTCAGATGTTGGTATCGGTTAAAAAATAACTAGCAAAACATGCTAGAACATGTACTACAGTTTCTGAATACAATATATAAACTTCTGCTTCGGAGCAGGCAGTTGCAAACTTACAGTGTAAATATTTTCTCTGCCCAAAATTGTTTTAGTCTAAAATCTCTTTTTTTCTTCAACTAGTTAATAGAGCTATGGTTGTAATGTCTTCATCTCAATATCTCTGCACAACTTGGGTTTGCAGGCAAGTGTTAACTTGTATACAAACAGCTAACTTCACCGTAACTGAAGTTTTTCCTGTATGTACTCTCTAAGGGAATGTGCATGCTATGAACACTTCATGTTCTCTTAAGTAGATTATTTTGTAAACTAATTTCATTGAGGTTGAATATGCTTTTCTGTTGCAGGTTTTACATAAGGAAAAAATAATTATAGCCATATAAACTTCTTGGTGCTTTACTGTGCAGACTTGACTGTTAGGAAAAGTATTTGTTTAGTTCCAGTAGCAAATCTTTGTGGGAGGATGTCATTACTTTAGGAGGACTGAAGGAAGGTAGAGAATCCGTAGCTGCATTTTAAATGAGATTTAAATTGTTCAGTATTGTTCCAAACACTGAACTAAATGCACACTGTTACTGTATCTCAACCTCAGTATTTGTCTGTCTCTTGTAAGGTGTTTAATAATATTAAACTGCATCTGGATTTTCTGAGGTAGCCTTCTGTGATATAAGAATAAAATCGGTAGATTACAGATTCAAAACAGGTAGATGATTTTGTCAGGAATCTCACTGAAGTGAGGAGCACGTTATAAATGTTATTGTAGATGCTAGAAGGTTAAGTTGAACTCAAAAAAGAGAAATCTGTCAAGGGCTACTAAGGTCGTAAATAACACTTATGACTCTGGGACTCTAGGCTGCAGCTAGCAGAAAGAATGTAAGTAGGGACATTCCTCCCTGTCTTTGTTTTCTGAAAGTGCATTATTGACTACCCTCAGGATAAATCCAGTTACAGGTGAGTTTTTGTTCTGACCCAGTATGATAGTCCTTGTGTTCAGGTAATAGCAAGCATGAGAATTAACTTTTTTGTAGGTCACAAATTTTTCTCTTGAACAATAATACTTTTTGTAAAATGTAAAGAATTAGTTCCAGTGTAGTTATTCAAATGACTTGCTGGGGTTGAGACTATTGGTCATGTTTAATGAAAAGACCTTGTTTTGTGTAAACTTTGTTGAATTTGTATTTCAGGACATGTTCTTTAAGTATACATGGAATAACTTTTTGCATACTCAAGTAGAAATCTGTATTGCATTGATTCTTGCAAGTCCTCTTGAAAGCACTGAAAATGGCACAATTACAGATCAAGATTCCACTGGGGACAATCTCTTACTGAAACATGTAAGTTGTATTTTTTTGGGAATCTCTTGAATTTTCCTGTATCCAGGCTATCATGGCAGCTACTCTTACATAAAATATACCCTAATTTTACTTTATGTATAGAATGAACAGGAACATTTTTCTGTTTTTTCTTAAACTGTCAGCTCAGGATGTTAAACCTGAAAGTGCCATAGAGTAGACTTTTGCTGCCCCAAAGTGAGCATGTGTGTAGAGGTGCAAGTATTTTGCTTGAAGAAGTTCCTCTTACTTTCAAGAATTAAAATTGCTATTTCAATAGCTTTGTGATAGTAGAACTCATCAGCTATAAAGAGAAGTAGAATTAATATAGATTGAGCTTTTAGGTGTCTGGTTGAGATCCGACTGCTGCTTCAGAACTTTAAACCCTTTAATGAAAGTATTTATCCTGAACCTGAAATGAGTTGTCTTTAGTATTTATTAAAATTAATTGTATAATATGTAATAGTGTTCCACTTTACTGCTACTAAGCTTACTTTACTTTTTTAATAGCTCTTCCTTAAGTGCCAATTAATAGAACGAATACTTGAAGCATGGGAGATGAATGAGAAGAAACAGTGAGTAACTAGTTTTATCATTCCCTGCAACTGTCTACATAAAACTTGAGTTGAGATGAATGTGTGACCAATTTATGACTTATCTGGCCAGTTCTAAAAACACTTGTATGTTAATACTTGGATTAAAGCTTTCTCTCATACTACTTTTTGGTAGCATTCTTAATGCTTTTTCCCATGACCACTTGAGAATACAATAGTTTGTCATTCTTGCAATGTATGAGGTATTACTAGGATCTTTAAAGTCTACCCATCTTCAAGCGCAGAAATATACCATAAGTTTTCAGAGGACAGGAAAAACTTTTCTCCAGTAAGCAACTGAAAAAGTTATAAACAGATCAAAGCATATTACATATTAGTGAGCAACAGACTCCTAAGTAATAAAAGCCAAGTTCTCAGCAATGGAATACCTTCTAAAAGTATGTGTTTATGAAAGGATGGAGTTTCAAGTAGCTAATGTTGTCTGAAACTTTTCATAGCAGAAGTAGTAATCCTCAGTCTTCACCTTATGTGGTAAAACATTCCTCTGAAGGCTTGTAAGTTTGGCTCAGGAGATACTGAACAGGCAATGTTAGATCTAACTTGTCAAAATACAGAATTGGCTGACTGGGATAGCGTTGCTGGTTTCCCGGTGTATTATTTTAGACAGTTCTACTCCCCCACATGTTCCTGTTTGTGTATTAGATAGTAAATATATTGCTAATGTGACTGATGTGAAAATAAGGATCTTGAAACAGGTGAAGAGAGTGGTACAAAGATTGTGACTTAATTTAACTGTAGAGAACATGCTCTCCTAAATGTCTTCTGTTTTATGTCATATTCTCTTGAGGTTACAGAAAACTGTCAACTTTATCAGCAATTAAACTCTCATAGGAGAGAAATGTGGAAGGGTTATTTCGATAGATCCAACTTAAAACTAATATTTGGTTGGATAAGAATGTTCTTGATCCAGTGCTTACTACATGGATGTATTAAACATTTAGTCTCATGTTTGCAAATACTAATGTGGAAAATGTTGTAAACCTCTGCTTTTATCTACAAATAATTATTTTTTATTTGTGGGAAATGAGCAGACTGTAAGTCTTTAAGATAATAAAGGTATTTTTAGCTTAGCTGGTTCAGAAAAGGGATTTTTTTTTTTAAGTGATGTTATATTCTGTCAACATTATTTCAAGCAGCTCTAGAAGCTTGAGACTGACTTCTTTCTACTGGTAAAAATCTGACACAGTAAAAAGCTGTTTGATTCACTGGGATTAATAAACATTTGTTAAGAGGATACAATCGTATTCTAACTTTTTAGCTAGACAATAACAAGTCAGTCCATTTTGTCAAATACAAGCACTCTTTATGGCGTGTCCTGTATTAGAAATTGTAACCTTTGCCATCATCATGTGTTGTTTGTTTTGAATATACTTGTTACCTAAGCAGTGGAGGAAATAAGGTGGGAATCTCTCTCTCAAGTTGTTCCTGTCAACAGTGTGATACTGTTTCATTCATGACATCTTGCGGTCACATAACCCAATTTTTCACCATCATCAAACACATGAAGTAACTGAAATTGTTATGTGACTTGTGTTTGCATAACATAAGCTACTTCCTGAACTGCTGTCACTTTATGAAGATTTCGGTCAAGTTCATGGGAAGCTTGTTTAGCCAATTGAGTGGGTCTTTCTTGATCACACACACCCCCACCCCCACC
>Ga0181612_144167_pt1 | contig 12588 bp, 10 predicted proteins | sample HoacroProtozoa21_FD_119630 | JGI IMG/M metagenome (GOLD analysis project Ga0181612, IMG submission 119630) | Hoatzin crop microbial communities from Cojedes, Venezuel. Combined Assembly of Gp0051906, Gp0051904, Gp0051908 | reverse complement strand
TTCAGTTCACAGTGTCTGAAATAGCAAACGGGACGTTCCGCATCCACCCGAGAGATGTATTTATAGCATAACGCCTCGGCCGCAGCACACGCTTCGTAAACTGCAGGGCATGAGGGGACACTTTGGGACACAAGCACAGCTGCAACAGCATTAGAAGACTGCCTCATTTGGGAAGCAGTAAACTTAAGGCAACATGGCCATTACCTAAATATCCAAAGTTCTCAACACCTAGACCCAGGTTTCTTCTCGGAATAAACTCAATGGCTTGCTCCAGAAACAGGCCCTGAAGAAACCAGCACGTGTGCTATGTCGAAAATGAAAAGGGCTGAAGCTCTTGTAAGGAAGTGGGAGTAAACCAACCAGACACTGCAAGTACATGAACTGAAAAGAGGGGATGGGAAGAGGTGCATATCCTTTCCTAAATCACTCGCAGGCTGCCCTGTAAGACCACCATCATCTCCCTTTGGACAGATGCAAGTGCTGGCCCTCCCTACAACAGGTACTCCCACTCAGAAAAGGAGTTGGGGGTTTCAAACATCTCCAGGAAAACTCAACTTCTTACCAAGTATTATAAAGCACAGGCATTGCCTTCACCAAAGGACAATGTAACTTCTGATAGCTAGGCCATTTGAGCCTGTGACATGGCTGACAGCTCTGACGAGTGGCTTCTTGAAGTAGACAGAAGTCCTTTAAGAAGGAGAGTACAACGGGGGGGTGAGGGAGGGAAAATAACCTTTTTTTTTTCTTCCCTTCTCCAAAACAGACACTATGTAAAATGCAAATTGAAGTTTAAAATGTGTGATTTAATTCAAGTTTTCTTGCTTGCTAATTTTAACTACAGTTTAAATCTGATTAAAATCCACCCACCTTTGGACAGAAGCAACAGATTTTGGAATGAAAAAATGCACTGCATTTTAAAAGTAATGTTTTTTCTGGCGGGTCATGTTCTTCATGGATTTAATTTTGGAATAATATTCTAAAATCTACACTAAAACATCTTTAAATGAGGTTATGCTTTCAAGTCCAGAAGGAGATGAGAAGAAAGGAAGACAGATTTGTATGTTCCTGTATCTGTAGCAGCAACATTTCCTGCTTCATCATGAGCATGGGTTTCAGAAACAAACACAAAGATCACATATGAGGCAAACCAACACAGCTGAGTCTGTTCCCATACCTGACATAAACCTGTTCCTTCTCTAATATATCCACCTAAGCAATTGCCTCTTCGCAGCCTAGATACTTGCAAATGAGTTTTGTGTGACCATCAATACAATGGATTTGCCTTTTCAAAGTATCTCTATCTAGAAAGGTGTGAAAAGGAACAAAATGATCCCAGCAAAGGGGGGGGTTGGGGGGGGGAAAGAGAGAGAGATGAAACAAGCCTTACTGACCGCACTTAACTTGATAACAGCAATTTGAACAAGTACCTGTAGAAGTAACGATAGGAATGCCCAAATTAAAAATATTACTGTATTCCGAATACAGTTCCTTCACTAGTTCACCACAATCTAAGAAAAATGTTTTAATCTCAGTTGATTCAAAATCTGTTCTGTAAAATAATGTAATTTTATTATTACCACAGTTTTAGTCGCTATTAACAACAATGACTGCTGCATCAGCATGGACTTGCAACAAAAGCACAAGGGAACATAAATTACACACTGAGCAGCAAACAGGTTAGCGCTCAAATCAATATTTAAGCAGACAGGAAATTCGGGCACTGTACATGAAAAAATGTAGAGGAAAGCATCACTTCCCTTTGTTTTCTTGCCATTATGTGGCTTACTGAATTTCACCTCATCCTACTTTAAGGTTTTTTGCTCCCTTTTACAGGGGCATTGCTTCTTCTGTTGTTGGGGCTGTCATTGCTCAGGTTATAGATACATGGGTAATTCAGCTATTAGTTTCCAGTTGTGCAATAGGTCCTGTATTACAAGTGGGATTGTGAATGCCCTTACTCTGCAGTGAATTCAACGTTATCGCACAACTTCACCTCCGCAACTAATAGGTTTCATCTCTGATCTGGCAGAACTGAGCAGTTAGCACAGGGACGGGGAGAGACTCTCTCAGATCGTGAGGTACCCATGCACAAAGGGTTACCACAGCACCTTAACTGCAGAAATCCATGGTATTTCTGAAGCTCAGCGCTTCAGAAATAATAAATGTGCACTGGCAACCACTGAACAGTACTCCTCCTGTTATAAGGCTTTCTTCCATCTTCTCTGAATATCGTTCTTTTTCATACACCGCGGCGTTTTTCCTTCACTCCCTCCCCCAAACAGTTCCCAGGCCCTGTTTTTATTTTCCCTTTTCTAAGTAGTACAACTATTTCACTTTTTTCCCCTACTTGTAACCTGGTTTCTTCTACATCTCCTACAGAACAGCCTGTATTTACATTGTTCTTTGAATCCAGCATTCACTGGACTGCTAAAAATTGCACACAGGTGAGTGGGAGTGGAAAGCAGAGCAACAAGGTTTCCAGTCAGGGCAATCTCCAGAAATGGCAAAGCTAAAGAACAGGAGCAGCCAGAAACATGCCGAACGAAGAATGGTAGGGAGGAGGCCACCTACACTTACAGCAAATAGCCTGAAAATTTGAAGGCAACGCAAACTACTGTTTTCATCACAAGAAAAAAAAAAAAAAAAAAACAAAAAACACACATATACAAGTGGGCTGAGATAGAAAACGATGGTAGGACAAGGGCACACGAGGCAGATACAGTACTCCAAAGCAGGACTGGCTTGCTCCGCTCCATGCAGGGAAGTGGTGAGAAATGCAACAAGCGCTGTTCCTCAGCTGGGCTCCAGGCTTCCAGCCTTGCACGCTCTGAACACCAAATGCCTCAAATAACCTGGAATACCTACACCTTCCAAGCTACCAAGGTGCTGTTCAAACCCTTGTTTTCCCTGCAACTCTGAAAGGCTAGCACAGTACTATTTTGCTTTTTGTTTGCCCTTCACAATGCTACCAAAATAGCAGCTTCAGGTAATGCCTCTTACTGATGTTCGCAGTTCCCCGAGCAGCAGCAGACTTCACATACGCCATGAAACACTTCCACTTACAGCCCAGGCTCCCGGCTAATACAGGTAAGAGTCGACAAGAAGTGGTCATTTCTCTCCTCTTGACAGTGCTGGCCAACATCACTCGAACTTCTTGTGATACAGGTATCAGAAGATAGACTGAAACAAGTTTATGTTTCACCCAACAGAGGGCTGCATCACGAGCAAGAACACTATCATGAATGCTGTGACAGCACCGGCACATGGTAATTTTAGTAATTTTTGGTACTGGCATGACAAAGGTAGATTTGCCCAAAGTTACCGTACTAGTTTGGCACTCTATCTATAGCAAACAGATTTCTCACCTTGCTTTAATTTATTACTCCAGATTCAGAGAAATAAACCAATATGCTTCAAATACTAAACTAGGAAAAAAAGGAGAAACAAAGAAACAGAAGGAACAGTTTCTCAGAAGGCAGCATTTTATACAGCTTCCACTGGAATTTTGTTATGCTATACTCAAAATAACAATCTGACAGATTCTCTAAAACTTCATCAATGTCAATAAAATACATTCATTCGACACACACAAGCAAGTAAAAAGATAAGCTATTCAAGAACTAATGAGCTTTTTGGAAATCCACATTGCATGGAAGAGGTATGGCTGAAGAAAACAGTATTACAGCTTTAAAGAAAAAATAAAGCACAACTAATAAATTATTACTCTACAAAAACAAGTGTAGCATCTCGTCTTGAAGGAGAAGTATATTTCATGCAAATACAGCAAGTAATCTTTTTGAAATGATCCTTGTTTCACTACCCAAAGGAAACAGGACAAATTCATCTGTGTCAATGAATGAAAATCCAGCACATAGAAGTTACTCACATATGAACATCATTTGTATTACTACAAAACCCCTTATATTCCTAGTCCCTTGCCTAAATTTCTCAATAAAAAAATGGCTTATCTAAATGTACAAAAGTACTGCTATACTGTGCATTATCTAGAAAGCCCTTCCTGCACCCCTCCTCTTTTCACTTTATACCAAGTGAAGTGTGCTTGAGAACAACAGGGAACCCTCGGAATTGGTCAATAGATTGATTAATGCACTGTATTAAGGAAGCCAAATAGGATCAGGATGTTTACAAATGTTCTTTAGGTAGACACTAATTGCACGGCACTAACGAGGTAGTCTTCTTTCTGTTAAAGATGCTACTAACAAATAATACAGAAAAGAAATCAACTACAAGGCTTACTGAATAAGAAAAGCAGTAAAATACACTCTTCTGATCAAGGAAGTACTTCAAATAAATTCAGTTCTTAGTATATCAACAAGTTAAACAGGAAAAAAGTACCAGTCAAATTTTGGGGCCACGGAGTGTATGAAGACTGAAGTCTGTAAGGAAGAAAAAAACTCTCACCTTAAATAAAACATACCTACCCCAACACATAAAGAAACGTAAAAGGATAAGACACAACCAGAATTTCTTAGCAGCCCCAGACACAGATCCAAGCTTTTACAACTTGTTTCATAATGTAATGACCCAGAAAAGCTTTCAATGATCAACCTTTAAAACCACCACCTTCCTGAATTGCATTTGCCAATCTATGGACTAGTCAATAAATTCCCTTGCGCAGAGTTTCTCTGATCTATTACCTTTATACTGGCAATGTGAGCCCTACAGCAGCAAAACCTTGAAAGGTCAGTTCTCAACTGCTCAGTGGACTGGTAAACTTTGTTAGCCTGTCCACTAAAATAAAGAGACCCAGAAAGCATTCTGTTTGAACTTCACACTTCCGTAGGGTAAAATAGCAAGCTGGTGCACCGTGTGTGGGGCAGCGTCTCCGTCTCCACAGAAGAGCTCCGCAACCCGGGACATGATGAGGGTTCTCCTGCTCCTTGTCTTTCCAAAGCCTCCAGAAACACCCAGCTTTCACCAGACACTGCTTCCCAGTTCACTTTTGTCTTACTGTGCCTATACACATCCACATAATTTAAATTTATTCATTGGTTGGTGGTTTCATTTCTACAGGAGAAAAATTCAGGTTTAAGTGAAGTAAAAGGCCAAACGTCTCATCTATATGACCGTTACATTACAGCTTTCCTTCCTGAGCCTCATTCATATGAAAGCTGTATTAAAACACAAATTTCATGACCTTCTGGTTCCCCTCTCTCATTTATACACTTCATAAACACTTAGGTGGATCCTGTGCTGAAATTTGTTTTGGGTCACGCAGGTGACACAAAAGCTATTTCCTTTCTGTACAAGGCAGAACTTCTATAGCCCACTACCGACCTTCCGGACTGCAGCAAATACCCAACACTATTTGTACAGGAAAATTGCAGTTGTACACAAATCTAAGGGTGTAACTTTCGTATTTCTTTCAGGCACCCCAGAGGTTTATACAGCCCCTGTACCCACCCACACCACCAGCTCCCATGGCCCTCATCAGCCACCCCAGCATAACAACTTTTTTTACAGCTGCACCATTACCTGGGTCAAGGAACTGACCCACACTGCACACTTTATTTCCCCTCCTGGATTATCATTTTCAGTCCACACCTGACCTGACTTACTGCACAACCACATGCACATCAGAGCAACTGGGAGGAGGCAGCAACACGAGAATGCCTCTGGCAATGACAGGACACAGGAATGAGCAGCCAGTAACATTTTGCCTAAAACCCACGTAAAAGAAATTACTGTGAAAGTGTGGCCTAAGATTACTTGCCAGCACGCTTCCTCCTATCTCCATTGCCTTTCACTGTGTATGTTCTCCATTCTGAAATAACCGTGCAGTCTTCCACCAGGGACCCCAAAAAGGCCAGCCTAAACCAGAACATGCAATGTCTTACTGTACAGGACTCTTCTGTTTCTTTTCCTGTGAAATTTTGAATTCGTGAATTTTGTTTTATTCTTTAAAATGGGGCAACACGTAAGGTCCTATGTAACTTCTGCAAAGTAAAAAATTACTTTCTGCAAAAATCTTCACTGTAAAAAGTGAACTTTGCATTTGTGAAACACACTAATACTAAGGAACATCTTTAGATATTTAATCTGTTTTCCTTTGGTCATGGTAAATGACAAGTGCAACTAAGGACTCCCCCCACTCGTGTTAATTTATTTTCCTCAGATTTCTAGAAACCAATTAAAAAAAAATAGCACACATCCAGTCCAGGCACATTATCCATCTGAGAGATCGGAAACAAGATGTTCATCTCGGCACATCACTATTGTCCGCTATAATTTAGACATTCTTCAAATTGCATTTGTATCCAGGAGGGTAATAGCCCTTACATTAAAAAACCTCTTCATTAAGTGGCTCCTCGTCACACAGCCCATTACAGGCTCTCATGCCCTGACCCTGCACTGCCTCAGAATAATGCTGCTTTTAACAGGCAAAACAAACAGGGTAAATAAACTATCTTCTCTATCTAAGGGTAAAACCAGCAACAAATGTATTATTAATATGGACAAAACCACCCCTTTGCACATCCCCAGTAATATAAGAAAGCACTATTATTTAAGTATTCCACAAAATGAAGTTATCCACATGTAATGAACAGTCTCCTAAAATAACTGGAAAAAATCCACAGTCAGAATCAGATTTTATCTTAACAGCATTCTCTAATTTCTATCTTGTAGAGTATAATGTATAAAAATCATACACCTGAAAACATGGTCTAAAGAGTTTGCTTCAACATATAGCAGTTGTCTTTCTTCAGAGGTACAAAGACCCACAGGTAAATACTTTGACTTCATTTTTGTTGCTATGTCTGCAAAAATATAACACTTGGTCATCAACTTCGCCTCACACAAAACGTAAATGCACCGTTGTGGAACCATTTCTACTAAGTAACAGCTCAACAGCCTTGGACCATCCAACCTAGAATGTCGTCCTGAGAAGGGTGTGTATGTTTTACTTTAGAAGTGTTTAAAAAATCTGAATGGAGTGGAGAAGGTGATTAAGAATCAGCTTCGCCCACTTTGCTCACCATTACAGTATAAGAGGCCAACATGTATCAAACAGAAATCATGTGCATGTTCAAAACAAGTAGAAAGAGCTGCATCTTCCCATTATTTGTAGCAAATGTCGGCACTCCGTTATTGGACACGGCAGATACTAGAAGTCCTCAAGGAGCCCACAGGTGGTAAGACAAAGCTGACAGGCGAAAATCACTAATGACTTCAGAATATCACAGATAAAGACCATTCCCAGTTGAGGAAATTCCTCAATGCCAGACAGCGGGAAACTGGGAGAGCATTCAGGGCATGATCACCACTCATTTGTCCTACTTCTGCATTCTTCCCTAGGCAACTGCTAACTGCTGCTCTCAAAACCAGCAGACCTTGAGTGTGATCTAGCACAGTCGCTTTTATATGCTCTTAGAAACCTAATGCTGGACATCAGGTGTTTTCCAAGGTTTTAATAAGTAATCCAAAGGCTTTATCATGTAAGCTGCAGTTCAAACAATTTACAAGTTGGTATTTAAAGCTGTACACAAGGACCTGCTCTAAGTGTTCATTTCATTTCAAAATTAATCACTAGGTACTGCATTTATTTTTCCCATAACAGAAGATAAGTGGCTTTTGCCTTTGCCCATAATTTGAGTAATACAATGTAGGTCAGTATAAAAAAATTCTGAAGTTGTATTAATTACTCAGAGGTAATTACACTCGCCTTACCAATAGTGTTTTACTATTGCTATACCTGCAAAATGCTTTCCATTAGGACAAGTTTTCACATTTTCATAGCACTCTGAAGCACGTGCCATTAGGTCTGAAATTTCCCAAGGTTTATCCTTCTCCGAAGCACAACACTGAGTTAAATCACTCGCTCGAATCAAAAGTAAAACATGAACTCAAGTGTCAAATTTTTCCCTTTTCCTGTTTTTTTACATGTCCTTTTCTCTCTCTTTTTCTTTTCAAACAAGACTTTCTGAAGCTACTGAAGATTAAAAATTGACATTAGAAAATTGAGTATAATCCTTTATGACAACAATGGTTCCAAGTGAATCTGGTAAAGTTAGAGCCCTGAAAGCCGTATACTCAGTGTAAGCGTATTATTTTCTTAACATACTGGTAAAACTGTGCTCCTTCTGAGACAAAGCTGTACTGGAATATGTATTTTCTTACTAAGGCCAAGGCCGGGACATTGTATTGGATCCAAGAGAGATGTAAGAGAGAGGGCTCCAAACACTACAAAGGGCATCTATGGAGAGGACATCAACATGCGCATTAAGAAGCTTTGCACCTAGCTCAAGGGTTACAGAGAAGAGATGGAGAGAAAATAGTCCCTACCCTAGCACTTCAGTTTCTGCGCTGCCCAGCTTTTCTGGGTACCCCTTCTCTTCCCTCATTCTTTGACTGAGCAGAAAGAAGTGGGCTGACTCCGGTCTCTAGGAGATCCCTGGCTTCCACAGGTTAGAAGACCCAGCATTTTTCAAAGTAAAAACAGCAGTAGTTTAATTTTACACCTTCATTAACACATCTTTTACACCTTCATTAACACATCGTATTTTACCTGGATAACTTCTTCATAAGTAATGGGCTGCTTTGCAACCTCCAGTTTCAGTAGTAATCATGCAGGGTCAGCAATGTTAAAAAACTGCACGGCAGATGATTGCACACGGTTATTTCCCTCCTGCTTTTGCCTGATCCTCTTGCTGCTCCACCTCCTGTTGACCCACCGCACGAATTCAGTGCTCGTTTTAGAGCTGTGCTACATTCTTAGAATTGATTTTAAATCGTGCTATTTGAAACTCAGAAGATTTTAAGTATTTAGATACAGCATAGATCTTCAGAATCTGAACTTCTTCAGAGCAGCTCATCAGACGAGACTATCACTTCTAGTATGGATCTCAGTTACCAAACACCAACTTCTAAACAGTGGTCCAAGAAGTCTAGAGTTCTAACCAGGAGGAGGAAAAAAGTAATAGTCAGAGCTTTTTCTGTATCTGTTTTGGACTTTCTCTGAAACATTCCTTTTTTCTGCTAGATTTTATTGAGCAGCCACAATCTCACATACAGATATGAAAAACAAACTTCCTCCAGAAGAGTCCGTGTGCTGCACTCAGAGGGAAAGGGTCTGCAGCAGAACTGTACAGAAACCAGGTGCCAAAATCAGAAAGCACCATGTCATTTAACTCTGAAAACTGCCTAAGGATGACAGGTATGTTATTTGGGAGAAGCAAGAAGCAGCTATCTTGTAATTTAGATTCATTCAAAATACAGTTCCTCAAATTGCTGTTCTTCCTATACAAGGTGTACCTGAGATCTAAGAATACCACATTTTTTACAAAACGATGCTTCCATCAAAATTAAAATACCTCCAACCATTTTAACAAACCATATAGACTGTGAACAACGCAAACTGAAAAGTAACTAATTTCGGCCTTCCTAGGGGAGATATTATTTTGAATTTGTTAACACAAGACCATCATGAACGCTGAGGCTTCAGGGTTTAAATTTACTCTTCCACATGCAAACTTGAAGCACCATGCAGCTCATTAAATAAACTGGATTTGGCTTAATTAACCTATTTTGTATGATATGGGGCATGGTAACAGCTGCTCATATCAGTGACCCCAAAGCAGGGGGAACCCAGCTATTAGCCGTTAAGAAGTGAAATTACATACACTAACCACCATTAATAATGCACAACAGTATATAAAAAGCAGGGGAAGGAATGGTGCAGAGGTTAGGTTACTTCTGTGTGACAACATTTCCTACTCCTTCTCCACACATACCTCACTTCACAAAACCTTTTATATACAAATAAAATAGCCATGACCTTTTTCCCTCTTCTGCATGATTAATTACTTAATGTACTATTAATTGGAAAATGTAGCTGAATTTCAAATGCTTTCATTTCTCAGCATATCATGCTGTCTGGGAAGCGCCGATTAAGCTGTTCATCAAAGGTGAGCAGGCAAGGTCATGGAGGCTGTACCTCTTCAGTTATTCATTACCTGTCCTAAATAGTAATTAACAACGGCAATATTTCCATAAATCAAAGCTCTTCTGATTACCTTCAGATGATGAACTGTTGGGGGGAGGGGAGGTAAGGAATCAGTGTATGGGTTTTTGCTTTATCTTTTTTTTCCACCATTTGTTCTAATGCATACCTGAATAATTCAATCGATATATTAGCTGTCATTTAAGACGCAGAATTTCACTGCAAGTCAACAGGAATTCCACGCAGAGTAAAGAAGAGGTTATGGCTTCCTTTCTCCCTTTCCTCTGCACCCCATCTTTAAAGCGGGATTAATCTAAGAAGGTTTCTCAGTTACCAAGACTGTTGCATATATTGGTTTTGTTTCTTTCTATTACCTCCATTATCAAAGTTAAAGTGGAGATCACAGAGTATGGCCTTCAGGCAATATTCAGTGAGGTTCTGTGTTTCTTAACAGAAACTTAACCCTTCAGTACCTGTGGGGTTTCTCACCTTGAGGCATCTCAGGCGGCAAATAGAGAGGCTCTTGAGCACTGACATGTACCCAGTCGAAGTCATCGTACAAGTCTTGGTGGTAGTCACAGGGCCCAGGGCCATCATCAAACGTACATCCCCCTAGGGAAGAAACTTGTTATTAGTTTATTTAAAAGCAGAGTTCTTCAAAGAGTCAAGCAGAGGTGTTCCTTCTCGGCACACCACAGCTACGGAGCCCACGCAGCCTGTGGCACCATTCACAGGCTTGCCTGTGCAAAGCTAAAACCTGCAAGCAGCTCATCCCCCAGTGTTCCCCTCTCTTTTTCAAAACGCCTCTGCTTCACACAACCGATTTCCCCCAAGAGCACCTTCTGTCAGAGCAGGAGATCACAGGCTGAGTCACTCAGCCCAAGTGAAACCTGGCCCAGTGTCTGCACAGCAAAAAAGCAATGCATTATGTAAACCAAGAGAGAAACACAAAATAATGGACTAGGCTCAAAAACCACAGGTGTAAATCAACATGTCCAATGCACTGAAAGCATAAGCCGTCCAAACACTGACAAGGATAAATACTGTGCCCAGAACAAAAACAGCCAGACAAAATTATTAAAATTACTTAGAAATGAAACAATTGGTGTAGAATGAACTGGATAATCTTGCTTTATTAATTCAATCTAGCATAACAGAACACAAATTAAAGGCACTTCTTCAGGGTCACACAAACAACAGATATGAAAACCTTCCAACAAAAGTTGTGAGGAGAAGAGGAGGAATGTAAAACAGGGGGAAGGGAGGGGATCCTGTGTAGCACAGTAATGTCTGCTCTGTCTCATTCAGTAAGTTTTTTATTACATGCTTCACTCAAAGCAATTAAGTAGGCTGGGAAAAAGAGGGAAGAAAGCATTATGATCATGGAAAGAGATCAAGATTGAGAAAGAAGAAACAAAGCAATCAAGCGCCTGGTCAAAGTAAAAGTAGAGGGTAAACATAAGAAAATACAGATGCCACGCATACAACTGCAGCATCTGTCATCTCCATTCATGGCACACAGTCCTCGAGTTTGCTCCTCCTCCTCAGAAGTAAAAGGCAAGACGAGGAGAGAGGAAAGAGAAAACACAGTCCATTCATCTTTATTTAGGCACTGTTTTTTAATCCAGAAAACAAGTTGTATAAGATCTCAAGAATTAGACTAAAAATTACTCTTGGAAATCACGAGAGATATTACTTGCATCCTCTTCTTGTCTTTAGTAGTGAGGGCATATCAATCCAATTAACAACTGTCATTACAACAAAAATTCTTCTTCTTAAGACACCTCTAGAACAACAGGAGTGTTTGTGTTCACTTCATTGTCTGACTTCTTGAATACAAAATATGGGACAAGTACTGTGAGTCCCAAGAACAAACAAAAAACCCTTATTATGGTAAATTCTAGTGTCACCATTAAGATGAGTCACTGCCACTGCATCAACAGCAAACACCCTCCCAGGGCTGCCAGGCTCTCACCAGCCCCACGGAGGAGAATAGGCTGGAGGTGGGAAAGGGGAGATTGAGGACCGTGAAGAACTACATCCTATGCTCATTACTATCCTCCATGCAACACATACATGGCCTTGAACTAGGACAGTCCAGACAATAAGGGAAGGAGGAATGGGCATGTATGTCACCAAACTGAGGATAAAAACATTTTTTCTGTACCCAAATCGGAGTATATTCAAATGTCACATAACAGGCAGAGAGTTTATAAAAAGCATTCACATTCGGGGAAGGTGAAGTCGCTTTTACTAAATTTCAACAGCAAATCTAGACTGCATCCCAAACTGAGATTATGTTTCATCTTCAATTAGAGACAACTCAAATAATTCCCACAGTTCTGCACAAATATTAGTCATTCTGAATAAGTGACAAAAGCAAGTTTTAGCTAATTCTACTTCCCCAAAAACACTGCCAGTTACTTATTCCTGGACACCCACTTGTTAACCAGTGTTTTGGCTGGCAAGGACAACACCAGGAGAGAAAGAAAACTGTATACTGTAGCAAAATTTCTGCTAAATCACAGAATCATAAAGGTTGGAAAAGACCTCTAAAATCATCAAGTCCAACTCTCAACTCAACACCACCATGCCTGCTAAACCATGTCCTGAAGTGCCATGTCTTC
>Ga0181612_162019_pt1 | contig 12590 bp, 3 predicted proteins | sample HoacroProtozoa21_FD_119630 | JGI IMG/M metagenome (GOLD analysis project Ga0181612, IMG submission 119630) | Hoatzin crop microbial communities from Cojedes, Venezuel. Combined Assembly of Gp0051906, Gp0051904, Gp0051908 | reverse complement strand
GAAGGAAGGAAGGAAGGAAGGAAGGAAGGAAGGAAGGAAGGAAGGAAGGAAGGAAGGAAGGAAGGAAGGAAGGAAGGAAGTCATGTGCACTTTGTAGGAAGGTATACTTGTCTTAGTAGTATAACAGCTCTATTTAAAATCTGCCAGGTGTTGATTTTCACCCTTTCCCTGTCTTCTGCAGTGGTCTCGCATAGGTTGCAGAAAAGAGGTAAAAGATTACGGTCTTTTGCCTTAGAAATTCCATTGTGTCAAAAATTAGATTTCATAACCTGCCTTTGTGCCAATTTCCACAGAAAAGTCCACCTTTTCTGTTTATTTACTTATCCATAATTTTTTTTTTTTTATGAGAAGGAGAGAAATTTTTCCAAGAATAACTAATAGGCTGATGACATTGGCTCTTATTTGGGACTCAGAGACTGAATTAGTTCTTGTTCTGGTTGACTGGAAGTAGGAACATGGATTCATGTTACTAATTTCTCCTGTGTATAGATGCTGCCTACAGAAGTCTTGCAGTTTTTGTTTTATTTTGATTTTTTCCTTCTCTGAATTCCCAGGCTTGTCATTGATGTTTTAACAGTAACTGACACATTTCCCAGGATTTCCCTAGTGTAAAGTTACAACAGTTCTCATCCATAACTCTTTTGACCAGCTTTACAACATATACCTTCATTTGTTTATATAATTTTTAAATGGAGTAAAGGAAGTCTGGATTGCTAATTAGTCTATTTTGCACTAAAATCCTTATAATGGGTTGGCATGTAAAGTTTTACTGGTCCATGACTGGAATATTTTAATCACGGAAGCTCAACACTGTGCTTAATCAATCCTGCGACTAACTCCATGGTGAGTGAATAGAGAATACAATATGTGCTGTTCTTATTCTGCATACGTGACTCCTACATTCAAAGAAGTAAAAGACAATTTTTGTAATTTTTGGTTTGAAATACAGACCTCAGTCAGTGGCCATGACTGTACTCACCATGGTAATAGAGGCTTGTATGGTGTTCTGTTTATTGCTAGCATCACACTCTCAGGAGAAAAATTTTATCTTCAAAAAAGATGGAGCATTGGCCAGGAATCTGACATATCTTCCAGCGAGACTTGTGTAATTTGGCTGGTCTGTCTTCTGTTACCACTGCTGTTGACATAGAATGACAGAAAACTTTTTTGCAGACCTTTGTTAACTCACGAATTTTCTTCTGTCTTTCCTCTCTGAAAAAACATGTATGTCTGTGGAAGTGGAAGTGTGTACAGTACATGTTTGTCACCAGCAAATCACTATTGTTCTCCTGGGAAGGCACAGAAGGAAAATGAACTTAGGTCCCTGTTCAAAGAACCATGGTAGTTTCTTACGCTTACAAAGTGGTTTGGCATTATTTAAATTAATGTTAATGATGAAAATCCAAAATCTAGCTGAGGGAAGTTGAGAAGTACCTGAATGTAACCATATTTTGGCAAACTGGTATAAGTGCTAATTATAATGACTTGTGCAGAAGATTTTTCAGGTTCAGTCCCCTGGATTGTATTCTTTTTTTATAAGCAACTGCATCTCTTTCTACATCTTGTCCACAGCTCCTCAAACAAACCTTACCAAACCTGGAGTCAGACCTTCTTGCTAAGAAACAGACTAAATAATAGTTATTGCAATTTAATACGAGTAGAAATTCAAAATGCAATGCTCTTCTTCAAAGATGGAAAGGCAGCAGTGCTACTTTGCAGCCACTAGAGCTTCCTTCAGGGCATGTGCGCTATTTCCTTGGGTTGTTGTCACCCCTCAGTGCAAGCACAGAACACTCGGTATTTCTTTTAGCTTCCCCCTGTTTCAAACCTGTTCTTTTTCATAAATAAAGCGCATCTACTGAGGTGTGTATTGACAGGGTCTTTGTGAACAGGCTGACTGTTCCATGTTATGAGTATTTCTCTCTGGAGCTGTATTACTTTCATTCAGGTGCCCGTTAATCTGCATTACTTTGTATTTCGGAGTTTGACAAAACCTCCACGGTTCAAATGTCTTCATTGTATTTTCTGTTTTACACCAAGGAAGTGCTTTTGTTCATAAAATATGAAAGTATGGTTCAGATTATGGTGTTAAAATGCTGCTTAAAACTGTTTTGTTTTCTTGTTAAAATGTTTTCCCCATCGTATTGGCCTCAGGAGGTACAACGTGTTTTCTGCTTGCAGGTCCTAGGGGACAATAAGCAATGTGCTACATGTCAGTTACATCATATTTGTTTAATAACACCTGGACTAACTTAACTGCAAATGCTCAAATTATATTCTGCTTACCCACAGTTCTCTAATAATGAATAGAAAGCTAAGGATTTAATGAAGAATAGTATAATTCCTTAACAGTAATTTTACAACGATTTAGTTGGCCAGGTTCTGACTTTCATTTGATCCATTTGCACAGCTGGGGGTAGCTGAGAAATCCTCCAGGCACACTGCAGTTCCTGGCTGGCACAAATGCAGTATGGACTTGTACTTCAGCTGTCTGAAGCAGGCGTCTGCACTGTGGGGTTCTGGAAACTCAGCAAAGCCACAGAAAATGCTTTATCTCTATGTGCAATACTGGGTGGCCAGACCTGAAGATCAGAGCTAGTCATTCCTGACTTCTTTGTTATGCAGAGCTGACTAAGCTACCTTTAAATGACCTGGTTTATGAACCAGAGATGGCCCAGCCACATCAGCTAAACCTCTGGTTTTGCTCTTCTGAAATTCAGGTCTGACTTTCGGTCCAACTTTCAGATTTGGCCATGGTGGAGAAAAAAATACAAGAAGAAGTGCTTTTTATCACCTTTGCTATTCATGTTTGAAACTGAATAATAGCTACCTCAGCTTTAGATAATGGAATGTGATGAAGAATCTGAAAAATACTTAAGATAAAGTTTGCACTGATCTGAAAAAAGCTTAAAACTCATTCACTTCAACACGCACTGAAAACTTACTATGTAGTCTATCACCCGTTGCTGAAATCAGTGAATCAGAGTCTTGCAATGTGCATCAAATAGACTACTAAAGGTACTCTGCTTTCTGAGAAAAATAATGATTAAAATATAGAGACTGCCTCCACTTTTTTGTTTTTGTTTTTTCAGTTCTGTGCAGAAGGTGAAGTTGAACAATAATGTTATTGTTTTTACAATTCTGTGATTTGGATTCATTCTCATCTCTGAATACTTGCTTCTGTAAAGAGAGATTCCAGCACCCTTATCATGCTGGGCTTTACAAGGCACATAAACCATGCAAGCCTGAAGCAGGGATCCTCACGCCAGTGTTTCCTCTTGTTTGGTGTCCTGGGAAGAATTTTGCACTGAAAAACAAATGTTTTCAGTGTTGAAAGGCAATAACAGACCTGCAGTAGAAAATGGTGCTCAATCCACCCCACCTGTGGGTAAACACAGTGTTAGATTTCTTTTTGAAAGTAAACAATGGAAGCTTTCCAGACATTTTTCCTTCAGAGTCAATATAAATGTGAGAATTCCTAGAGCATACAAGTGTCTTGCAGTTCAAAGTATAAAATGTTTCAGTCTTGAGTAATGCTTTTGCAATTCAGAAGGTGATTAAAACAACAGGTTGACTCTTTAACGAGTGTGATGATATCCTAGGGGTTGACTCTCCTGTGGGATTCCCAACCCGCCTTTGACTCATCATCTTTCTAGAAAATGCCATAAATTAAGTAAGTAAAAGTAGAATTATATGCAGTTGTTGAGTGATCCTTTAACCCAGCATAACTATATAAAGCGTATAAGGAGTTTTGTATGCAGACTCAAGTTTAATATAAATTCTAGGTGACTTCTGGGAAAGAATTAAGAAGTAGCAATCATCATAATGAAAAACTCTCAGACATTATTGTTAGTTTTGCATCATCAATATCTAATCAGGGATAACTTTTCCCTTTGTAATGGAACAAGTGCACACAGTGCAAGCATAGCTGATTCATCAAGGTGTGATCTGTACCTAAACACTGCATCTGAACTGTGATGATTCCAGGTAACTAACATCCAAGGAAATCATGGTCTGGGAACTTGACAATTGAAAACTTAGTTAGCTAAGTAAATTTCATTTTTTTTTTTTTCCCAGGACTTTTGGAGGTGGTGTAGGTCATAGTCATCATTTTTGCAAACTCACGCAGTGTTGTGAACTGCCACTAAAAGAAGCCAATCTGCTGTAACTATTGTAGATGACAAAATCAGAAATGAAAGCAAACCCATTGTGGGTTCCTTGGCAAGTAAACTAATTTAAGTTTACAAACCCAGTATCTTCTCATGCTTAAAAGCATTTCTTCTGTCTAATTCAAGCAGAACTTCAAGTATGTAGATCTGTAGTCACTACTTTTGCAGTCACTATCAGAAAAATAAATGAATCTAAAAGAAACTGTATTCATTGAAGGTGATAATTTAGTAGTCTAATGCTGTGTGAACATTTCTTCTAACAAATATAAAGCAAAAGAGCATTCACCCTCTGGATTTTTGTCTCCTTTGATTTCACATCTTAATTTTGTCAGTGTTTCCCAAATACGATAATCCTTTCTTTACCTCTAAAGCATAACTCTTATTTTATTTTAATCCTTAGTCAATCAGATAATTAAAAACAGTTCCAAAGAAGAAAACTTTCAGCTGTCTTGAATTAATGTAGCATAATCAACATTAAGAATGGACTCTTCAGGATTACTTTTGAGATCTGGAAATCCTCCTACCCATATCTGGTTCAGCAGTAGTAAAAGTGAAAAGAGATTAGTCCGTATTGAACATAATTCACAATAGCTACAGCTGAGAAGAGTAGTATAAAATCAGGATGGATGTAGCCCTTGTCTGACTAGTGCGAGAAGGAAGAAAGCGAAGGAATAAGAGAGAGCTGTAGAGCCAAATGTTACTTACTTACTAAACTGCTACAGTCGATACACTTAAATATTACAGTTTGCACGTTGCATAAATGTGTATCACTGAAATAGAACAGGACATGTGTCTTAGGCTGTGAAGATTTCATCTTGGTTTGATTCAACTGAAAGTTAATCTAGGAAGTTCAAAAAGGCACAATCAAGCCTCTTTAGTTAAGAGTGAAAACAATAAAATTAAGAAATAAAGAGAAGCATCTTGGACTGGATAGCACAAGCTACAGTCTTCTGCTTTCTCACAATGAAACCCAGAATGTGTTTTGCGTGGTTGAGTACTCTATCCTTAATTAGATTTTTGATTTCGCACAGAATGTTGACAGAACTATTCAAATGAACATTGCAAGAAATACAAGTTTTATTTCTTGCCCACAGGAAACACAGCTATATAAACCAAGTCTTGGCTTAGCTCAGAACTAGAAATGACTGCTTCAGCAACTACTAAATACAGTTCAAGTAAGAAAACAACTTTGCAATTTAAATTCCATTGAACTTTGATTAAAATTTAACTTTGATTACAAAAAGAGATCAGTAGTTTAAATAATAATATAAAGTTTAATTGCAAATGTTTGCAAGTGAAATATTTTAATTTTTTCAAAACAACCTTTTGATTGACATAAATAATTTTTTACATCTCACTAAAAGATAAAATTTTATTTTATTGGAGTTCAATAGAGTTAATTTTAAAATCAGTTTCAGATATTGTTGCCACTCGAAGTTTAAAAGCGGAATTCTGTCTATTTGAAGATAGTGCACAAAGTATCTGGAGTTAGTAGAAAATAAAGGTCATAGTTAAGTTTTATATCACACTTCTGAAACAAACATAACATCAATTTGTTGGGCTCTTAGAAGAACTCAGTTTAAAGGAGTTCAAGTTACATCTTGTTTTCATTTAGACAAAACAAATGCACAGTTTTCTTCTAAAGTAAATTTTATCAGTCTTTTTATTTTCTACTATCCCCACAATGTAAAGAAACAAAAAATCAAACAATCAAACAAGACTATTCTACTAATTATTGAAATCAAGCCTATATTTATAGACAAATTTTGATACAATGAGAGTTCAATGAACACAAATCATTAAACGTGGTGATCTAAAATTCTGATTTTTACATTCTAGCCTTGCAAAAAAGCCGTGCCTTAGAAGCATGCCCCTAAGGAGGCATGCACTTGAGAGAACAGTAAGGAAGTCTGCAGGCTGGTTCTGTAGCCCACGTAGATGGTTTGTTATTTATGTAATGAAGAATTAGTGGATGTGCCAACGCATGTAAGAGCAGGGAATGGAGACAGCAGCATCTGTACTTTTCTTTGTTGTTTTAGGATAAAGGGCTATGTGTAAACCAACAAAAGGAAAACAAATAAAAATTCTGCAGAAGGATGGGGCAGTATTACTGGAGCAAGAATAAAGTAGGAAAGAGAGTTCCTTAAAAAAAAACATAGATTAAATATTGAATTTTAAATGCTGGGATTTTCTTGCTTTTGGAAACCAAGCTTTTTACCAAATGTGTCTGATTGATATAAAAACTGAAGTCTACAGTATATTACTGAAAATAGTTCACATAATGTGTGTAAAAAGAGCTGGTTTTCAAAGATGAAGTGAGTTTTCCATCACTTGTTTTTTAAAAATGATCTTACAAGCTGTATTTTGTAGGTCTTTGAGAAAATGGGGTTTGGTAGATCATTGTATGATTTTGCTGGCAGCAGAAGGGAGCAGGTTTGCTATTGGCCATTAACAGTTATTACATGACTGTTAGCAAATGTTACTGTACATTGCGTACCACATTTACATTTCAGATCAAGTTCTGTTCTACTGAAACTTCACATATTTATAAACCTCTTAGCTCCATAAAGACTACTTTACTTCCCCACTGCCTTTTCCTCATTTCCACCCCCCCACCCCCAATCACTGGAAAGGTAACCTCAGATTAATATGGACAGTCTCTGCTATCTCCTCAACACAAGGACTGATTTCTGATTGTGACATTTGCTGATTACCCAGCAGGCAAAGGAGTTTTGCTGCTTTGCAACTCTGCTTGTCTGTTAAGGTTACTCCGCAAAGGACAATGTGTTGAGGGTGTTCTGCCAGCCTGAAAAACACAAACACATCTCAGAAGGAAACCAGAGATCCAGCTGGAGCAGAGTAACCTCCTAGAACTTGGTTAAAAGCTCATCTAATAAGCTACCCAAAGATGTGATATTAGGTTGTCATAGATACTATATTGTACAATATGCTTTAGTGTACATTGAGACTCATGAAACTACTTCATGTATATGAAGTACTCTCACCAGCTACTTGCTTTTACAAGTGTTACTGGAGTCAAAGTTGACGTACACAGGGAATTCTCTAAAAATGTTATAGTCCAAAATGATGAGGACTAGCATTTACAGATGCCAGTGTTTCAATTTGTAATCTAAATAAATTATATGCGTGTGCATTGCCCACATGTGCTGCAGGCACAGCCTTCAGGCTCCATGAAGGTATCCTATAGGTGTTACGATATTTAAGCAACAGCTTTTTCAGGCAGGCAGGAACAAGCATGTGGGAGAAAAATCACAGAAGTTGTGAGAGATTTGGAAGCAAGTGAGATAAATCACATCAGATTTGTGCTTTTTCCCAAAAGATATATTTCAGTGATTTCAAAGCTAGCAATATCTGGGGAGTAATTTTTCTTTTCCAGGCAGGATTTTATATAGTTTCATTATGAAGTTTTTTATCTATTTTTGGTTAAGAAGTGACCCAGAGAATTGCATAATGTCAAGGGCAAGAAATATTAGTGGCTTAAAATGATCACTAATAGAAGAAATCTGGTATGTTTCTAAATTAAAGGTGAAGACAATATGTTATTTCATCTGGAAATGCACACTTCTCTAAATTCAAAGTTCTAGAAAAAAGAATGTGAGAAGCTTACTTTTCCTACAACAACATGTCTAAAACACTTAGTGTCCTAACTGCAGGCATTGCACTCTTTTCAAGAAGTGACAAGCAAGCACATTGTACTCCCGGTAATAATAACAACATTAATTGAATCAGGTCACATTCAAGACTTTGACAAACTGAAATGAATTTGAACCGTAGTTCATTATACTTATAGTGGGTGCTTTTCTTCAGGACCATTTTAGTTCATCAGCTTGTCGCAAAGTAAGTAAAAAGTATGTATTCCAAAACAGTCCCGCCTGAATGAAGGACACACTACTCTCATATTAAACCTGCTCATTGGACAAATAGCGAGATAATTGTTATGTAATTTCTCTAATTGCCTGACTCATTCCTTTTGTGAAAAGCTTCCTAGATTTCTAAGTCAGAAGGAACAGTTATAATAAGCTAGATATACAGCTGAATACAAGGACCCTCAGTAAATTATTTCTGAAACAGATCTCAAACATATGACTGAAATGAAATGTATTCTTTAGAAAAGTGTTCCAGACTTGAAGAAATCAACAAGCTGAAAATACATTTAAAACATACTGCTTCAAGTCCATGAGATCTTGCAGTTATTAAGAATTTGATTAGATGCAAAATGAGACAAAATCAATGTTCTTTATCTTTTTTCCTTCAGAAACAGGAAGTATCTTTATCTTTTTTTCCTTCAGAAACAGGAAGTATTTTTTATCAGTATTTGCACATAGCTATCAGTCCAAAGATTCTGAGTATCTGTCAGGTTTCAGTGCTTTTATTACGGACGGGTGAAATATATCAATTACAGTTAGTCACTGCTGCTGTTTTCGGTATGGGTCTGACTGTGTAGCAACCTGGAGGAGAACACCAGCGCTGCAACTTGGAGCTTCCAGCAAAGCTGGACTCCTCTATCTGCCTGATCAAGAACTGTACACAGATCTAGAGAGACTTGAAGCCTTGACTACAGATTTGAGTGAAGGGTTGCCTCAGGTAGTTGATCTGTCTTTCACCAACTGTAAGCACAATGAGGTTCATCTCTTTTCCCTGTTGATGACCTAAGATTGTGGAAGCCCTGATGGCTTAGCTGAGGTATATGAGATAATGCTCTAAGGACTTCTGTGATGCAGTAAGGTGGGGCAGGCACTTTAGTACAGCTGGCTGTCACAGAATAAAGCATCTTCCAAGAGAGTAAATGAAGGCAAATTTCAATCTGTATTACATAATATATGAACGAACTAATCAGTTCTTTCAAGTTTCATTATTAACTAACTTGGGGTATTTGACTCTTGAAGTACGTATTAGTTTGAATAAAGATTATGTAGGAATATATACATTCAGCAGTTGGTAATGATACAAGAGACAGAGGAGAACTTGGTCTTTTATTCTGTATCTTCAATGTCCTGTCATGCAGCATAAGAAGTGAAGATGACCAGATGAGACTGCATGTATTAATTTAATGATTGTTCCCTCAAAATGTAGTTTTTCATCAGACTTCAAATTCCGTGAATATAAAGAAGGATTAAATAAGAATTAAACTAACAGTATGATTTTTTAAGATGTGCTGACTTAAAGTCCTCTAAGTTCTCCGAAAGTTCTGTGGAATACGGATAGTCTTCCACTAAGAATAGTATATTTTGAATCAAGCTGAAACTAAAGGACTGAAGTTTTTCAAAAGTTCACAGTTAAATGAAATTGAAGGCTTAAATTTAAACCAGCATGTAGCCTTCATGCCATAGTCACTGCTACAACTATTATATACATTTTAACATAACAGTAGATAAAATAACAATAGATATGTGTATATTTGAATAAGAAGTTGCACTTTTCTTTCATTTGAATGAAGCACAGTACTACACTCATTTCAGTAAAAGTAGTCTATGACTTCACATTAGTTTACCTAGAAACATTAATCTGAAGATTGCTATAATATGCCAATCAAAAAGTATGTCTTTTGCAAAATACTTTTACCAAGCCAATTTTCCTCTTGAGAAGTTACCCAACAGTTGTGTATTTTAAAATAAAGTCATCTGTGTACTCAAAACTATTTTGTCTTCCTCTGTTCACGTGTGTGCCACCCTCAACTTGAAGAAACTTCAAATAATCTGTTTTGAATACACTGGATTACTTGCGACAAAAGTCTCTGGTTGTGGAAAAAGAATGTCTGAACTTAATTATACTTGACATTTCTGCTGTCAATTTAAAGCTATATATACAGATTGCATAATGGAATTACGTAAAGATTTTAACACATAATAGACATTCAAATTGTCTAGTATGACTTGTGACAGCATGCCTGGGTTTCAGGTGGAGGATTTCAGCAGGAGAGAGGGCAAAGAAGAGTCAACAATTCAGTGTGATTGTAGTCCACTCAGACTGAGTCTTAGCACATTTCTGAACTGCTGCAGAAGAAAATAAAGGGCTAGAGAGATGTACCATTTTCCATACAATATTATTCTTGGATGATGTGTAGATGCTATGTGTGTTTGAAGTGACTTTCGGTTGCCAAGACAAATAGATCTCTCTTCTACATTGCCCTATTTCATTACATCCTCATGTCAGACTACAAAATGACATGTCAAGCACTCTGGTGATTTGACATAAATAATGTCAAGTGACACAGAACTGTAGAAGACCAATAGCTATAAATCATAGTTAATCAATTCCATAAAATTAACAAAACCTATCCCTGAAGTTATTCCATTTCTTACATATGGGCTCAGCACTTAAGCACAAGCACAATCTGTGGTAGTTCCCTTGCATTCTTGTTCTGTTGTGTTGTATTACTTCATATACAACATAGTAAGTTGCCTAATTAAATTGATCACACATGCTTTAAAATCTGGGTTATAATCTAGTTTGCCATGATATTTAGTATATAGGAAACCAGAAGTAACATAGACTTTGGAAGGAACTAACTTGGAGGTTATCTGACTCCTTTAAATGAAAAATGAATTAGAAAATATAGAAATGCCTATTGTTTGTTTGTACACAGTGTAATGTTTCCTGATTTCCAAAAAAGGAGTTGCAGAGCAATTTGATTTGAATTCAGACGAAGGTGTTCTCATAAGGCAAACATTCCTGCAACACAGGGCTAGTATCAGCTCTGCAATATAGCCCCAAAGTCTACAGTCTGTTCTGATAATCCAAGTAACTATATGCTGGTGCCTGATTTTCTGTTTCGATCAAATCTATTTAACATGATGTTTGTAGAAGTGTCTGTACAGTCTGATCCCTCAGAATTTAGAAACCAGTATTTGAATATATTCATATGACCCAAAGACAGTTCTTGTCAGAGTAAGCAATGATCCCCTCACTTCTGGTGTGTATCACCAGCTAGGTGAAGGTAGTTTTGAGGACTGACCATTTCCACTGGACTAGTAAATTCACAAAAATCTTGAAGGTGAGCCGGTTTTGGTTAAATTCACACAATACCTCACTCCAACAACTAAACCTTAAACTTAATTTGAAAATGATTTCAATAGTTTCAGTCAGGCCAAAATAATTCCTTTACTGAGTTCAAAAAAGTACTGTTTTTTTTTTCATTATAACCTTAAGATCTCTAAGGAAACAGAAGTCCTGAGTCCCGTGAGGAGGGTTGGTTTGTTGAAATTTTCAGCCAGTTCAGCTGGTTCAGCTGTTGGATCAGCACTTAATTTTCTAGGTCCTGTTCTGAACTGTATTTCTTAAGAGATTGAAATTACCCACCATGCATACAAAGGAACACGAATACTTTTTCTAGGTATTTAACTTTCTTGAAACAATATTCTTTTTGTTGTTGTTATTTGGTTTGTTTCGAATAAAGAGAGGTGCTTCAATATTTTAGTGACAGAAAGTGAAGGATTTTGTTTTATGAGTCCTGGAGAAGTGGGTAGCTAACAGGAAATATATTTAACAAAGAATTCTCGTACTTGGAAATTATTTTAACTTTATCTCTGAACAAAACTCAATCTCTGAACATCAGAATGATTTGATTTTTTTTATCTAACAAGGAACTGAAACATTATAGAAAGTAAATTTTTTTCCTGAAAAAGTACTGATGATAGAAGGAAATGAGTTTTGTGTGATGTATCAAGAACAGATACATGTGTTGTGAAATTTAGAAAGAGGAGACTATGTCACGGTACAAGGTTCTAAAGAAATAGCTAATGGAGGATGTTCCTAATAAATTATCAGACTCATCAAAAGGGTGAGACATCCCAGCAATGAGAAGGTTCGACTAACTTGTGTATGTTGGAAAAGCAATCATCATAAGCGTCCTCAGGCTAAAACCTAGAAGTCTGTTGTTTTGCTTTTATATTTCTTAGCCTAAAGCTAAGATATATCCAAGCTGAGTTGTGAAACCTATTACGTTGTGTTACAGTATAGTTTCAGCTGCAATTCTGCGTTCATGCTTCCCTTTTATAGGATCCATGCTTACTGTGCCACCGTAGAGCAGAAGACTACGAAAATAAGAAATTAATTTATGCTTACTTACATTGTAAAACAGATTTTAAATGGTGCCTAATTGTCAGAGTGGGAACTTGGAACTGATAGAAACGATACAATCCCACTGTGAGTAAGATCGTTCTCTTTTATTAGTCATCAAAACAGGATATATATAGCAAAGCAACTACGGCTTCTAATTGGTTAGTTACTCTTAACCATATATAGTCAAAACTGCTGCAATTGGTGCAAAGCTTAATTTCTCGATGTGGAAGCATCACTGGGGCAGGAAGCGTCACGGTGGCAGGAAGCGGCGACGTGGCCGGACGCAGCGCTGTGGCAGGAAGCGGTGACGCGGCAGGAAACGGTGATGCGGCAGCCCTG
>Ga0181612_148320_pt1 | contig 12590 bp, 4 predicted proteins | sample HoacroProtozoa21_FD_119630 | JGI IMG/M metagenome (GOLD analysis project Ga0181612, IMG submission 119630) | Hoatzin crop microbial communities from Cojedes, Venezuel. Combined Assembly of Gp0051906, Gp0051904, Gp0051908 | reverse complement strand
TTAACAGGGCTAACCCTAAAAAGAGAGTTCCCCAGTTCATTTTTTTCAGGAGCTGGGGCCTGTGCCCCTCCCCCCCCCCCCCCCCCCACTTTAATTTATTGTTTTTAGAACTAGGAAGGCTAAAGATTTAACTTCTTCATACAAAAGCAAGAATTCTCACACAGCTATTCCATCAGTCTTTCAGCAAATGGTAACAGATGGCAACACTGCTTCCGAGCCACCTTGCATTTACAGAATCCTCTTTGTAATTCACCTCCCTGCATGACTTTCCTGACAAACTTCCCAAAAATGTACAAAATCACAAGGAACACACACTTCCATATCCTCCCAGAACTCCTCGTTGCTCTTACAAATGAACACAGGCAGAAAGGCTTCTTCTACCACCTTGCTCAAGAGAGCACAGTGGGAAACCTTGTGACACTAAGCCAGCTGTGGCTGCCTCCATTGGCAAAATACTGATTTGGCCTATAGACTGGGAACAGATGTAGTAACAGCTAATTCCATTGAGTCACCTTCCACTTAGAATACCATTTCAAATCCAAGAGAGGCAATCTGGTTTTGGATGTCATGCGAGTGACGTCTTTGAGGCTTCACTTCTCAGAAGGCAAACATGTAAAACCAGCACGTTCCTGCATGTTCTCAGCAAGAGAGAGAAAACTAAACCACTAAAAGCCAGTGCAAGAAAACAGGACTATCTTCTGGTTAATTACAAGACTTACTTCCTGATCAAAGAATCTACCACCAGCATCATGCTTGCCTGGACTTCCTCTATTCTGTCTTGAGTCTTTAACCAGCACTCCTTCAACGGCACCTTTAAGGATACACTACACCTCCGTTCACAGTAATGAAAGCCTCCTCCAGAACCAAAAGTTTCAACAGCTTAGATAAATGTCAAATATTTAAAGCTACTGCTCTAATCAGAAAAGTTGTCTCAATATACACCAGCCTCATGTTAGTCCATGTTTTAGACATTTTGGAACAAGTCAACAGGTCACGAACACATCAGCTAGTGAGCAGATCGATGTTGTTAGTCAAGAGACGGTGACTCATTCACTGCACAAACGAATTCTGAAGTTGAACCATGACAGCCCATGAACCGGAGAATACTATCCAATACAGGAGAGCATTACTTTTTAACGATTGAGACAAATTATGTGTGAGCTTTTAAACCCTGCAAAACCAAGTCATACAAGTTATTGTAGAGGTACTTATGGCCATCTGAAGTACAAGAGACACTCAGCTGAGCCAGCTGTTCTGTAGCTTGCTTTAAAGCTCGTCTATCCTGTACTAGATTAGCTCCATTTGAGAGGGCACAGAATACAGCCTCATGAACTTTATAGAGATGGTAAAAGCACCCTGTGAAAGGATCGACAAACCCACACACTGTATGAAGTTGCTTGTACCTTATGGCACAACAGAAATCAAGCACACTTGGCAGAAATGTTGACAGCAATCTTTTTCCTTTATCTGAAATGTTCAAACAAAGATGAGGCAACTGCATGTGTCTGCCCCTTAAAACAGTTTCCACTTCGACTACCCACTAACGCAGGCACTACTTACTGATTACATGAATATTTGTCAAATTTACATTTTATGGAAAAAGTGTTTCCATTAATTTTTACTTCCAACATCTTCTTGAAAATAAACAAAAAGCCCAATATGGTCTGAGCGCAAATTTCTCCTTGATTTTTTCTAGTAATATCCAACAATATAAAAACAGTTGCACTATTTTTTCATTTGTAGCAGTGTTCTGGGTAAACTGAATAACGAATCCTCTGCAATAGAGGGGCCTCCCACACACACAGTCTTGCCAAAAACACACAGTTCAGCTGCTGTTTTCCAGAAAAAGTGTGCCAGTATAACATCTTGTGCTTCCTCTTTATACATCAGCGTTAATGAAATAAGCATTTCTTAAAGTGTAAAGATTCATAGCAATGAATATACATTTTTATTAATAATCTGAGCTCAAACTAATGATGCTCTCTTCTTTTCAAAAGGTCTGGAGTCCAGCTGTACTAACACCCATTATTGGTGAGGTGTGTCTATCAGATTAAATCCATCACTGAAACAAGCAAATGTTTCATACGTATGTCTTGCTGAGGTGCAATCATGTTGTTCGAGTTGCTGAAGAAATCTAGGATTTAATGATATTTTCCTCATTAAATGCAAGGGATGGTTAATTTCTTCTATAGGGTAACATAATCATTTCCCTAAATTAGCTGCACTGCAGAGCTAGAATTCCAACCCATCAGTAAGGGTATTTCTACTGTAGTTTTAATAAAAATTGGTATCACTCACACTAATCATCTCTTTATCCTGTCACAGGTTTTTCCCAGGAACTTATAACTCTAAGCTCTAAAGAGCTTCTGCTAACAGTGCAGAGCAATACCACCTCCCCAAAAATAGAATTCAAGCCCAATTATTACTCAGATTTTTTTTTTTTACTAGCAACACTTCAGACAGCAATAAAATGAAATGCAGATACATGTTGTTCCCTGTTCACTTTGTAAAAGCGGCAGTCATGCAGGAGATTTTCAAAGTTAAAGAAACAGGATTATAAAACCACAAAATTGACCTAGGGTCACTGGCCATACAGAGTACTTACAGTTCTAATTAATTTCTTGGTGTGACAAGATTTCAAAACTGACCGTGGAACTGTAAGCTGTTTCCAATTTCCTTTATTCCAATATAGCCATTCTCATCACAAATGAAATGACTTAGCGTTCAGTTCAAAATTAAAACTACTTCAACATGTATTAATAAATCGTGTATCTGAACTCTTGCTAAGGTGTCATTTAACAGGAGCGTACACAGCCCTGATCTCAGCAGGACAGGGCAGGATGCTCTACCATCACACTAGCTATCAAGGCAGAGGCTGCAATCAGGGCTCCCGCATTTCTATCAATGACCAACACGCAGCATCAGACCATGTCTTCGCTTACCAGACCACACTGAGCTCAAACCATTCACCACAGCCTTTTTCCCAGTTCTTCATGACACCAACAACACTCTCACAAGCCAGCAGTCACACTACTGAAACCCAGAATTGCCAGGAAGAAGTTGCATGGTGTAACACTTCTTTCTGTGGATCAGTACCGGTATATACTTAAGCAGGTTCTGCAGGCGAAGAGCCAAGACGTGTTCCTTCTGGGTAAGTCCATTCCAGAAGTGTTTCAGCATTATCCTTAATTACTAGGATAGGGCCAGGAAGAAGGGTGTCATTTCAAAAACAGCAGAATTAAAAACAAATAAAGAAACACTGGGACATGGGGAATATGTACACAAAGATGTAGTTTACAGCTCTGATGTTAAAAAGTATTTTGAACACGCAATGTAAGTGTTGTTTAATTACCAAATTGGGTTTTAGAACAGGACACATTTATAGCATCAAGTATCTTCCTCATGCATACAAGATCATGTGTACCTGCTTTCAGGATTTCACAAACAGACATGAATTCATATTTAGTCAAAAGAGTTGCCAAATATAAGCTGTAAAGACAAAAGCAAAACATCAGAACACTACGTCAAGAGAAGAGAATTTAAAGTTAAAACTAAACTAAGGCTGGAGTTCTGGGCAGCAAGGCGAAGTAATTATACATGTGGTAAATGCAAGAAAAATTAAATTATTGCAGAGAAGATCTGACATCTGTGCTAGCAGCAGTGCTACAGATCATTAGTTACAGGCATTTCACATGAAGTTCTACAAAAGATAATTTAAGGAGCAATGACACCAGCTCCTTCCCATTTCTTGCCCTAGTGACATTCTTTTTTCCATTACAGGAGTTACTTCTTCCAAGAGTGACCTCTTAAACATTTTACACGTTAATGTTTGAGCAACCAAACTCTACTTACATAATCTTTTTTAAATAAAAACCCACAGTTTTAATATTAAAATACATTTATATTTCATGACATCTTAAAACAGCAGCTACATTCAAAGTTGTAAGAAGTCAATTAAATTTTAAATCCCTAATGAATTTTAATATGGTGTCCTTTTAAAATATAAATAATTTAGCATTTTCACTAGCTAAAATCTGAATATTTTTTCCACTTATGCTGTAATTGAAAGACCTATTAATTTGTCTCCAGTATGGTACACCTTTGATTTCTTAAGAATCACTCCTGTTCCAAATTAGAAAGAATTGCCGAAAAAGCCAGTCATAAAACTATTTCTACTGGTGTATGGAAGGCTACCCTGAACTGATTTTGCAATTCCAGATGCTAAGTTATTTAAAGAAACAAGTACACGTACATGCACGTATGAGTTAACATGCAGTCTCTAAAACTGACTTCAGGACACAGCTGCGAGATGAATCTCACAAGGCACATGGCTCCGTCAGAAGCCTAGCTGGCACTAGAACATGTCTAAATTACTCCTGTATGGCCCAAGACGTAAAATGAAAAACAAACGACCACGATTTTTCCCGGTTCGATAGTTTTTATGTGGGCACTGCTGCCACCACATGGCCAGAGAGCCGAACTACTGCCTACCCTTCCTCCGCACCTTGCAGGCGCTACCCTGCTCCGCACACCGCCCCTTCTACAAGCCCTCTCACTCCAGCTTGCTACTCCAACGTCTCACAAAGCCCCATCATTGCCACCGACTTCCCAAATGACTTCGACCTAAAAGAAGATCAGAAGGAACTTGCAGCATTCGAATCTTGCTGACAGTCTCTTCTAAGTCTATGCCACCAGCCCCAGGAACATCTCGGTGTTGTAGAATTACGCCAAACTGGTTCCCACGCAGACAACAGAAAACCCTACAAGCGCCAGTCCAGGAAACTGAAGCCTACAGGAGTCTACAATTGCTCCTGTTTATTAGCTCTTATGAACAGTAGCTTGTTTGATACTCGAGTTTTAAAATACTTACCTGTTAAGCCTGTTAAGAAGTCTGTCTTTTTTTTTTTAGTTCTGCTGCACATGAACTGGTAAGCTCGTTACACAAGCGCCAAAGGCACCACAGAAATACCAGCATATGCCATAGCTGTGGGTTTAACTCCTTCACCTGGAGCATAAGGCTCCACTGGTCTGAATAACTCAGCAGCAGTCTTGCAGAGTTCAATCCCGACTTCCATACATTTAGGTGTCACATTCGAAATAATCCAAAGAACCAAGTGGTCCTCAGTAAATATCATTTATAAATATCATTTATAGTATCTTCACCCTTTCTCTAGATGATTCATCAAGATATGAGTTTTGCAGTTTACGAACCTATATGCTCACAGATTGCTTTTTATTTGCACAACCATTTCATCCATAGCTTTCCAAAAAGGGAGTGGGAAAAAATTATATCATGTATGATGATCAATAACCCTGTATCATTTTGGCAAGGCCAGAAAAGAAGTAAAAATGTCCCAGGGCTTCCTGGAGAAAGCTAGGCTGCAGAAACCCTCATTCAACAGTCATTGTCTTTGAATAACTGCATAAGAGAATGGGTCAATCGGTCAACTAAAACGTCAGGCAACTGAACAGTCTGTGCCTTCTCCTGCATGCCAGTCAAGAAAAGGATGTGAATACACTCACCTTTTTTGCTCTTTGTGCTATATTAGGCGTTCTAGTGAGAAGCTTTTCAATCAGGTATTCTCTAGTCTGCAAAACCAACATTTGGTAAGTTAAATATCAATACAAGGAAAGAAGAAATTTCATGTAGATTTTAAGACAGAGCAAAATTTACTCATAGGGTTAAACGTTTTACCTTGGCTTTCTGGAAAAATTTGCATTTTAAAAGTTCTGCTGCTGTGGGCCTGAAAGATCAATAATAAATTAGAACAGAAAACAAAGACCCCTCTCATTGAATACAGTACAAGACGTTAGTTAAATGGTACGTCTCTAATACTTTTGAATTAGTACTGTATGAATGGGGAATGAATGGCAACAGCTACTGCATTAATTCACATGTACTCACTTACCACACATGAAAAAACTAAGCCTCCCTATGGCAAAAAATACCAAAAAAAAAAAAAAAATCAGTCTCTAAGTTGCCAATTTTCCCCCTTTTTCTTTCAACACAAATGCATTTTACCCATAAAACAAACAAACAAAAAAAGGTAGGCATCACATTCTTCCCCAAGTGACTCCATTAATGCAACTGAACTTTGCTCCACAGCAATAGAAAAATAACTACATTTTCCAAATAGTAGCGTCAATACCTGCTACTGGCAATTCTTTTACTTCACTGATGTCGGCAGATATTCACAAAAAACTACACTGACACTGTTAATGTGATGCATAAACCAAGAGTCATCAGCAGCATCTTCCAACCAAATGGACAAATAAAAATCAAGGCAACAGTTGTAAAGTCAAATCCCAGACATTGCACACTTCTACTTGCAGTTCTGTTCTAGTTTCTCTCTTCCCATCACTGTCAAGTTTATATTTTTGATGTTTTCAACAGATAATCACAATCTCACAGCTACCAAAGGGAATCTAACAGCAGGATTTGTCTCCCCTAGCTTCAGGGATCTAAAAAGCTACTTATCTAGCCAAAGCCAGACTCTGGTACTGCAGCAGACTCTAGAGAGAAAGCAAAGCATCTCTTGGGATGAAATTAAATCCTTCAGGTTCTTTTCATCGTTTCCATTAGGAGCCCATATCACTACCAAGACTATTATGACACAGCTAAATTTAGGGAAGCCAGCATCTCCACGATTCATGATTTCTAAATGAACAGAAGCAACATCTCCTATAGTTTTCCATTTGAATTAAAGCAAGAGATTGGATATAACACAAACTAAACAAGACAGTGGAAGCTTCAGTTTAGAAAATTTCAATCTCAAAAAACCCCAAAATCTGAACTAGTTTATTTCTCTGCAGACACATCTGAAGAGTAAGTGGAGTAGTAAGTATAGTGTGTGTGTATGTATGTATCAGCTCACTTCTGCTAGAAATAATGAAACAACTCAGGATACCAACAAAAAACATCCAATGTAGACACAGACAGTAGTTCCACAGAGCACCTGTTTTTCCTTCCCCTACAAAGCACAAAAATCTACAATAAAAAAGTTCTTATTAGTGGTACTGTGGAGACCACCAGACTTAGCAATAATTCACACATAAACCTTGAATGAGCAAAAAGGAAAGGGAACATTAAAAAAAAAAAAAAAATCAGTTTCTGTGTCAAAGTTTTAAAGTTTTATCTCAAATTAACATTTAAGACAAGTTTCAGTGGTCCGCTACCATTACACCTCATAACGGGGATATACACAGTTAAAAGCTAGATTCTTTGTGCAGTTTTATCCAAACTAGCGTTCTCTGTTCCTCCACCATTAATTATGCCAGACACTTCTGAACTGGTCTGGACATGCTTTCAGGGCCTGTTTTCCACACAGGCTGTGGCAGTGAACTGCAGCTGAGGACTGTAAGCAGCATCCCTGGCACTGGGGAGAGAGAGAAACACCCATACACAGATCCCCAAAAGAAAAACATCATGGTCGGAGACAACAACAGTGCAACACCAGCCCCAGAATCTGCCTCAAAGAGCAGGCACTTCTCCCACAAGTGACGTGACGACTATAGAGGTATCTCCATGCAAAATTAAATCCTGACTTGGGAGAAACACAAAGAACAAAAATGACCCCACAATATAAAGACACTGGCCCTCGGTTAAGAGTAACTGGCACACAGATCTAATCATTTATCTGCTGGTCTAATTGTTCAATTCAAGGCAATCCTGAGTATGAAGATATTGCATGTGTTTACATATTAGTGTAATAAACTAGCGTTTAAACTAATTACACTCATGTTTCAACACTGATGTCGTAACTACAGATCAGGTAACTCAGCATTATGTATTCAAGGAGAGAAGGAAAACTATTCGAATTATTTACTTCTCATGTTTCCATATGAATTTAATCTTGCAAGGAAAATTGCTGGACACTGGTAACTGAAAGAAGCTCGATTATCCAGAACACATTTCATTCTTATCTGTAAGCAGCCAAACTGCAGCGCTAAGCTTAAAAGCATCAGGACTTGCTACTTAGACCACAATTGTAATGGGTTTGGGAATTTGGAAACAGTACACAAATGATCCTGCTGTGAAAAACAGGATTTGAAGAATTTCAAGCATGAAGATGTTGCCACACAATCTTTTTTCTTAATTATACTTGTTCTCTGTATTGCTCCTGTTACCTTTTCAACTTGATTCCCTGAAACAATATCCTGGACTTCAGCTAGCGTAACATCAGTGAAGAGAAGTACACACCACAAAAGACCCATGCAGTACTCAATCAGGATTGCGCTCTCAGAACAATCTTTTTTTCCCAGAAATACCAGTTCTGAAACTCTTCAAAGAAGGGATCTATCAAATAACCTTAGGAAATAATGTTAATTAGAATGTGCCTCCTTCAACTCTACAGCAAAAGAAACCTACAAAAATGGTCTGCATAAAAATGAATAAAGGATAAACAAATCAATCCTTCTGGGAACTTGGGACCTCAGCAATGGTTTTGGAATAGATGTTTAATATTTTCATCATCTCGGCTATCCCATTCACAAAACACAGCAAGAAAGAACAAATCAGAAAGATACCATGATATACAATTGCCTACATCAACACAAGGAAAACTCTAAACAAGCTCGGGGCCCCTAACTTTACAGTAAAAAATAAATACCTCTTAATAAGTAATTTTCTCTGGAAATATCCAAGTCAAAGGCAACACTGAGCTTATGTCACAGAATGAGAAAAATCAACAAAATTATTTATTTAGTTTTAATTTAAAGGCCAAGAGACTGATATGTTTGGTTACCAACAGTTCTGTCTGATCAGTCTGAACAGTCTTGTTACACTTATGCACAATATCAAGATTTGTATCTTGCCTCAGATGAGCAATTAAGATATAGAGCAAGGACTTTTGGTTTGATCAGGGTTTAATTCAATAGTATATTTAATTATAAACAAATTAGGTTAACAACCCAGAAGAAGAAAACTTAAGCAACAATTAAGAGGCAATTTCTTCTCCCCTGATGAAGATGACCAAAAGCTGCTATTTATAAAATTCAAATCCTACACTTAAAGGTGATGTTTAAACACTGGAACTTTAACTAGTCTGAATACTTTTAAAAAAAACAAATCCACTGTACATGGCAATAATGACCTACCTTTTGGAAGGATCTTTTTGAAGGCATAATGAAATTAGTTTTCTAAAGGATTTGCCATACTTTTTCATCATCTCCTTGTCCTCTACACCTGTCTCTAAAGTGGGAGGGTCATTCTGAAGTGTCAGCATTAACACCTACAGTAAACCCAAAAAAGAGGTACTGTAAGCAAAACCAATTCAAAACATGTAGAAATTAGAAGAGAATAAATATTCCACAGAACATGTATATTTATATATCTTGAGTTGCTACCAAAAATGAAGTAGTGCTAACTATCTAGCAGCATTAATAATACAGCTTACAGTATGAAGTAATGCAAAGTGACTGTTACTTTCATAGGAGGGTATTTGTGATAAGGTGCTGCTCCTGTTGCTAACTCAATGGCTGTTATCCCAAAGCTCCACATATCAGCCTTGAAGTCATAACCTCGCACCTGGAATAGAACCAGAAAGGAAAGACAAGGCAGTGATGTCTCAAGTTCCAAAAATTAAAGATTAAAAATATACAATTTTTTTTTTTTTAACATTAGGAATACCTGCTCCATTACTTCAGGGGCCATCCAACACGGAGTACCAACAAATGTTTTCCTTACTTTGTTACGAGTAACATCACCTCCTGTTGCTAAAAATGCACTAACGCCAAAATCTGGGAAGGGGGGAAAAAAGTTGAAATCTGTTAAACTACCAATAACAAAGCAAAAGTTTCACACTTCAGAAATTAAGTCGGTTCATAAAGGTCTACTTGTAGAAACTCTCCATTGCAGAGCTCACCTTCGTTGCATGACACATTGTTCTTGAAATGCTACGGAACAGACAGTATAGTTTTATCTGGGAGATCCGCACTAGGACACCCTCAGGTTTAACCTCCTAGCATGTGTCTTCCTGAATATGGTTACAAAGGACTCCAGTACTTCTGTCACTTAAGGTTTTCGAACACACACTTTGAGCCAAGGTCTGACTGGTCTGCATCTGCTATTATTCAAAGATAAGGAGCTACTTCTGTATAGTTATTAAATTTGAATGCCATTTGAACAAGAGGGAATGCTATATACAACTTAAATACTTACGGAGATTTGACAAATCATAGATAATCAGCAAAATCAACAATATATATTTAACAGTAGACCACAACATGAATAGTTTTTTCCATATACCAAAATCGCAAAAAATCTTAGTGTTCTGTTAGCCTGCCACTACTTCAGTGGCAGCTGTATGGGAGACGCAGGAGATAAATGGAAGAAAGCAGAGCAGATTATCAATGTATAGAGGAATACTGTCATTTTGAACAGAGCTATACGAGAAGTATTTTAGAATGTGCTATTTAGAATCCAGTAGTTTACTATAGACCTACTTCATTTTTGCATTCCTATTGTACCGAGTTTAAGGTTGAGGGGAAAAAAAAAATCAGTAACTACAGAAAATGTAATTTTATCATCACTTTCTACTAAACAAACATTAAGCATCACAGACTCAAATCCTGGACCTCTTCAACATTGCTAAAACACGCAGAAATACAGCAGACAAGTAAGAAGCAAGCTTCAAGCAATATTCTTTAGTTTTCCCTGCAGTTTGCCTGATGAATAAAAAAAAACCAAACATTTTTTTCCCCAAAATCTGTAAGTTCAGAATTGACAGGATTTGTTTCTATTTCTCAGAAGCATGAACAGCCTCAAAAACACCTGTTTCTAAGTTTTTAATGCCCTAAAATCAATGCCAGGATTAATGAGAATTTTCTGAAGATGAACTATTACATATAAGGAAAAGTTGAACAGGCAGAAATCAAAAATAAATGCATAAATGAAGGAGAGACTGAAAAAAAATCTATGTCCTTTCAGTACCAAAGATAAATAGTTTGTATTGGACAACTGTTTACAGGTCCTTTCAGCAACTGAGATACACAGCTAAAATCCTCAGTTAACCTTCACTTCTCTACTGCTGGTTTTCCCTATTAACATAACCTTCATTTTGAAAAGGACAACAAGCAACACATACAAATGGGTGAGGGAGGACAACAGAAAAAACCCCAACCCAAAAACTAAGTAAAATCTCTTCTTCAACAAGCTTCAGAATGAGATATTGCAACACCTCACCAAGAAAGATGTGATGAGGATTTAATTAAAGTCAAGTGACCATTTCACTGTAATACTAGTCAAAGACTGTTGTATGTTTACAGACAGAAAGAACGCTTTTATAGCTACTTACTAAAAACAACACTTCAATTTCGCATCCCAAACACAGCTTTCACAAATACAGGCTATTTAAGAAAAAACATGACCTACAGTGGCAAGCTTCCTATCACGTAGGAGACAAAGTATTACTGAGAACAAGTCACATGAAGAGGAAAGGGAAATGTATTACAAGGAAAGAGCTGAACAATTCAACAGTGTTAGGCACTAAAAGTCACATCTAATACCAAAGAAAAATCAAAGTTAATGAGAAGCCCTGATTTAACTGCACTGCTACAGCATTTTGAAATTAAGTGAATCAGAGGTGCCCAAATAAGCATAGCCTACAAATCATTTATCCCCTAATATCTTTTTCACCTCAGCCAGGGCCGGGTACCTGCCCAAGCCTCAGCCAAGGCCAACATCCAGAGTCAGTGTTAGGCGTAGAGTCAGGAGGGAGATGAAGCCTATGGTCTCCAAGGGAGCAGGGCTGCAAGGAGCCCACTAAGGGAAGGCACAGGCTGCAAAAACATTTCCCCCTAACTTTCTCACCTCGACCGTGGCTGTAGACTTTAGCCTAAGGCTCAGCCAAGGACACAAGTAGGGTTACGGTTAAGACTGGGAGAGAAATAAAGCATCAAACTCCTGTAAGAATGGGGCTAGCCAAGGAAAGCTTGGGCTGCCAAACAACTGTCCCTGATAAATCTTTCTCCTCCATCTGGCTTAAGTATTTGAGGCATAGGCTATGCCTATTTTTAACCAGGTCTTTTCCAAACATTTCTGTGGGTATGGATTCCCACAGGAGTGAACGTCCTGAAAACCACTGCTGAAATAGGCAAGTTCACACAGCCACCTACGCACAAAACCAAAGAGTGGGATCTTCTGTCCAGACTCCTCAAAATGCACATTCTTTTCCTGCCAAGTTTTATTGAAACTGTCATTTCTTGTATGGTCTGAATGCATCATACAGCCCATACCTTCTACATTTCCATCAACCTCTGTGTATGATTGCTCTTTGCTATGTACTCTTTACCTCATCTCACCTATCTGTTCCTTTACTGGTTTCCCTGACATTTTGACCTGCATGAGGCAATTCAGGCTTAGAAGGCTGAAACCCTGATGAAGTAATAAAGAGCAGGAGCTGGAAGCCACAGTACAGCAGGACGGCTACGACTCGGTTGCCATCACAGAAATGTGGTGGGACAAATCGCATGACTGGCATGCTGTCATGGATGGCTACAGACTCTTTAGGAAAGACAGGCCAACAAGGAGAGGTGGTGGAGTTGCTCTATATGTGAGGGAGCAACTGGAATGCATTGAGCTTGGCCTGGGG
>Ga0181612_142541_pt1 | contig 12590 bp, 11 predicted proteins | sample HoacroProtozoa21_FD_119630 | JGI IMG/M metagenome (GOLD analysis project Ga0181612, IMG submission 119630) | Hoatzin crop microbial communities from Cojedes, Venezuel. Combined Assembly of Gp0051906, Gp0051904, Gp0051908 | reverse complement strand
TTTTTTTTGGTGGTCTCGTCGGCAGCGGCTGCTCTTCCCCAGCAGCGGCGGCGGCGGCAGCAGCAGCAGCAGCAGAGGCAATGACTCTGCCGCATACGAATCGCCTGGCCGGTGGTGCCGGCTTCGGAGACATCACCTTGCTCTGAAGTTGCCCACCTGGAGGAGGTAAATCGGAGCGGGGCTTTGGTCCGGAGGGGTCGGCGACGTCGGGGGAGAGGAAAGAGCGATCGCCTCCCCCATCCCCGCACACCCTCCGTCCTCCGGGAGGGAGTCTGCGTAGCAGAAGAACACGGCAGGAAAGGAGAGACTTTTTCTTCTTCCTATTTTTTGTTTTCCTTTTTTATATTTTAATTTTTTAGAAATTTTTCCTTCCTTGAGGGACATTTGCTGCTTCGCATTGCCCCCTTTTCTTCCTGGCTGGAGGCTTTGGTACGGTGGCCAGGTCTGCTTCCTACCCCCACCCCTGGTTTTAATGGCTGGATGGTGGCAGCAGCTCCGTGCTGCAGGTTGTTGAGGAACTGATGGGGACTCGCATCTCAGGAGCCGGAGGTGTCTAAAGGTAACTAACCACCCGACGGATGGATGCTCACCAGCCCTTTCCCGGCTGTCAGTCGCACCCTCGCCAGGTTGCGTTGGGCTGAAGGGTACCGGCCGCCCTGGGCGCACGCTTGGATTGAATTATTTCGTGATAAGGACAGTGTCCCTTCAGGGGGGCTGGATGCTCCAGGTAACGGGAGTGCCTCTCTGGGTCTGCGTGCTGGGGGCAACAGCGGGGACAAGGGATGTGCTGCTAGCTGGGAAATGCCTTATAGGCTCTGGCCGGGTTTGGCCGTGGACAGCTGGGTGGCAGAGGCAGTGGGTAGATGGAGGAGACCTGGTAGGTTTTGTTCTTGCTCTCCCTTCTCTTTTGCTGTGAAAGGCACCTCGTCGGACCGGTGGATTTGCTGGCGTTACACTGAGAAATTCCTGAGTTTCCTGTGTCCCCCCCGTCCTTATGCCCATCCCTTCATGGTTCTGTGTTTCTGTTAATTGCTGAAGGGTGCCTCGAGAAGCAGTCATTTTCCTGGGTAGAAGGAGGCAGAGGGTGGACAGGGGGCATGGGTGGGGAGGTTGCCAAATTGGGGGTTGCATTGGGCACCGCGTATGCATGGATGTGGGGTGGTAGGGTACAGATCTGCATCCAGCCCAGCCGCCCTGGGTTACAGGTAGGAGCCAGCTTTGCTTCCCCTTGCAGCCAGAGAGGGAAACATATGGTCCAGGTAGATGCATTGCTAGAGATGTTTAGAGCTTCCCACCTCCTGCCTGTGAGATTGCGTTTGCTGGCTCCAACAGCATAGGACTGGTGTTCGCCAGAGGGATTTTTTGAGCAAGAGGGCCGGTATGTGTGGATGGAGGAAGAAAATTGCTTTTTTTTTAATGTCCTTTTTCTCTTTTTTGAACTCCTGGTTTGTTTGCTTGCTTAATTGTTTGTTTGTGTTCCCTTTGCAAGTATCTTTTGAGTGTTTTGACTTGGAAATATGGTTGTAAGGCTGATGATTGCTTCCTGCCATGAGCCAGAGAGCAGCCCTTTCCCAGCCTACGGAGCCTACCTCGAGCTGGTGCCCTTTATTGCTGATGAAGATGTAGGTACAGTGCCCCAGGAATGTGCCCTGGGTACCTGGGGGATTGCCTTGAAGGGCTGAGTTTGATCAGCAGCCTTGTGTCCAGCGTTGTCCGTAGGAACAGCGTAGCCCCCCTGATGCATTTAGTTCGGATTTTTTTCCACCCTTTCCCCTATAGACAGGCAGATGTTTGGTTTTGTGGGAGGGGTGGGGAGGTAGGAAAGGAGCCTCTCTTTCTCTCCCTTTCTTGATAGGCATGTGATTGTTCTCTGCGGTAGTTAAAACAACTTGTATGTGGCCAAAAGAAATCGATTGTTGTATGTTTGTCACTGTAGCTTTCATCGGTTTAGCGAAAACAACTGACTACTGTTGTATTTACTTTCCTGTTTAGGTCACTCGTTGGGAGGTATTAGCCTTCCCACTCTCCCAGTCCTGGTTCCAGTCAGCTAGCTGCTTAGGAGCAGGCTGAGATGCCAAAAAAAAAAAAAAGGGAGAAAATGCCATCTGTGTCTTGAGATGAGGCAGATAGGTAGTCTGCTAGTTGCAGTTTCTTTCTCTATTACAGCACTGATTATTCCAGAGTGTTGGATCAAGATTTTCAAAGCTGACCAACAACAACAAAAAATCTTCCCTGGACTTAAAAATTAATAAATTCCATTTTCATTGTGGAATGCTGTCTCTTAAAGAGTGCAGCCAATGCAGCCTGCTTGGTATTGAGTAGTAGCGTGTGCTTTGTAGAGCTCATTTATCATCATTTCCAGGGGTTCACGGTATGAACAGGCTTCTACTGTGTATTCATTAGGAAAAATCCTTCCCTGCAGTTTTTTTATGGGAGTAAACCAGGTGCTGCAGGTTAAAACAGGCTGCTGTCAAAAAGTCTGCAGTCATCACTTAAGAATACCAGACCGGGGAAGGAGAAAATCTGCAGACCTGTGCCGATGTTGGGTGAGAAAGTTCAGGTTACGGCTCCACTGTAAAGTTGTATTTTTTTCTAAAGGTAAACCAACTGCTCTCAGATGGCAGGAGTCGGTCCCTCTCGTTGTGGTTGAGGCTGCTCCTGTTCCAGCTCCTTGAGAGTACTTTTTCCTTATTTAGGCTTGCTTTACTACAAAGTGATTGTTGTTGTCTCATTACCTTTTAGCAACAAATAAAGTGGATACAGATCTCTGGTGTGTCTGTTTCCAAAGGACTGAAGTTTTTACAAAGCTAATGTTGGCCCATGAGTTCTGTATGACTTTCATTATTCAATAAAATACGAATTTTCCCTTTTTTTCTGAAGGCTGTTAGGAGAGGGTATGTTTAATTTTACATGTAATTCCAGAGCAAGCTAAATGGCAGTGCAGATTGATGGCAGTGAAAACACCAAGTCCTGCTTCGCGGGGCAATGAGATTTTAATGGTATTTATTAAGTTTAAGGCTAGCCAGTCCTTGCTCGGATGTTTTGTTTGACAAAAGTAGGAGCTGGGTTTTCATTTTCTCGGTTCCCTCCGGAGGTGGTGGAGCAGCTTGTTTCTCAGCCTAGGAAATTCGTCCCCGAGTGTCTGCTGGGTCGTTCCCCCTCCTTTGTTCGCTGTGCTTGGCTGCGGGTCCCACAGGGTGGGATGCCATCGGGACCGCGTCCTTCCTCAGTGGGGGTGATGTGGCGGAGGTGCTCATCTTGCGTATCCTGCCGTTAATTGCAGAAAAGACTTTTTCCTCCTGCAGCAGAAAACAAATTGCCCTGCCCACTGGTGCGAAAATGAAGCCGGTGCCCTTTGCTGGCTGGGAGGGAAGCACAAGCAGGTTTGCAAGTGAAGATGCAGGCATGCGCAGCGAGCTGGCTGGCTGATGAGCTGGGTGTCTGCGTGCTGCCCAGCATTGCAGGGCTGTTCTAAGAATAAATAAGTATAGATTTGGAGGCAGGTGGACCGAATTATTGGCCAGGACTGAAGAGGAATATGCATGACTTTTGGCTTTGGTCAACACGTCAGTTGGAGGGCCCGATGCTGCTGTCAGGGTTTTCACATTCAGAGCATGAGCGTGTGCATCATCAACATGAGTAAATGAGATGCACATGGGAGAGTGAGGTCTTTGTAATTGGAGTAGTCCTAGGAACGGGTGATTTATTATTACAGATTTTAATACTAATAGTGTTGGGACTGGTGTAGATTGACTAGGAAACTATTTCATGTGCGACACAGTATGAAGGATGGGCTGAAGATGGATGAAAGAGATGAAATTCAGGGAGCAAGAATGGATTAGGGAAAAGCTAAAACATGGAGGATGAGCACTAGGCTTTTTATGCTTTAAATAAGCTTGCTTTCTTTTTTTTTTTTTTCTTAAATTATGTTATTTGGTGGTTGTGGAGACAGTCCAATGGTGTGATTGCAGTGATTTTGATGAAACTTCTTACTCCTTAGGGCATTCCCGCACATCACAAAAGAGGTTTGGAAGAACCGCTCAAAAATTGCTATTTTGGAACGGTGATGAACGCACTGCTCTGAGAGCTAGGCATCACAGTATTGGTGTATTGCTTGGGACAACACTGAAACACCAGGACAGCCCTGCAAAGTAAAAAAGTGTTTTCCTGCCACTTTTGATGATGGGCCGTTTATTGGAGTGGGCTGCACTTGGTGAGCATTGAAGTTTTGAAGAAATGTTTACCATAGTTCACATGGACTCCCAGTTCTTCCCTGCTGGTCCCTTTCTCGTTCAGTAGATGCCCTCCTGCTGGGGTGTGGATACTAGAAATGCACCATGATGCCAAAGTTTGAGTGTACAGGCACACTTCAGTCTTTTCTATGTCTGTAGGCAATGCTTTCAGGTGTCTACAGGATGGAGAGCTAGAAAATGTGTCATTTGTAACAGTTCACTCTGCCCTGGGGTATTTGTAGGAACGTAACTGTCCCAGGCAAGGCAATATGGGATGCTGGACTCTGGCTGTGTAATTTCCTGGGGTCGTGCCTGTCTTGGCAAATCTTTGTCACAGTCCTCACCAGCACTTAATATCAGGCTCTTTAATCCCTGCCTGGGACATGTGTGAATATTTCCTCCTTTTCGTAGGTGCTGAGATGCTCCTGCACTCCCTGATCTTATCCTGGTGCCTGCCGGCAATGGAGGCTCCCAGAGCTGGCTGTCGAAGTGGAAGAAGGAGGAGCTTGCTTTTAAGCATCTACTTTTATTTCTTGGGTACTTTAATGGCAAAGAAACCACCTCCCACTCAAACCTGTGATGTGATTCTGTCTAAGATGTTATGGCAATGTTATCCCATTGCCTGTTTTTAGCATCTGAGTTTGTGGTGTAATGCTTGCTTTACGTTCCTCACTAGATAATCTCTACAGCGCAGTGTGAAATGCATGTGTCTCCTGGGTGCAAGCTAAGTGTTCCTTTTTAAGACGACTTTTCTAAGGACACCTTGACACTAGCTTTTACTTCAGCAGTCTTTTCAGAGAGCCTCCTGATTTTACCTGTAAGACAGATGCATTTATCAGTCATTGCACCAAGCATCTGCAGCTATAGCAAGGTAGCCTGTCTTTTTGGGCAATAAAAACTTAATTTTAATTGTGTTCTAGACCACTGTTCTACTTACTAAGCAGTGCTCAATGTGGGATTTTTTCCTAGCCTGTCTGAAACCTCTGTTTTCCTGTGGCAGAGAAATGAGGACTAAGCCATTTTTAAATGGCCTTTGTCTTTCTGTCTTTTTTTTTTTTTTTTGTCCTCCCTTTTTAAACTTTTTGCCTCTACATCTTCAGGCCCATTCCAATCCAAGGGAAGTATTGCTGCATCTGTCATGGGGTTCCTGCTGTAGTCAATGGACTGCTGCAATTGGCTTCCGTGTGAGGAGAAGATGCTGAAGAATCTCAGATGTGGTGTCTTCTCAAAAGATCCTCCAGAATCTCAGATGTGGTATCTCTTACATTCCCCCACTTCAGCATTATGTTTCTGCCAATTGTGTTGTAATGTCTTTGCCAGAGGTGGCATTTCAAGGCTGAACGAAGCTGTGTACGCAGGTGAAGTCTTGGAATCTGTGCACACTTCTGAAATCTGCTTATGAAAACTGTCAAAAATTAAACCAGAGACATTTCTGTTTGAGACTTGACAGCTTTTGGTTTCGAGGCTCATAAAATAGACACCATACTGAATGAAACAAAGAAGTGTTTGGAAGCTATCCTTATTAGGCGATATGAAGTTATATATTTCATTTAAGTGCCTCATAGTAATAAACTTTTACAGAGCATCCATCGATGTATGGCCTCACACTACCAGGACTTTTTATTTTATTTTATCTTTTTTAAAGCACGTTGGTCAACGTGAGTAATTACACAGGGATTATTTTGGTGGTCACAAACCTAATGCTTCAGCAGTCTGTAGCGCAGTCCAATTCATTGCAGTGAATACCTGACAGGGAACAGTTCTGAAATATTTTGCACAATGTTTTGGGTAGGTTGGATCATGGCTTTGCTACTATTAATTATAATACCTTTATTGACTTGATTGCAGTTGCATTGATTTATGCCAGGTAAGGTCATTGATTTTGAACTTCGCGACGGAGCTATGCGTTTTTGAAACTTACAGCAAAATGTCATAAATACAAAAGATCAACATGAATGTTTTCTGACAGCAATAGCAAGTTAAAATGAAGTGAAATAGGACTCTCCGTGCTTTTGTAGAAGCGGTGCTTAAGATGTAATCGTGAGTTGCCCTACTATAAAATCCTGCGCAAAGGTGCCAGCGCTGAATAGCGCTGGTCTGAAAAGAGGTCTGGTCTAAAGCTGGCACCTTCGGGTAAGAATCGAAGTGGTTTTACACCAACAACAAGTAGTTCGCTCGTAACAGTCATCGCATAAAATGCATGTGAGTTTTTACAGTAAGTCTGTTTCCCACTCTGTGGGAACCAAGAATCTGGTTGCAGAGGTGAGGACGCTGAGTGAATGGACACTGTTTAAAGTTAGAGGGATAGAAACATTCTGACTAACGCATGCATTTATTACATGCAGACACATACACAGACTTATAAAGATCATGATTTGGGGAACAGACACAGTTCTGATTTTTTTTGTCAGATTCGGGGAGGTGAAAAAGAGGTGTCTAAGTATTGCACCTGTACCCAAAACATATGGGCCTACATCTGGATGTGTGTGTGTGTGCATACGTAGGTTTGGTTTGTGAAATGATGGTGCTGATGCATAGAGTTTTTTTAATTCTGTTGCTGGAAGCACTCCTCTCCCTATTGATTTTCTGATTCTTTTTGGAGTTCTTGAAATATAGGTGCAGTGATGGACAATAACAACAAAATACTTGTGCACGGGCCTACAGTTTTAAAATCTTAGCGGAGATGCTCACTTACTAGTCCGACACCAAAACAAAGCAGCCACATTTTCAGATATGCTGAGCAACCCCACGTTTGATCAGAATTGGTGCTGGTCCTTGCTTATTTGTTGTAGCAGCTTATTCCCATGATGAAGTTGCTGATCCCAAGCCTGCCTTAACGAGAATTTTTTTCACGGCCCTCAGAGTGCAGGAGAGGAACGTCGCTGTGTTGCCCAAGTGATGTTTGCAGCTTGCTTGGGGATGTCGGCATTTTCCTTCAAGCCAGGAGCAGGGGTACGTTAGAGATAAGTACACTAGCTAACTTTGGGCTGATCTAGGTTAGATGGGGAATTTAGCTCAAAAGAGCCCAGCACCAGGAGCTGCCGAGCTGTTGACTTTGTGCGTTTTTTTAACGTGCCTGGTGTGTTGTGTTGGAGGACGCTGGAAGAAAAGGGAAGCATTAAGCAGACGTGACAGCCCCGCTCCGTTTGATCGGTGGTCTTGCTGTTTACCAGCCCTGCGGAGGCACTGCGCTGCCTTGCTGTTCAGCACCGTGGCGCAAACCAAGCCTGGGCTTAAGCCCGTGAGAATAGGGGAGGGACCTGAGCCCAGTTTTTGATGTTCTGCATGGATGGGTACCCTGAATACTCAAATGCATTCCGCTGACAGCTGACCCTGTAAGGAGATTTTTCAATAGCTCTCTGGGTTTTTTTTCTTTTTTCTATTTTTTCCCCCTCCTTTTTTTCTTTTTTCTTTCTCTTTTCTTTTTTTTTCTTTCTTTTTTCTTTTTTTCCCCTCAGACTTCTGAGGGAAAGAAAAAAATAAAAGCACCCATTGTAGCCATCCCTTTGAATAGGGTTTCACTGTTGGAGAGAGCTGAGAAGAATTTCAGGGATCACGTTAACTCCTTTTTGTTTCACGGTGCCTTCGCACGTGTGTGTGTGTGTTACTGACCAACACATCGTCATTTCAGAATGGTGCGAATTCCCGTCACTCACTTTGAAGGGGACAGGTTTTTGGCTTTGCTTTTTTTTTGCTAGCAAGATGTACGCTGCAGGTTTCGTATCCGGAAATATCCACCACGTAGTACAAATCCTTATTTGCCAGTTTCGTCTGTGTGTTCTTTTGCATCTTTGGGTTTTGTTTGTATTTTTTCCCCCCCTCCTTTTTTTCTGCAGGAACCAAAGGCTTTTGGGTTCTGTCCTGAATGACTTTTTATGGTAAGGCTATCTGGACGTACAAAAAACTGGTCTATAATCCTGTAGTAGATGGCATATCCAGAGAACAGCCGTTCTTGCTTCCAGCACACCACAGATTGCTGTATTGCACATTGTGCCTCAGCTTGACCTCATTGGAGCTGTGTGTGTGATCTGAAATGCTGCTCCTTTGGATTTAGGATATTGCAATCAAGGCCTTTAATCATTTAGAGATGTGGTGTATATATCCCGCTTCCTTCCGAGGGAAATTATGGTGTGACTACTACACTTGCAACTCCCACAGCAGAGACTTCTTCAAGAAAATGTCCTTTTGGATTATCTTTAATGGATGCAGGTGCGTGGAGTGGCTGTGTTGCTTTTCTTTCTTTCTTTTCCCCCCCCTTTTTTTTTTTTAAGTAAGAAGGACAGTAATATTGCAATTGCTGCTTTATCTGGTACGACTCCAAAATGATCCATGTCTCCTTGTGAAAAATTCATCCTGATAGGTATTTGAAATATAACGATTACGTTGCATTGAGTGGTAACTTGTGACCTTTTGACAAGTGATCCGCAATTACAATCATAATGCACTTTATAGATCTCCTTAAGTAGGTCACCAATTTGCAATGAGTCTTTCTAAAGTCTGTGTGATGCATTTCAATTGTGGGAGTGGGGAGCACTTCTCTCTATAACATTGCTGATTTTCCAAGGGAAGGCTAAAATGCGAGAAGGGTATGATACCTGTGCGAGTATCCTTCTTTTGACAGGAAATCCAGGCGCGCATCACTGACTGCGTGAGGTTATTCCTGCCTGAGCAGCTCTGTGTTTGAGTGGCACTGAGATGTTGTGTATAACTTGAGTACCTATAGAAAGATGTTGGCCAGTAGACTCCAACAGTTGTTTATGCCAGCCTAAACTAAGAAGTTGTAATTTTCCCATTCAGGGGGAGAATCTGGACCTCCACAGTGCCTATGGGGATTTTTGCAGCAGGGAGAGTGAGATAATGGTGGGGAATATATCGAAGAGCTGCCTCGCTGTTTGTCTCCTCCAGCTTTGAGTACAGCAGATGGGGGGTTGTCTTCTCCAATGCTTTTACGCTTGATTGCTCCCTTATCCCTTGTGAGCGAAGGGCAGACCAGCATAACCCATGGGCAAGGCTGTAAAGGTGAGGATGCCAGCTTTTATTTGACCCTTTTCAATCTGTGGGCTTGAGCACAGTGAGGGTCCAGGGTTCCTCCCAAGTTTATATAATTTCGGGGCAAAACCTATTGCAGCAGTAGTCATGGTGGTGAAGCTGGCAACTTAATAAATTAATAAAAATTCGTAGCCAGAGTTATAGGCAAGTTAGTGAAGAGTATCATGGAAGTCTGGTCTATACTAATATAGATGTGTTTTGCAGTAGGAGTAATGTAATGCTGTTTCTTTGAGCTGGTTCCTTGTCTTACTACTACTATAAAATAAATGGCAAAGCCTATGTTGACCTTGGGCTGCCAAGTCCACTCCTAATTTCGAACTCAAATAGGTCTCTACTGAGCTGCAGTAGGAGCTGTGGTCACACACCAAACAAATAATCACTTTTTTTTTTTTTCTGTAAATCCCTTTTTCTTTTGTACCATAGACATTTGTGTGGGTGGTTCCTCATTGACCACAAAGATGTGTTTGTGTTTTTTTGTTGTCTTTCATTTATGTTCTCTATTGAATTAGTAGAGTTATGCAGTTTTGTCTGTCACACTTGGGTGGGATACTGCAGTGATTCAATTTAAAATGAAAGAGAGATGTCTTCATTTTAGGAAAAACTATGGCTAAGTGGTGAGAGTAAGCAGGTCTAGCCTTTACCAGAAACCCTAATTAGAAGAAATCCCATGTACGGTTGACCTTGACTATTGAGACAACCCTCAAAGAAGAAAGAGCACGAAAAATTAGTATGCTACTAGCGCTATACTTTTATTATTTGACGTTATTAACCAAACTCGGTGTGTATTTCTTTTTTGAAGCGTTTGATTAAATGTGTGATCTTATCTTGGTGAAATGGCCCGCTGGGCTGCAGACAGTGGTGTTCAGAAATGAAATTTATTTAGAGCCTCTGAACAGACATTTATTCAATGAGACTTTTCCTGAATAATAGATGTAACAGTGAGATAGCTGCGCAATGTGTTTTGGGGGTTGGGGTTTTTTTTTTTTTTTTTTTGGTGTAGGGAGTTTCAATGTGATCGGGGAGAAGCTAACAGAAGTGCGCAGGAGTGAGAATAGGATATGTATGTAGGAAATTAATGTATGTTGCAGAATCAGGCCCCGATTCTGCCACGAATTGTTTTTTGGACCAAGGTTTGCACACTTTGGGACCTTCCTGTTGGCGTGTAAGCTTATTCTTTAGCTAGGGCTTTTAAGATACTTTAATTTTGTGGAAATAAAAAAAAAATAACCCACAAAAATCCACAGATGACAAACCAGAGAAGCATGGTAGTTGGCTCTTGGGGTCAATGTTGATGTCCTTAAGCAGTTTTTTGGTTTCTAATAGTCCCATCAAATGAGTGACACTAAGGGAAGGAGGCTAGTCCATGCGTAAGGAAGGCAGGCTTCACCGGAGGGTGTCCACCTGCTGGATTATGTCCAGCGATGAGAAAATGTGAAATGTAGGTAAATATTCTCGTCTTCCTTGTTTTTTTCATTGGAAGCACAGTGCTTTCTTATTAGGCACAGCTACTGTGGGACCCTCCGCCAGGGAAAAAAATACCCTAAATGAAGCTTCCAGTTTTGAAGCATTATCAGAGATGCAATGGTATATATCTGTTTTTACAGCAAAGCAGTCAACTTAGATTGTAGTTTTCGATACAGGTCACAGGGATAAGATTGCATTGAATGTGTGGACTGCACAGGATTTTCAGCTGTGGACACATGATTAGACGTCTTGCTTTTCCCAAGATGAAGCTGAGAAGGAGCGTGAATACCTGAAAATGTATTTTTTTTTTTTTTCCAGTAGTGGTCTTATAAGAATATGCTGTGGTGATCTCTGAGGGCAGAAGACGTGAATTTTCTGAGCGACTTAGTCTTCCTCTACAAAGGGGCCTTTTTTATATAGAAAGTTTGCTTTGGAATGAAAGGAGTCCCAGAGTGCCTCTGCAGTAAAACTGTGTTTTGATCAATCCTCATCTGCCCCGCTGCTCCCCTGCATTGTACAGCAGCTGTCTTCACATCAGGTTAGATGGTGATTAAGTGATTTCTCCTTTTAGAGGCAAAATCAAAACCTTCCTTTACAGGAGTCGGGAGAATATGTGAGCTCTATGCCTTAATGATATGCCGAGGTGCCAGCTTAGGAGTCCTCCACCATTTGATGCTGCTCATCTTCCCCGCTCTTTGGTTAATGTGGTTGCTTTTCTTGAAAGCTGTATGGCTCTCAGGACTTTCTGATAACTTTTAATTACGGAGACATGTTTCTTTCCTGGTGCACAGCTAATCCCACCAGACACCAAACGTAGACTCTGAGGCTGAGTGTAAAGCACAGGAATTCATGTGTCTGGGAGCCCTGTGTATTTTGCCACGATGCTTACCTGAGCATGAGGGATAATTTCTGCTTGTGGGGTGATTTGCTTATGTGATATACTGAGGAATACAGCCTGCAAACATGTAGCTTGCAGGCGTATTTTAAGGGGCTCTTCCATAGTTCTGCAACTGGATATGAGTCATCGATGTGGCAGAGACAGCAAGCCCAGAGCTATGGGTCAAAGATCAGCAAACATCATCAATCCTCTGGAGCATCCTAGATGGTGTCCCCAGGGCTGGTTTGGTGCTGAGGGTCGTAAAGCTGCCTGCCGTGAAATCATCCCTCTGGGATGGTGGCGGGCAGCAGGGAAGGGTAGGGGCAAGGAGAGCCGCGTTTATAACTGCTCTGTTGGCTGCGCAAGGATGACAGCGGTTCTTGGCTCTGGCATGAGCTCACTGGGGTGCTCAGACAGGCCGTGTCTCATCTGGGTACCTGCATGTCAACTAGGTTGTAATCCAGTGTTAAGAAAAAACCTGAACATTTAAAAATGGTCCTTTCTGCAGCTGAAACTTGCACGTGAAAGCACAGCCTGCTAGAAAAAGTAATGATCCCATTATGATCTGCTTAAACTAGGAGTTGGTCAGGAAAATGAAGATGGAAAATTCGCCGGACTGAAGTCTACATGAACTCTACTCGTGTACAGAAGTAACTTGGTCTGAGTAACTCCATACGTGGTGGTTTCTGAGCTGAGACTGATAGTGTGTTTCTGAACTGGGAATAGTAACGTGGGGTTTTTTTGTGTTTTTTTATTTGTATGTAAATGCTGCAGAGCTATAGTATTTCACAGAATCACAGAATAGTGGGGGTGGGAAGGGCCCTCTTGTGGGTCATCTAGCCCACCCCCCCTGCCGAAGCAGGGTCACGTACAGCAGGCTGCACAGGACCTTGTCCAGGCGGGTCTTGAATATCTCCAGAGAAGGAGACTCCACCACCTCCCTGGGCAGCCTGTTCCAGTGCTCCGTC
>Ga0181612_114580_pt1 | contig 12590 bp, 8 predicted proteins | sample HoacroProtozoa21_FD_119630 | JGI IMG/M metagenome (GOLD analysis project Ga0181612, IMG submission 119630) | Hoatzin crop microbial communities from Cojedes, Venezuel. Combined Assembly of Gp0051906, Gp0051904, Gp0051908 | reverse complement strand
GTTCCCAGACCTAATGTCCAGGTGGGTAGGGCTGTACAAGGGACATAGCAGCACTGTTCATGTTTATGGTCAACTGATTCCATCACCTTGGTTACAACTTCAGCTTTTTTAGGCCTTAGAATCAACAGGCTTTGTTATGGATCTGCGCTGTGTATTACTTCAGACACAACCTCAGCAAGGTCCGAGACGTGTTGTTTTGTGCATTCCTGCAAGATATCTTGTGACTCTGGCCGTTCTTTCAGGAGGTGTCTGTAGCCCATTGCTGCATTTTCCTCCTAAGGCAGGGCTGGAAACAACATGCATCTCCCTGCTGAATGGAGTGTGATACAAATTATTTGAATAGCCCTGTCTTCGATACTGGGATGAGTTCTCCATGTCACTTTCCTGTGTGCCTAAGCTGGAAAAGTGGTATCAGGCATGTAAGAGCTGGATGATGGGTATGCGCTCAGCACAAAGCACAAAAGACCCTTTTGCTGCAGGGTCCTGGACCTAGCTTAAAAGGCCAGTTTCCTTGGATGAGCTATTCCTCCTTTAGATTCCTCAGTATTGGCTGATTTCTGCAGGGCTGAGTTGGAAGTAATTCACTTCTCTTCAGTGTATTCCTGCACTGGTCTTCAAACTGACTGCTCCCAGAGGACCCATCCCTGCTTTCAAGCAGTGCCGTGCACAATTGGGACCGTGAAATGGGGGGTAGTGTCTGCAGATATGTGTGCCTTGGGAAGCTATCAGTACTTGATTGTAATCAACTCTTGGTATTCTCATTAAAGAAGCAGCAGTAGTCTGGAGTACTGCAGATATTAAGCTTACTGCAAAACAGTTCCTATCAGTATAGTAATTCCCTAATAGATCTGGACACCATTTTCCAGATGACTGTTTCTGTTTTGGCTAGAAGTTGCTTCTTTAGACGGTGTGTAAGTATCTTTTCATGTTAGTGGAATTAGCTGAAGTGGAAAAAATACCTTTGAAAAATTCTGAATATTGTCAATTTCTGTTTTGAAACACATTTTCCATCTGAAATGCAAAGAAAAGATGTTTTGAATTGAACAATTTGTGTGTCTCAAGTGAAATTTATTTTGACATATTTCTTCTGCCTGAAAAATGCAGGCTTTTGGTTGACTTTTGCACTTAGGAAGTGAACCTAAAAATTACTTTTATTGCTGCTGTTACGTGCGGTGCATGCCATGGGCCTGTTTGTGAGTTTGCGCTGGCAACCTACCTCCCTTGGCCCCTGGGGGATACCCTGGACTGGGTTATCACACCCTTGGTGTCAAAAGAAGAGCTCCTGTGTTCTCTCCTCCCTTCCCACCCCATAAATCCTACTTTCTCACCTATTTGGCTCCCATAGCCAGGGTGTCTGAGGCCATACTACGTTTCTGAAGAATTTCTTCTCCCACCCCTTTACAAAGCAAGGCTGGTCCCCCTTTGCCTCTGTGAGAGGGCCCCAGGCATCTCTGCTCTCACCTGGTCTTTCTGGGCAGTGATGTGGGCCAAGCCTCAGCTAAGCAAACACGTTTTACTCTGAATGTGTCAGTAGCCCAAGGCATTGCTTAGCTGTGTCTCGCTGTCACCATGTGCTCTGCTCCCAGCCTGTATGCAGCTATCTTCTCGTTTGTGACTTGGGCATCAGAGTTTATGAAGCAGGGATTAATTTTCTGTGCTGTGTCTCCCTGGTGCTCTACCAGTCAGCCAGTGACTGGGGCTTGTGGGTGCTTTGGTTAGGTTGCTAAACAGTAAGAGAAAAGACACAAAATTTGGTTATAATGGTATCTTTGTGGACTGTGTGAAGGATCCACACATGCCTCAGCTGCTTTTAAATACCACTACCCCTTCCTGGGTCAGGACACATGTCCTGTTTAAAATTTTGTTAGCTTCCACATCTTAAAGCTCAGTCTAATTCATTTTGCAGTGTGCAGCACATTGAGTGAGCCTAGTAAGCTTACGAGGGTACACCTTTTGACAGCACCACATCATTCATGCTCTGCTGTAAACAGAGTTTTCTGCTGCTGCTTGGATCATCCTTGTGCATTTGCATTTATCCTTTTGTAATTTTAAGTTTGACTTTATATAATGTACCTAAGGCCATAATAGGATCCTCACTGTTACAATATGCGTGATTCATACTCCACAATGCAGCGATTTCCTTCCCCTCCAATAACTCCATCACAGAAGGAGGGAGCAGAAGTGATACGAGTTTACTTATAAAGAGGCCATATAATTCACTGAATAAAGAATGGGCTGAACTGATTTTCCTTTTTAAAAGCAGCACTACAGAAAATAGTTGTTATAGTCTTATTGTTGGACACTGCCACTTTACTGGACCTTACTTTTAAAATCCTCCTCTCTTCAGTCAACCTCATTTTCTCTTATTTCTTCATAGTTTTAGGTTACCATCATTTTAGGCATCAATGCTGAGCTGCCAAACAGATCCCCAGAAAATTGTTATGACAAGAGAAGACTTACTAAACTGGAAGATATTTAAAGAGTCAGATTCTCATGAAAACAAATATTTTATGTTGATGATACATAATGTTTTGATTTGAGACCAAATAACTTAAAATGGCTACATATAAAAAATTAATTATAAGTTAATAAATTAATTGTTAATGATTAATGCAATAACCACAGTATAATTAATGGTGATGATTAAAATTTAATTGTTAAATAATATAATTAGAAAATAATTATAAATTACATATTTATTGACCTGACAGCATGATCAGCCACTGAACTGCTGATATGGGAATCTCTGACATTTCAGATACTTTACTTTTCAACAGGAGAACAATATCTGAGTCCCAAATGTATGAGTAGGAGTTAGTAAAAGTTGCTTGAATATGCCTGAAAACCAGGCAGGCTTAGGTTTTAAGTGACAAACTGTTTCAGTAGCTCACTAATTTCTAGCCTCTATGCTGCAGGGTAATCAGTGCAATTCCCAAGAAATCTGTGAAGGTTTTAATGAGCCGTGACATGTTCAGCACACAGTCAGCATGAAGCAGTGCAGTGTGAGGAAGCTTTTGGCAAAGGCTGAGGCACGTAGATTCTGGCTCCTGAGGAGCCAGCTGTTAATCCTGACATTTGCCCACGGAACTCAAATAGTGGGAACTCTCTACCACCTCCATTCAACTTGCTCTATAATAGTACTATATCCATAATCTACCTCATTCATAAATACATTTGCTGAACAAGTTTCCCATACTGCTGCTCTTTTAGGATACTTGGGGTAGGTGTTTCTGCTAAAACACTTTTGTTCTTTGTTAAAGGTAATCCCTGTCCTCTAATTTTTCTCAGATTCAACTTTTGCAAAAGTCACTGGTCTTAAAGGTAAGTATCCCATTGGTTTCTGGACAGGTGGATCAAAACCTTCGCTTAGCTAAGGTGATTCTAACTTTTTGTAGATGCTCACTCGTGTGGTTTTGTAAGTAGCATAAAAATCTGAATCTAATCTTTCAAGTTTTAGAGTTCCACTTTTACACTGAACCTATCGATATATATTTAGGAAGTGAAGCTAAATGCTGATGAATCACGTCCATAGCAAGCTGGCAGAGTCATGCCAGTGACATCCGTGAACAAAACTGGGGAGAAAGGTGGCTACTCATTTGACCCTATGAAAACTATGTTCATTTCAGATTTCAGCATCCTTACCAGTTTTGACTGGGAGCTACTTTATTTTTTTGATTTGGAGGTCCAGTGTTTTGAGTTGGTCTGCTCAAACTTTAAAGGATTGATTTTATTTTAATCCATTCTAAAATGTAAAGGCAAGTATCATTTTCTTACAAAGTCAAAGACCAAGAAATTTCTGTAGACATTTAAGTGAAGCCAACTCTTCGGCAGTCAGATACCCCACTCTGCTAGTCAGAATTGCAGCACTGAGACTCCATAAGCAAAACAAAGAGTAAATGAAAACTCAAGCAAAATTTGTAACTGGAAAGATATCTTTTGTTAGGTTGACTAACGCAGCTAAAAATAAGAAACAGACGTACTTTTGTGTACACAAACACTCTGGTATACACAGAGACAAAACTGGATCTGATTTTTTTAAATAAATACCAACGCATGTATTAAAATGAACAGAGAAGAAGGACAGCTACTGGCAGATGGGGCAGATTTTTTAAATTATTTTTGCTAAAATGCTCTTAGTATCATGGGTGAAGAGAGTTGCCCATGGCGCTCTTGGAATTACCTGGATCCTTTTAACAGTTGTTCCTTTCCACCGAAAACTTGCTGAGTAGTAGCTAAAGATTTTGGGGGAACAAGTGCTGGGGAATGATGTACTGAGCACTATTATGAAAGTAGCCCAGAAACAAGATGTGGTGGCTTTCAAGAGGTTCCTCTCTTCCTTCTCGCCTTAAACCACACACAAAAACACATCCTAGGTAGTCGAGGAGGCATTGCCTAGAAGTACAAAGTGTCTGAATTGCACATGTGATTGTTACACTGGGATAAAAGCTGGAGTCGGGACAAGGGCAGATCCCGCTGCTACAGTATTTGTACTTTTTGAAAAGCCAATTTGGCAAGCAGCATAACAAGAGCCTAACAAATGGATGGACATATGGGGAGGCAAAATAATTGTGCATTAGGAAGACTGTGCAGATGTGAGCTGAAGTAAGGGTGAAACTCCATATGGTGCATTGCTGACCTTCAGTTGGTGCCTGAATGACGGTACGCAGTGTGGGTTGCACCATCTGACGGATACTGTGCTGGTAGCAGGGCTGAAACCAGACAGAACTGGATTTATGCAGATCATCTGCTTCCTAGAAAACAATGAAGCAGCTACCGACAGCTGTTGTGCCTGAGATTATCATGGTATTACTGCACCTTGCAACTCTGACACCTTCTCTAAAACAGTTGGTGTATACCATGCTTCTGGAGAAAAAATACTGTTACCACTACTAAAGTGCAGTTGTCTATTAATCCCCCTTAATCCACTGTGCAGGGAGAGCATAGGTTGAGTGTGCGGGATACCTGATTTCTGTCCGTGTTCTCTATGGTTTAGAAACCTTTATATGCCTTTGCAGAGGAAATTACTTAATTGTTTCAAACACAGCATATTAAAAATCCCGCGGTTAGCATGTTTGAGAAACACTGTGGATTTTTTTATAAACTAACCCCAAAGGGATGTGCATGTTAGGCAGAATAGCTGTGGCACTCTTATTAGAAAAGTGTGATGAGCAGAGGCCATAATTCTTCAACTTAGAAATCCTTTGATGAAATACAATTGATAAAGCCAAACTATGACCTATGATTTATTATCATTTGTTCCTCCCTTTCCCTTTTGGCTATAAATCCTAACATTGGCTTAGAGTTTGGCCTTATTTTATCAATGGCTGGTTGAAGTGCTCAGGAAGATTTGTTCCGGTATTGACCAGAGGTCTTTGATATATGAGATTGTAGGCTAACATCGGTAATCTTTTGTGAGGAATTGTCACGATACATACATTGATCATCCAAGCCTCTATCTGCCAGACTCTCCCCACCCATGTATTTTTCATGGCATAATGCGGCGCATGGCCTTTAGCTTACCCATCTGTCTGACAAATCAGTGAGTGTGGCAGAAACTGGCAGCAGTTTGACATCACCTATCACTTTAACTGAAGTGAAAGTAATACAAACAGATTTATGGGATCCCCTTTGATTATAGAGTATGAATATATTTGGAATTGATGTTTGAGGGGAGAGATACACAACAGAGAGGCAGGAAAAGCTTGTAGGCAAAAGTACTAGTGTTGGATTTGCAGCTTTACATTTACTATGAAGGAGATTGTTTCGTCCTTAATTTTTTCCCTCACCATATGGTGAATCTCATTTCTGCTTTTTTTTTTTTTTTTTTGTCCTGGGTGGTTATTTAGCTGTTCCAAATTTGTAGCTTTGTAAATATCAAGGCTGAGTTTTCTTAAATGTATTTGCAGTATAGCTGTTAAATATGTTCAATATATCTGTAACATTAATTGCATAGCAGTAAATATTGCTGAATTTCCAAGTGTGCTCTGAATACAGTGAAACACAGCAGAAGACAAATAGCTGACAAGGATGGCTGCTTGCTACAGTGTTGGTGAGGGCTTGAATTCTGTGATGGAGTAGAGCAAAGCATCGATTTGGTTTTTTTGATCCAATGGTTTATCTTTGTTGCGGAAGTAACCAAGACCTTGGCTTTTGCCCTCTGCCTCCATGCAAAGGCTCTGGCCCTAGCATAGTATTGCCTTGAACCAGGTTCATAACCAAAGCCTACTGTAATGAGCCTCGATTTTTGGAAAGGGGATTTTATTCTACTTATTGACACTGTTGTTTAAGTGTAGTGGTGAACTGTGATGGTGAAAGCTGGGACTGAGGACTACTGAGTATGTCTTATGTACAGGTAACAACACACCTATTCAAACAACTCTTGGCTACAGCTGAGCTCTTGAAGCCCTGAGCCATCCAATCCAAGTAAGTGGTAGGATGGTACCCTTTGGGCATTAGTACATTTACTGAACAATTTTCTGAGCTCTCTAGAGCTGACACAATCTTCTGTTGAGACGTTGCTTGCCTTTCTTCTGAGAAGCCATAGACTTAAGTGATTCGCTTCTTTTTAAAGAAATAGTTTTCATGAGCGAAGGTGCAGGCATTGGAAATGACTTAACAAAGCTGATAGTTGTGGTTCAGCTGTGATGGCCTTTGTCTGGTTTCCAGGGGAAATCGTGATTTGTGGGGTTGCCACCAAAACTCAGCCCATTCCCTAAACACCTTCAGAGTTTACTCATACCAGGTAGCACTGAGCTAGCAGTGATCTCTCACTGATGTAGATTCTTGTATTTCCTTGTTATCACAGCCATTGGTAGCTGTGGGGATCATGATCTACAGCTGCTTAGCTCTGAAATAAGCTTTTCTACATCTGGAGTCCCTCTTCTGAATTTTGCTTGGGGGATGTTGGCATAACCTTGAGCTGAATTTAGTTTATTGATTCTAGTGTGCAACCTAAATCTCTGGCTGTCATCAGCACTGTGGATCTGTGGGTCTTTCAAAACAGTGGAGGGAAGATGCCTTCTGGGACAGATATTTTCTAAACAAACCAGACAGGTTTTTTCCTTTTTCCCCAGCTAGTGTTTGCGTCGAAAATAGAGAAACCAGTAACACTCCCCTCTGTGCTGAACTGTACACACCATTTTCATTAGGATGATTGCTACGTGGAACAAAACAGGCCTGCTGTGCACAGGTAAAGGTGCTGGCAAATGGAGTTCATCACTAATGGTATGGGTACTTTCCAGCCCACAGTTACTTATTTGGAAACCACATCCCAGCTTCTGTAAATGGGCTGTTGGCAGTGTCACTCCTGCATTTTCAGGCAGTCTTCATCTCCAGCCTTTTTACATGATGATGAGAGGCCCTTTTGACTTCCAGGTGCAGGCTTCCGCCATGCCTGTGGCAGCTGGATGTTTGCATAAGCATCTCCCACATCCCTAGGTGAGGAGGTGGAGACAGTGATGCCGAGTGTTGCATCTCTTCACACAAGGTTGTGTCTGCAGGATTTCATGAGGTCTCCGCAGGAATAGTGGGGCAGTTTGTAAGAGAACTTTTAGGGGTGTCGTGTTAAAGGGAGTAAGGGGAATCTGATAAGCGGCAAAAGGAGAGCCCTCCCGTTGGGTCACGAGGTTCAGAGCAGACCCCCTTGCTTTCTAAACTCTCTCTCAGAGGAGAGTCTAGGTGCAGCTGGATCTACAGTTGCTTCCTTCACTGTTCTGTTAAACTGTCCTTATCCCGACCCAGGTGTTTTGCCTTTTTCTTCCAATTCTCCTTCCTGCCCCATGGGGGGGAGGGGTGATTAGAGCGGCTGCGTGGTCCTTTGTTGCTCACCAGGGCTAAACCGTGACAATAATGAATTTTTCTTTATCTCTAGGGAAGATGCATAAACTTCACTCGGGTGAAATCGGATGGAACCTCTGCCCCTTACAGCCCACGCCCGAAGTTGCCGCAGCGTGACAATGTTCCTCTCAACAACGCTCCAAGGAATCCTTCTCCTCCTGTGTCTCTGCAGCCCCCTGCCAGGCAGCCACCTCCTGGACCACCCCCATTGCGAGTCCCTCCTGGACCTCCTCCATCACGCCCGCCCCCGCAGCCCATGGCTTAGAGTGCAGCAAAACCCTCAGCAACAAAACATGTCTCTTTGCTGAACACGGCATATTTATTGAGTATTGGTTTACAGTTAAAGATATCAGAATTTGTTGCTGGTCAGCAAAAAAAGAAGGAAAAAAAAAAAAAAGAAAAACTGCCAAATGTCAATTTTAGTGTATGAATATATTTAAACCACACGTGCTGAGTAAACATTCAGTGGATAGATTCAGAGCTATGGGGTATAGCAACAAACCAAAATGATCATCTAGGTACAGTAGCAGCTTTTGTATGTATACATTTGAAGATCTATTTACACATGACATTTGTTTGACTTGGTATGTCAGATCATTCATGAATAACTTTAGCCGGTACACGTGCATCAGTTGTTTTGATAGCTGCCACCTGCAAGTTGGTTAAACACAGTTCATTGAGGAATTTGTTTTCTTTTCCCCAACAGTACTGCATCCAGATGTTAATATGGAACAATAATTGCAAAGATAACTTTCTGCCTTTAGTTCTGCAAGTGGAATTTCCATGAAAGTTTATAAGAAGGCTATAACAATAAGGAGGTAAGATGAGACTATGTGCCAATAATCTAGCAACAGTAATCTAGCATAGAAGAGGGATATCTTTTTCTCCTGAGAAAATCAGTTTCAAGCCTCCCATTTTTGCATATGTGCAGACTTGGTTGCATAGGATAACCACTGAAGGACACAGATATTGGTTCTAGAAATCCAAACCTTGAACAAGACCTGGGTTCAGATTTGTCCAAAGTTCAGAGGAATTTTACAAAAAACATTTTGTCTAGGTGTTTACTTTTCATTTACAGAGAACATGGTCCAAAATCAAGCAAATATACATGCAATTTGAGTGAGAATGCTGTAGTATGCAAATAGCGTGTGTTATTTATATCAGCAGCATTGTTTATATCAGGGACTGATTCCATTGCTGTTTAATTAGATAAATTTCCTTTTGATCTTACTGCCAAGCAGAACACTCTTGTGATTCAAACATGAATTCCTCTATGAGTAGCAGTTTCTTTGACAGCCTAGATCCCACTGATATGTAACCTTGCAGTTTACCTGGTGTGATGTGTTAGTATGAGTTTTTATCTCTGTTTTATGTAATATGTGGCTAGAGGATTTCCCAAACGTTGTGACTGCTCGCCCATGACCTCAGTTCTGTATGTCATCAGAAACTGATGTGAGCACCCACACAGGGGTGGGAATTTGTGACGTGGGACTGTGGGACAGCCCATGAATAGTGTTCACTAAGCAATACCTGAGTGGGTTGTGCCCAGATCATTCCCTAGTGAATCAAAAATAATACCTGAGCTTGCTTTTTCTCTACCACTACTTATCATATTGTATCAGAGAGGGTGGCTGCAAATCCCTATGCTGGTTCGCTTTGGCACTGGCTGTGTTACTAGGATAGTTGTAGAAATAATGTTTATGTTGCTTTATGACACAGCATATACCTATCTCTCCATCTGTGTGTAGGTGTGGGTGTGTAGCACATCACAGTAATTATTGGCACAGAAGTCCAAGATAAAACACTAACTGTATCATGCAGTTACTCCATATTTAAGACCTCTTCATGCAGTTGTTGGAGATATACAAGGTTGCACTGGTACAAATAGAAATAAGGCTTACTATTTCCAGTGAAAGTCCCACTTGCAGAATGCCATACCAAGCTCTCATCGGTCTGTGCTGATCCCTGTGACATGCCGTATGTATGCAGTTGAGACTGTCAAAGATAAACTTAAGAACCACAGAGCGTCTTTCTCCTCTTGCACTGCTCTGCTGTCTTGAGTTATGCTTTTATCTCATGTATGTTGGTGCAGGTAGTGGAATCATGGTCGTGGGTGCCAGCTGGCCTTAGAGCTGTTCCTAATTTAGACCTGAGCCAGGAAAGCACTTCTGCATGCATTAAAATGTCCTGCAGGTCAAGAGGAACATCCCTATGCCCAAGTACTTTGCTGACCTGTGACTTAATTGTGATCAGAAAGGAGAATTGGGATGCACTCGGCCCTGTCCTTGTTCTTTTTAGTCACTTGAGTAGGGTCTGTGTAATTTGGTCCATAAGAATGGATTTCTGGGAGAGAGCAGTGTGTGTATATGTGTGTGCGCGTGTCTGTGTGTGGGAACTGTGTAGGTTTTTGATTGGTTCCTCTTCCTTTACAAAAATTGCTCAGAGAGTAGCACTCCTATGAATGGAAGGGCCTTTTGCAGCCAGTGCGACACACAGTCATCACTTATCTGTTTTTTTCAGTTGAAAGGTGAAACTAAAACATGTCTAGTTTTCCATTGCAGTTCTGGTGAAGCTCCACTTTTGACACCAGTGAAAGGGATTGGATGACTGCAGTGAAGAGGTAGGGACCTGCAAGTGGGAGAAGGTGCTTTACAAGCAGAGGTCATTGTCTGACATTATTTTGGTCATATGGAAGCCTATGTGAAATAAACTTGCTAGGTCTAAGACCAGTTGTAACGTGTACAGTAAGTTACTGTAAGTTGTAACAGTAGAACCTAACAGCTTCTCATGTTGGCTGTCTAAGAATAATGAGCCAACAAATGCTAACTAGGAATTGAAATGGCAGAGGGTAATAAAACCAATTCCCCTGCCAGGACAAAACATGGCTTTGGAGGTTTAGCTGCTTGTGGCAGTTGGGCAGACCACTGCTCTGCAGATGCCAAGTCTCTTATCAGCAGGCGGCGATGAGATTGAAACAATGGTGGAGCTCACAAACAATTTAACAATAAAATGGAAAACTTGCTTACAGAATTAGCATCTGCTAATAAACTTGAATTGATGGGTCAGGAGTAAACTTTAGGTAACGAAAAAGCCTGGGAGCCAGATTTTGTATTGTATTGCACCTGTACAGATCTTAAGAGGGGTCAGTAGAGTTGTTGCAGATTTGCATTGATGTTAATGTTGGTAGAATATGACTCATTTCCAGTGAGCATGGAGGTGTTAGCTTAGGGAGAGCTTCTTACAATCACACATCCAACATGCCGGTTGTTTTCAGTTGAGGGGAATATTCTACTTTGCTGAAGCAGCCAGTCTTGCGGAGATAACAGATACTAAGAATTCCTGCATAACTTGCAAGTGCAGTGAGGACAGGAGTGGTTTGGCCTTCCAGGTGATCAGATCCTTATACAGTAAAACAGGAAGCACCATGAATTTGAAAATTAGATTCAGCAGAAATGGAGTTCCCAGAATTTTCACTATATAAAATTAAGCATTTGGTGTGTAACTCAAGTTTTGGCTGCAGCTTCTGTGATGGGAGCACCACAGGTTTAATTTGCTGGTAAAGCGGGAAGAAGAGAAAAAGTGAACCTGAACTGAATTGCCTTTGCAAGGGTGGGAGCAGTGAATATGCTGCCCTGGCTACAGAAAGGTCTTTTGGTTGTGTAGAAATGTACCCATTTGCAGTGATCTCAGGCACTGTAACAATGCAGTAGGAGAAACTGGTTGCTATTTTACTGTCTGTTGAGCTTGATCCTCACCTGGTGTAAATCAACATAGGCCAGCTGAAATCAAGGCAGTAATATTGGTGTCTGTCAGCTGAGAGCTGGCTCAAAACAGATGAAGGGACAAAATCCCTCTAACTGCCTTGATATTTCAATATTTGTTTTGGTATGCTTGTATGTCATTTGTGATGACAGTTACACTGCTAAGAAATGTCCTCATGTGGAATGATTCCCCTGTATTTTCCAGCACATAACATCATTTGAAACTTGCAAAAAGTGAGTATCTAATGCTTCCCCAAATCCAAGAGAAAAATGTGGGTTTGGGGGACCTTTGCTCACACTTAGCACAGATCTGAAAAGACACACGGCGCAAAGCAGTGGGGAGGGAAACCCCATGTGTTTAAAGCTGATACAGAACCACATCAATCAAAGCATACTTATGGCCATCTTTCAACCTCAGTGCATGTATTGCCATCTGTGGGAGTGGCCTGCAGAGCAGACGGTCCTAAATGTAAAAAGGAAAAAAAAAAGAAAGGAAAAGAATCAGCTCCTCATCTGACTGAGCGAGCATAACAATGAATGACATTATTTCATGAACTGTACCAGTTCAAATGCATGTGCACCTGGTGCTCCTAGTGGTTTTTACTCCTGTTGGTCTTTAGACAACATATCAATAATACGCTTTCTTTCTTTAATAGTTTGCTGTTTTTATTGTTGTTATTTTGTTTTGTTTTTTAAAAAAACACATTTCACTGAGAAAACAGCCCTACTTCTGTAAATATAGAGTTTAATTTGAAGGAGACAGCACACTTCTGGATGTTACTGCTGGACAGTTATTTATTAAAAGGGGCTTAAGGTGAATAAATACAGGTGGCTCAGGATACATGCATGCAAGTGTGATAATGCAGTATAGCAATTTCAGTTCTCTGTAGTTTTGGGGGAAGGGGAATTTTTGGGTCATCCAAGTTTGTTTAGAAGTTTGTTACTAATCTGATACTTTTGAATAATGCAATAGAGATTCCTAACATATAACTG